>Ga0256845_1001571_pt1 | contig 18006 bp, 17 predicted proteins | sample RiftiametaG_FD_189101 | JGI IMG/M metagenome (GOLD analysis project Ga0256845, IMG submission 189101) | Tube worm associated microbial communities from hydrothermal vent at the East Pacific Rise, Pacific Ocean - Riftia | ecosystem: Host-associated > Annelida > Integument > Unclassified ...
AAATAACTCCTATGGAAAAATGGAACCAAGACAAAAAATTAATTTTAATGAAAAATAACGCAGCTTAATTAATAATCGAAATTTAAAAGATTACTCTTGTTTTATAGGGGTCAAAACAGCAGAAAACACTACTCCAAATGAATTTAAAAGCGCAATAAGACCAAACGAAAAAGTTGCATTAGGAAAAACATACACAGACACTTTAAAATATATAGCGATTAATGACAATGGCGATTATTGGTTATTTTTCGCTGAAAAAGACAAAAACACCATTAGCTTAATCTATAATGACGAATATAATTTTATAAAAGGAGATGAAATAGAAATTAAGTGGAAAATGGATAGCCTAAGATATGCATTTTAATGAGTTTTTAGTTTCTGCCAAAAAAGTAAAGTCTCTTAATCTTATAGATAAAAACGTTAAGTTTCTTTGGCGAGAAAATCTTTATAACAAAGAATTAGAAACAGAAATTAATTCAATTGTCATTAACGATGAATACATTAAAAACATAAGCGAACCCGAAAAAGCAGCCTTGGGGTATGCTGCAGTTTTTATAGAAAACGAATGTGAATGGGACGGAAACATGGCTGAAAATAGAGGCAACTTAAAATGTAAAATTCTACCGGCTTTAAATTTAGGGTATCAATGCTCAAATACGCATTTGGAATTTTTAAAACGGTGGTTTAGAAACAATGAAACCGTACTGAAAGAACTTGAAAGATGCCCAACCAAACCTGATGGAGCAACAGAACAAAATACTTTTGACGAAATAAATATAGACATTAATGAAAATAATATTACCGTCTTTTTTAATGGCAGTGGCTATAATTTGAGAGAATCAGAAACTTGGAATTGGACTGAAAAGCATTATTTTGAGTTTAAAGAAAACGAACTGATTTTAATTAAAAAAAATATTTCCCCTAAAGAACACCACACTTTTGAAGTAACTGAAAATTAAAAAGACTAAGGGAAATCATCATATTCTTTCTATTGGTAATACTTGTAGCATTTTTATAGCTATTTAAATGATTGAGTAAACTTGGCATCAACACTACCATAATTTTTTAAAACCATTTAATTAAACATTAAAGCATACTCATAAAATCGAAAAGCCCTGCTAATAATAAAATTAGCAGGGCTTTGTGTGTAATGGTATTTTTTGTAACCTGACTCAGGCTTCCCGATATTTCGCTATCGCTAAAATCGGGATAAACTTCTCGCCAAGAAAATATTGTGTAAAACCAAAAAAAATCTCAACAATTAAGTTGAGATTTTTCTTTCTGTGACCTGGCTGGGGCTCGAACCCAGGACCACCTCCTTAAAAGGGAGGTGCTCTACCAACTGAGCTACCAGGTCTTCCTTTTTTATTGCTTGCCAGCCTTTCGGTAGGCGGGTGCAAATATACTATCATTTAATTAATTTTTCAAAACGAAAATCAATTAAATTTCATAAAAATTTAAAACACTTTGATAAACAGGGGTTGAGAGTCGTTTTTTTATTTTGAAATTCATTTTTATTTGAAAAAAACTTTAAATTTTAAATGCTTTTGTATTTGATTTATAATGAAAATGCCTTATTTTGAATAGTATGAAAATAGTATTGATAGGTCATATGGGAAGCGGAAAATCTTCAGTTGGAATAAAGCTAGCTGCCGCTCTAAAAATTCCATTTAAAGATTTGGATTCTGAAATTGAAAAAGTTGAAAAAACTTCCATCTCAAACATCTTTTCGGAAAAAGGTGAAATCTATTTTAGAAAAGTTGAAGGTAAAGTGTTGAAAAAACTTCTTTCAGCGACAAGCAGTTTTGTTTTGGCAACAGGTGGCGGTACACCTTGCTATGGAGATTCAATGACTTATATAGCAGGGCTGGAAGATGTGGTTTCAGTCTATATAAAAGTCCAATTAGGTACGTTAACAAGTCGCTTATTTTCAGAAAAAGAAAATAGACCGTTACTAGCACACCTTAAAACTGAAGATGAGCTTAATGATTTTATAAGAAAACATCTTTTTGAAAGGGCATACTACTACAATCAATCAAAAGAAATTGTTGCCGTTGACGCTGAAAATATTAATGAAACTGTGGAGAAAATAATTTTAAAACTATTCTAAAATTGCTCTGTCGTTGTTCTTTTCAAAAATTACAATTACATTTTCATTTAAAGAGGTGGAAAGAGAGATGCCTTTAAAATCGGCTTTTATAGGATATTTTTTATGATTTCTATCTACAAGCACCGCAGTTTTAAACTGTTTTAGGGGTACGTCCAAAAAGTGTTTAACACCGTAAATTAAAGTTGTTCCAGAGTGTAAAACATCATCTACTAATAAAAGTGATTTATTGCTGTACTCTTCTTTCTTAAGTGAAGTTTCAACCGTTTTAGTGGGATGCTTTTTATCTATAACTACCTCACATAGAGTAGCTTTTATAGGTGAAATTTTTTCTAGTTCTACCTTTATCTTTTTTGCTAAAAGAAAGCCATTATTCATAATGCCAGCAATTACCACCTCTTTTTCATCCACGTTAGTTTCATAAACTTGATAGGCCATCCTCTTTATTTTGTGGGCTATTTGTTTTTTATCTAGAATAACTTCGCTTATTTGCTGCATTGGTAAGTTTTTATTCAAATATAAGTATTACTGTTCTTTTTTATCTTCGGGAGACTCGGTAAAATCGTCCAAATCTCGTCTATCCTTTTTAGTAGGTCTTCCTACACCTTTGTTTCTATAATATGTTTTTGCGTATTGAAGCATTTCATTAGTTTCAAAAGCCTCTTTTGGTGTGGTGTCTTTTCTATAAATATCCACAAGCTTTGCGCCAACACGGCTTGGAGGTAAATCAAGTACTGCAATTTGATAGTTTATTTGGTTTTTCCGAAGCGTAATAACATCGCCCGGATATACATCACGAGCGGGTTTTACGATATCACCATTAACGCGCACCGAACCTTTTTTGCAAGCTTGGGTAGCCATATTTCTAGTTTTTAGATACCGAACACTCCATAAATATTTATCTATCCTCATATAATAATCCTAAAAACAACGTTAATGTTTTATACAAAAGTAGCGGAAAATTGTATCTTGCGCCCAGAAAAAATTGATGATGAAAAAAATAAAATACGTAATAGCCATTTTAATTGTAATGCTTGCCGTTACTGTTTCTTGTAAAAAAGATGATGATACAGTTACAATAATACCACCACGTGATCGTGGGCCAGAAGCTCTTCGGGAACAAGACTCAATAGAGAAATTTTTAGAGTCACACTTTTATAATTATGAAGAATTCCAAAACCCTCCAGTTGATTTTGATTACCGTATAAGGTTTGATACTATTCCTAAAGGAAATACCGACTTAAAACCCTTGATAGGGCAGGTTGATTTCAAAATGGTGAAAGACCTTGTTGATGATACTGTTGAATATAAATTATACTATATAAAAGTGCGTGAAGGTGGTGCAGATGAGCATCCTCATTTTTGTGATAAAGTTACAAACACTTACGACGGAAGGTTAATGAATCTCGATTTGTTTGATAGTTCTGTAATACCAGTTCAGTTTGATCTTGTAGAAAGTGCTACCAGTTCAGGAATAATTAGAGGCTTACAACAAGCAATGATTGAATTTAAAGGCGCAAAAGGTGAACCAATAATTAATCCCGACGGAACATTAACTTTTAAAGATTATGGTATTGGAGCGGTATTTATACCTTCTGGATTAGCCTATTTTCAATATCCACCTGCTTCGGGTGGGCTAAATGAATATGAACAGCTAATTTTTTCTTTTCAATTATTTGATTTTGAAGTAATGGATCACGATAACGATGGTATAGACTCTTATTTAGAAGATCTTTCTAATAAAGGTTACTTTGTAGATGATACAGATGGAGACGGTGTTCTTAATTATTTAGATTATGATGATGATGGCGATGGCAGACCAACAGAATTTGAAATTGAAATAATTAATGGCGTTGTTATATACCCAGACAAAAACAGAAATGGTATTGTAGATTATTTAGATCCAACAATATAAACCTTATAAACCAAAAAGCCCCGTTTTAATTAAAACGGGGCTTTTTGGTTTATAGAAAGTAATTTGAAACTAAGCGTTTTATTTACGTGCAATAACTTTATGTACTGCATTTACAATTGCCGAAGCATTCAAGCCGTATTTATCCATTAATTGCTCTGGAGTTCCAGATTCGCCAAAAGTATCTTGAGTGGCGATGAATTCCTGTGGAGCGGGATGTTGTGTTGAAAGTACACGAGCAACACTTTCGCCTAAACCGCCAAGGAAGTTATGTTCTTCAGCAGTTACAACGCAACCAGTTTTTTTAACGCTTTTCAAGATTGCTTCATCATCCAATGGTTTTATCGTGTGAATGTTTAGTACATCTACAGTAATTCCTTTTTCGCTTAAAGTTTCGGCAGCAAGAAGTGCTTCCCAAACTAAATGGCCTGTTGCTATTATAGTTACATCTGTACCTTCTTGTAATTGAACTGCTTTGCCAATTTGAAAATTTTGATCGGCTGGAGTAAAGTTAGCAACTTTCGGTCTGCCAAAACGTAGGTAAACTGGGCCTTCATATTCAGCAATGGCAATAGTAGCTGCTTTTGTTTGATTGTAATCACATGTATTTATAACGGTCATTCCAGGAAGCATTTTCATTAACCCAATATCTTCCAAGATTTGGTGTGTTGCTCCATCTTCACCTAAAGTAATCCCTGCGTGTGAGGCACATATTTTCACATTTTTATCGCTATAAGCAACACTTTGGCGAATTTGATCGTAAACCCTTCCTGTAGAAAAGTTTGCAAAAGTTCCTGTAAAAGGAATTTTTCCGCCAATCGTCATTCCTGCGGCAATACCAATCATATTTGCTTCAGCAATTCCTATCTGAAAGAAACGCTCTGGGTGGTTTGCTTTAAACTCGTCCATTTTTAGCGAACCCGTAAGATCTGCGCAAAGTGCAACTACATTTTTATTTTTCTTTCCAAGTTCCGTCAATCCGTCTCCAAAACCTGAACGTGTATCTTTTTTGCCTGTATCTGTGTATTTCTTCATTTGAAATGTTTTCAATTTTAATAATCACCCAAGGTTACAGGGTTTTGTGACAATGCTATTTCTAATTGTTGATCGTTCGGTGCTTTCCCGTGCCAATCGTGGGTGTGCATCATAAAATCTACACCGTTGCCCATAACTGTATGTAAAAGCACACAAACAGGCTTACCGTTTCCAGTTTTTTCTTTTGCCTTTTTCATTCCAGAAACTATAGATTTTAGATCATTTCCTTTTTCAATATCCATAACATGCCAACCAAAGGCTTCAAACTTTGCTTTTATATTTCCCATTGGAAGTACATTGTCAGTAGAACCGTCAATTTGCTGTTTATTTAAATCTATACTTACAATAAGATTATCTGCTTTATTTCCAGCAGCATACATGATAGCTTCCCAGTTTTGACCTTCTTGCAATTCGCCATCGCCACAAAGTGTATACACGATGTGTTTGTCATTGTTCAGTTTTTTAGCATGTGCAGCTCCAATTGAAACTGAAATTCCCTGTCCCAAAGAACCTGAAGCCATACGAATGCCTGGTAAACCCTCGTGCGTTGTTGGATGCCCTTGTAAACGAGAGTTTAAAAGGCGGAACGTATTTAATTCTTCCACAGGAAAATAGCCAGCCCGTGCCAAAACACTATAAAAAACTGGTGAAATATGCCCGTTACTAAGGAAGAAAAGATCTTCACCATTACCGTCCATTATAAAATTATCGTTGCGCTCCATCAATTCATTGTAAAGTGCTACAAAAAATTCGGTACAACCCAGCGAACCTCCAGGATGCCCTGAATTTACTTTGTGTACTTGCCGAAGAATGTCTCTTCGTACCTGAACTACTAAATCTTCAAGTGCTTTGTAATCTGCCATAATCTGTTTTAATTTTTCAGTTTCAAAAGTAAGGGATTAAGTAGGGCATTCAAAGGTGAAACGCAGGCACTTATTAACGATTTGTGGGTTTTGTTAACAGTTTAAAGCGTCTAAAGTTGTCGAAGAATTTAAAGTTCGAATTTTTGGCTCCCAGTATTCTCTAAAAACAATAAGCATTAAACAATAAACGTTAAACATTAGTTTTATCTTTGCCCCCTCAATAAAAAATGCTGAATGCAGTTTAAATTAGAAGCCACAGATACACAAAGCAGCGCTCGCGCTGGAACAATAACAACAGACCACGGTGTTATTGAAACCCCGATCTTTATGCCTGTTGGCACCCTTGGTACTGTAAAAGGTGTGCATCAGCGTGAACTTAAGGAAGATATAAACCCAGATGTAATTCTTGGTAATACCTATCATTTATACTTACGCCCACAATTGCCTGTTCTTGAAAAAGCTGGCGGACTCCATAAATTTATGAACTGGGATCGTAATATTCTGACAGATAGTGGTGGTTATCAAGTGTATTCACTTTCAGCAAACAGAAAAATTAAAGAGGAAGGCGTTAAGTTTAAAAGTCATATTGATGGTAGTTTTCACTTTTTCACACCCGAAAATGTGATGGAAATTCAACGTACTATCGGAGCGGATATTATTATGGCTTTTGATGAATGTGCGCCATACCCTTGCGAATACAACTATGCAAAACGGTCTATGCATATGACGCATCGTTGGTTAGACCGTTGTATTAGTCATTTGGAGAAAACACCATTGAAGTATGATTACGGGCAAACTTTTTTCCCAATAGTTCAAGGAAGTACTTATAAGGATTTACGAAAACAATCTGCAGAATATATAGCTTCGGTAGGAGCAGAGGGTAACGCCATTGGCGGACTTTCAGTAGGTGAACCTGCTGAAGAGATGTACGAAATGACAGAAATAGTAACTGCAATTCTTCCAAAGGAAAAACCACGCTATTTAATGGGTGTAGGAACACCAGCGAATATTTTAGAAAACATTGCACTAGGTATTGATATGTTCGATTGCGTAATGCCAACCAGAAACGGTCGTAATGGAATGCTTTTTACTTCAGAAGGAACAATAAACATTAAAAATAAAAAGTGGGAAGCAGATCTTTTGGCAATAGACCCAATGGGAATAACGTGGGTAGATACTGAATATAGCAAAGCCTATCTTCGTCATTTGTTCACCGTAAACGAAATGTTGGGAAGACAGATTGCAACAATTCACAATCTTGGTTTCTACCTTTGGTTGGTTCGCGAAGCCAGAAAACATATCTTAGCAGGCACTTTTGCCGAATGGAAAAACGGCATGGTTAAAAAATTAGATCAAAGATTGTAACAATGCTCAGCATACTGGATAGATACATACTTAAAAAGTACTTGGGCACATTTTCGCTCCTTTTATTGCTGTTTATACCTATTGGCATTACTGTTCACCTTGCTGAAAAGATTGACAAAATCCTCTCAAACGAGGTGCCTTTTATGGAGGTGATGATTTATCTCTACAATTTCACTATTTATTTTGCGAACCTTCTTTTTCCACTGTTTCTTTTTCTTTCGGTTATTTGGTTTACATCAAAATTGGCGAATGATACAGAAGTTGTCGCTTTTTTAAGTAGTGGTGTTTCCTATTATCGTTTTCTTCGACCCTACATTATTGGCGCAACGATTGTTTGCATTGCAGCCTTAGTTTTCAGTATGTATTTGGCGCCAAAAGCCAGTAAAGGGTTTAATGAATTCGCTTTTGAATATTTAAAGAAGGGGAAACAAGATAGAGACCAAACTAATGTATTCACACAGATTAATGACAATGATTATATATATGTAAGTTATTTTAATGTGAATGAAAAAATAGGCAGCAACTTCACTTTAGAACATTTTGAAGGTAATGAAATGAAGTATAAAATTTCGGCTGGACAGATTAAATTCAATGAAAAAGACAGCACTTATTCGCTCTTTGGCTATAACAAACGAAAAATAGGTGAAACGGGAGATATACTTGAAAGCAAACACAAATTAGACACGGTTTTCTCTTTTTCAATGGAAGACTTAACCCCTGTAACCTACATAGCTGAAACACTAAATTTTTCCGAACTTAATGATTTTATTAAGAAAGAAAAGGCACGTGGCTCTTCATACATTAATAGGTATGAAGTTGTACGTTACAAACGATGGAGTTTACCAGTTTCGGCATACATACTTACCATAATAGCCGTAGCAGTTTCTTCTGTTAAGCGTCGTGGAGGAATGGGTGTAAACTTAGCAATTGGTATTGGTATTGGTATGGTTTTTATTTTCTTTGATAAAATTTTTGGTACCATGGCAGAACAAAGTGATTTCTCTCCTTTAGTAGCAACGTGGTTTCCAAATGTAGTTTTCGGTATCTTGGCAATTTATCTTTTAAGAAATGCGAAACGATAAACTTCTAAACTACCTCCATCTTCATTTTATAGTTTTCATTTGGGGCTTTACGGCCGTATTGGGAGCATTAATTTCGTTAGAAGCCATCCCGCTGGTTTGGTACAGGATGCTTTTGGCAACGGTACTAATTTTTGCTTTTTTGAAATTCAGAAAAGAAAAGCTGAAATTTTCATTAAAAACACTATTAGGGTTTGCATTAGCTGGAATTATAATTGCTTTACACTGGCTTACTTTTTTTGGTGCTATAAAGGCTTCAAATGTTTCAATAACGCTTGCCATCCTTTCCACCGGAGCATTTTTTGCTTCATTTTTAGAACCCTTGTTTTATGGAAGAAAAATAATACTATACGAAGTACTCTTCGGATTAATAGTTATTGTAGGGCTTTACGTAATATTTGATGTAGATTCTTCAAACACCTTAGGAATTATATTAGCACTCATTTCAGCATTTTTAAGCGCACTTTTTTCAGTAATCAACGGAAAGTTTGTTTTAAAGCACAAAGCATCAGCAATTTCATTTTATGAATTACTGTTCGGTGTAATAGGAATAAGTATTTATTTAGCGTTTGCTGGAAAGTTTACTTCAGAATTTTTTAAAGTTTCTACCCACGATTGGATATATCTTGTAATTTTGGCATCTGCATGTACAGCGTATGCTTTCATTGCATCTATACACGTTATGAAATGGATAAGCCCATACACAGTAATGCTTACCATTAATTTAGAACCTGTTTATGGTATAATCTTAGCACTCATCGTTTTGGGCGATTCTGAAAATATGAGTCCGCAGTTTTATTATGGAGCCTTAATTATATTACTTACCGTAATTGCAAACGGAATCATAAAAATTACACAAGAAAGAAAACGAAGAAGATTGACGAACACCTAAAACAAAATTTTATCTTTGTACACCAACCTTTATAAAACGAAGGAAAAAATTATGGAATATCTTGATTTTGAACTCCCTATAAAAGAATTGCAGCAACAATTCGAAAAAGCTTGTCTCATTGGCCAAGAAAGCGATATAGACGTTACCAATACCTGCAAACAGATTGAACAAAAACTAAACAATGCCAAGAAGGAAATATACAAAAACCTTACACCTTGGCAGCGGGTACAATTATCCCGCCACCCAGACCGACCTTATACAATGGACTATATTAACTCCATTTGTGGTGATTCTTTTTTAGAACTTCACGGCGATCGCGGTTTTAAAGACGATAAAGCAATGGTTGGTGGCCTAGGCAAAATTGGTGATCAAAGCTATATGTTTGTGGGGCAGCAAAAAGGATATAATACAAAAACACGCCAGTTCAGAAATTTTGGAATGGCAAACCCCGAAGGTTATCGTAAAGCAATGCGTTTAATGAAATCTGCTGAAAAATTTAATGTACCCGTGGTATGCTTTGTAGATACCCCAGGCGCATTCCCTGGCCTTGAAGCAGAAGAAAGAGGACAAGGGGAAGCCATTGCAAGAAATATACTTGAAATGACAAGGCTTAAAGTGCCAATTATTGTAATAATTATAGGTGAAGGAGCCAGCGGGGGCGCATTGGGAATAGGAGTAGGAGATAAGGTAATGATGCTCGAGAATACTTGGTATTCTGTAATCTCTCCAGAAAGTTGTTCCTCAATTTTATGGCGAAGCTGGGAATTTAAAGAACAAGCTGCCGAAGCCTTAAAACTAACAGCAAAAGACATGAAAAAACTAACCTTAATAGACGAAATTATTAAGGAGCCTTTAGGCGGAGCACATAGCAATCGTGAAAAAACCTTTACAACGGTTGCAAGCGCAATAGACAAGACTTACAAAGCATTAAAAATGTTATCCCCATCAGATTTGGTTAAAAAACGGATGGGAAAATATTTAGAAATGGGCGAGTTTAAAAGTTAAATTGAACTATAGCTTATCTTAACACTAATCCGAGGCGTTCGCCTCGGATTTTTTTACGGGTTATCAACAATATTTTGCAGTTATCAACAGTTCAATTGTTGAAGACTGGTTAACATCGCAACATAAAAAATCAATCCTTCCTCTTTACAATTTATTTACATTCGCTTAATGGAACAAATCAAACCTCAAACCAGTTTTTCTACCCGTACCCCGCAAGTTATTTCGCTTGAAAAAGGTAAAATACCACCACAAGCTATTGATTTAGAAGAAGTTGTGATTGGAGCTTTGATGATTGACAAAAGAGGAGTGGATGAGGTAATTGATATTTTACATCCTGAAGTTTTCTACAAACAGGCACACCAACATATTTTTGAAGCCATTCATAACCTGTTCGAAGACAGCCAGCCCGTAGACTTATTAACCGTTTCAACGCAGCTAAAGAAGCAGGGTAAAATGGAGTTGGTTGGTGGCGAGTTTTATTTGATTCAATTAACCCAAAAAGTGTCTTCTTCGGCACATATTGAGTTTCACGCACGTATTATTCTTCAGAAATATATACAGCGAAGTTTGATTAAAATTTCAAACGAAATAATTGAAGAATCATATAATGAAAGTACAGATGTTTTCGATTTATTAGATACTGCCGAATCTAAATTATATGAAGTAACACAAGGAAACATAAAACGTTCTTCGGAAACTGCACAGAACCTTGTAATACAAGCCAAAAAACGAATTGAAGAAATAGCCAATAAAGAAGGCCTATCTGGCGTTCCGTCCGGTTTTGCTAAAGTAGATAAACTTACCTCTGGCTGGCAACCCAGTGATTTAATTATTATAGCCGCCCGTCCTGGTATGGGTAAAACGGCATTAACACTCTCAATGGCCAGAAATATGGCTGTGGAGTATAACATACCAGTAGCATTTTTCTCTTTGGAGATGTCTTCTGTTCAGCTTATAACACGTCTTATTTCATCTGAAACCCATCTTAGTTCTGAAAAATTACGAACCGGTAATCTAGCAAAGCACGAGTGGGAGCAGTTAAACGTAAAAGTAAAAGGGCTGGAAAAAGCACCGTTGTTTATAGACGATACGCCTTCGCTTTCCATTTTTGATTTACGAGCAAAAGCCAGAAGACTTTCATCTCAACACGGTATTAAACTGATTGTTGTAGATTATTTGCAATTAATGACCGCTGGTGGAAGCCAAAAAGGAGGAAACCGTGAACAGGAAATTTCTACTATTTCAAGAAACTTAAAAGCATTGGCGAAGGAATTAAATATACCTGTAATAGCACTTTCTCAACTTTCGCGAGCAGTAGAAACTCGTGGTGGTAGTAAACGTCCATTACTTTCTGATCTTCGTGAATCTGGAGCGATTGAGCAAGATGCAGATATTGTTTCTTTCATCTACCGTCCAGAATATTATAAAATTGATGAATGGGATGATGAAGAACACACACCAACAGCTGGGCAAGCAGAGTTTATAGTTGCCAAGCACCGTAACGGTGGTTTGGATGAAATACGCCTTAAATTTGTGGGTAATCTTGGTAAATTTGAAAACCTTGAGTCCTATGAGATTCCTACAGAAATTCATTCACGAATGAATGATGCCGCCAATGACGACACGTTTAAAACCGCAAACTTACCATCGCCCAATGAAGCTTTCGGAAGCTCAATGAACGATGATTTTTCTTCGGAAGAGGATAATGATGTGCCTTTTTAATAGATTTCTTACCTTGACCTTGTTGCTGTGCTTACCGAAGGAAGTAAAATCTTAAGGTCTTGTTTCTAACTATATTTCTTCAAATCTAAAACTTGGCTTAAAAATTGTCGTTATCTTTATCCCTGCGAAAGCACGAGTCTTTTCAATGTTTCGAAAATTTTAATATGTTCAAATATCTTTTACTTCTTTTTTTATTTCTGTTTTCAATAAAAGCTTCAGCTTCCTATATACTTATACCGATGGATGCCGAAAGCCAAAAAGAACACCTGAAAGCCTACGGAATTACGTATTGGGTTTTAGAAAAAAATCAAAAAGTAAAGTGGCTGCTTAACTATCGCGGCGGTTCTTTTTTAATGCCAGATTCGGTCGAAATTCAAAAAGAATGCCAAATACGAGGGGTTTCTTTTGAAGTGATTTCAGACAGTAAAACCGAGGAAATCCTTACCGAAATAAGTAGTCCATCTGTAAATATGGACGCCGTAGTACTTGAAAAGGCACCAAAAATAGCAGTCTATTCTCCAAAAGGAAATCTTCCTTGGGACGATGCTGTAACAATGGTTTTAACGTATGCTGAAATTCCTTATAAAACAATTTACGATGAAGAAGTATTGGGAGACCAATTGATACTTTATGACTGGCTTCACTTGCATCACGAAGATTTTACGGGTCAATACGGTAAATTTTACCGTGCCTATCGTTCTGCACCTTGGTATATTGAAGAAAAGAAAAAGGCTGAAGCACTAGCGACAAAATTAGGCTACAATAAGGTTTCCGAAGAAAAACTGGACGTTGCTAAAAAAATCCGAGACTATGTAATTGGTGGGGGTTTTATGTTTGCAATGTGTAGCGCAACCGATAGTTTTGATATTGCCCTTTCTGCTGAAGGAGTAGATATTTGCGAACCCATGTTTGACGGTGACCCAAGTGAACCCGGTTATCAAAGTAAAGTAGATTATAACAAAACCTTCGCTTTTAAAGATTATGTTTTAGAACGAAGCCCGATGGTCTATGAGTTCTCAAGTATAGATATGACACAGCGACGTAAGATTGCAAAGGAAAGTGATTATTTCACCTTAATGGATTATTCTGCTAAGTGGGACCCAATCCCTACAATGCTTTGTCAAAATCATACAGCCTTAGTAAAAGGTTTTATGGGCCAAACCACTTCTTTTGATAGTGAATTAGTGAAAAGCAATGTACTTGTAATGGGCGAAAATAAAACGAATGGCGAAGCGCGTTACATTCACGGAATAAAAGGGAAAGGTTTCTTCACTTTCTATGGTGGTCATGACCCAGAAGATTACCAACATAGAGTAGGGGATGCCAAAACAGAATTGGCATTACATCCTAATTCGCCTGGCTATCGACTTATTTTGAACAACGTTTTGTTTCCTGCGGCTAAAAAGAAGAAGCAGAAAACCTAATTGTTTTTCAAACCGTCATAATAATCCTGTGGCGGTAAAACAATAATTTCCACCCTTCGGTTTAATTGTTTATTAGCTTTATTGGTGTTAGGTACTCTTGGCTTGCTTTCCCCATACGCTTTAATTTCAAAATTGAAACGTTTGCTATCTTCAGTAGCTTCTTGTAAACGGTTCATAACAGAATTACATCTGTTATTTGATAAGGTTACATTAGAGGTGTCATCACCATCACTATCCGTATGGCCTTCAATTAAAATAGTGGCTTTAGGAACTTGCTTTAAAATAGAAGCAACAGAGTCTAATGTTTTCGTTGCTGTTTCTTTTAGATTGAATTGAGCAACATCAAAAAGTACATCTGCAGCTATATCTAACTTAATCACACTATTTATTGCGGCTACGGCATCAATATCTACACCAGCGGTTTTGCTATGGCATACAGATCTAAGGTCAGTTATCTTTATATAATGAAATATAGTTTTATCATCAACATCTGCTTTTTCTAAATCTATGCTAGACTTACCTCCTTGGGTTTCTCCTGCAAAAATCCAATATTCACCGTCTGTAGATATTTCTATTAGTGAAGGTTCTTTGGAGGGACCAACTTCAAAAATGTAAAGATCATCTCCCTTTAAGTTCATGAAACCGTTGTTTGTAAACTTCAAAACAATTTCACCGCCACAGCCCGAGGATACAAAATCAGGATCTTCATATCTTTTATAATTAGGTTCGTGAAGTGCTTGAGAGCTATCTCTAAATTTTTTGAAAGGTCTAGGAGTTCCTAATTTGAATGAAATTATTTCGTCAGCAAACGAAATTTTACCTAAAGGAATATATACGGTAGAGCCATCACTATCATCATAAACAGTTTTAAACTGCGAGAATCCTTCCGTAAAGATGAATATAAATAGTAAAGTACTGATTTTAGTAAAAAAATTCATTCAAAAGCTTTTAGCTAAGATAATCATTCCGAGGCAAAGTTATTATATAAAAAAAGACCGTCTCATTGTTGAGGCGGTCTTTAGGCGAAATAATATTGTTAGTGTCTTATTTTACTTGTTTTACGATTGCAGCAAAAGCCTCTGGATGATTCATAGCTAAATCTGCCAAAACCTTACGGTTAAGCTCGATTCCACTATTCTTCATACTTCCCATAAATTGTGAATAAGACATTCCATGCTGTCTTGCACCCGCGTTAATACGGGTAATCCATAAGGATCTGAAATTTCTCTTTTTTACACGACGGTCGCGGTATGAATAAAGCATAGCTTTGTCCACAGCATTTTTTGCAACTGTCCATACATTTTTACGTCTTCCAAAGTAACCTTTGGCTTGTTTAAGAACCTTTTTTCTGCGGGCTCTCTTCGCAACTGAATTTACTGATCTTGGCATAATTTTAATTGTGTTTTGTAGTAGGCGATTCTTCAATTCTGATAGCGATAGCTTTCGGGACTGAATTCTGAATTCTTTAATTGCGCTACTCCAGGGTTTAAATAATTGTTTTAACCGGTGATAACAATTACTTCACTCGAAGCATTTGTTTCACGTTACTCTCGTCCGCTTTGTGTACCAAACCGTCGTGAGTTAATTTAAGCTTACGTTTTTTGCTCTTCTTTGTTAAGATGTGGCTTTTAAACGCATGCTTTCTTTTAATTTTACCAGTACCTGTAAGCTTAAAACGCTTCTTAGCACTAGATTTTGTTTTTTGTTTCGGCATGTTTCCTATTTATTAATTACTATTTCGCTTTATTTTCAAATCTGATCCCCGAGAGAATCTGATGTTTAGTCTAATTTACTGGACAAAGGTTAATGAGCTTGTCAAAGCACTGACTACTTCTTTTTAGGTGCAATAAACATAATCATTCGCTTACCTTCCAGTTTAGGCATTTGTTCTACTTTTCCGAATTCTTCAAGATCTCGGGCAAGACGCAAAAGTAAAATTTCACCTTGGTCTTTATAAATGATAGAACGTCCTTTAAAGAAAACATAAGCTTTCAATTTAGAGCCTTCCTGTAAAAACTTTTCGCCGTGTTTCTTTTTAAAATCGTAATCGTGATCGTCGGTATTTGGACCAAACCTAATTTCCTTAATGGTAACTTTGGTTGCTTTGGCTTTTAAAACCTTTTCGCGCTTTTTCTGTTCGTAAACAAACTTTTTATAGTCTATTACTTTACAAACCGGTGGGTTTGCATTTGGCGAAATTTCAACAAGATCTAACTCTTGTTCTTCAGCTATATCGCGTGCTTTTCTTAAAGGATATACCCCTATCTCAACATTGTCTCCAACAAGGCGTACTTCTTCAACACGAATCTTTGCATTGATTCTGTGTTGATCTTCCTTAATTATCCTTGCGGGACCTCTACTTCTTTTTCTTCGTATTGCTATGGCTAACTAATTTTAATTAAACATTAAATTCTTTTGATTCTTCTTTTATTGCTTGTTGAATCAATTCTGAAAAGGCTTTGGTAGTCATTGTACCTATATCACCTTCCCCGTGTTTACGTACAGAAACTGTTCCATCTTTCTCTTCCTGTTCACCAACAATCAACATATATGGGATTTTGTTCATCTCAGCTTCCCTAATTTTCTTGCCAATTGTCTCGTTTCTGTTATCAACAAGGGCGCGAATTTCGTCATTTTCAAGCAAATCTAAAACTTTTTCGGCGTATTTTTCATATTTTTCACTTAATGATAATATACTAACCTGTTCTGGCATTAACCAGAGCGGAAAATTTCCGCCAGTGTGCTCTAATAAAATAGCTACAAAACGCTCCATACTTCCAAAGGGAGCACGGTGTATCATAACAGGGCGGTGCATTTCATTATCACTCCCTTTATATTCTAATTCAAAACGTTCAGGCAAATTATAATCTACTTGAATTGTTCCTAGCTGCCAGCTTCTTCCCAAAGCGTCTTTCACCATAAAATCTAGCTTCGGGCCATAAAATGCCGCTTCGCCATATTCAATTTTATAATCAAGGCCCTTAGATTCTGCGGCACTAATAATAGCTTGTTCGGCTTTTTCCCAGTTTTCAAGACTTCCTATATATTTTTCAGGCTTTTCTGGATCGCGTAAAGAAACTTGAGTGTAGAAGTTCTCAAACCCTAATGATCCAAAAACATACAAAACCAAGTCAATTACTTTTTTAAACTCTTCATCAAGTTGGTCTGGTGTGCAAAAAATATGCGCATCATCTTGTGTAAACCCACGAACACGAGTTAAACCGTGAAGCTCACCACTTTGTTCGTAACGGTACACTGTTCCAAATTCAGCAAAACGTTTTGGTAAATCTTTGTAAGACCAAGGTTTACTGTTGTAAATTTCGCAGTGGTGCGGACAGTTCATAGGTTTCAATAAAAACTCTTCGCCTTCACTTGGCGTATGTATAGGCTGAAAGCTATCAGCGCCATATTTTGCATAGTGGCCAGAAGTAACATAAAGTTCTTTTTGACCAATATGTGGTGTAATCACCATTTCGTAACCCGCTTTCTTTTGTGCTTTCTTAAGAAAATTTTCAAGTCTCTCCCGAAGTGCAGCACCTTTAGGCAACCATAAAGGAAGTCCTTGACCTACTTTTTGAGAAAAAGTAAAAAGTTCAAGCTCTTTTCCTAATTTTCTATGGTCACGTTGTTTGGCTTGTTCTAATAACTCAAGATATTCAGTTAAATCCTTTTGCTTAGGGAAACTTACGCCATAGATACGGATAAGCTGTTTGTTTTTTTCGTCCCCACGCCAGTATGCACCAGCAATACTCATCAATTTTACCGCTTTTACAATTCCAGTATTAGGAATGTGTCCACCGCGACAAAGATCTGTAAAAGTATAATGATCACAGAAAGTTATGGTTCCGTCTTCAAGATTTTCAATTAATTCAACTTTATATTCGTTGTTTTGCTTCTTATAATAGTCTAAAGCATCTGCTTTTGAAGATTCACGTATGGAGAATTTGTGCTTTCCACGAGCTATCTCAAGCATTTTCTTTTCAATGGCTTCAAGATCTTTTTCTGAAATACCTTCATCTCCAAAATCCACATCGTAATAAAATCCATTTTCAATAGCTGGACCGATGGTTAATTTAATTCCAGAATATAATTCTTCCAAAGCCTGCGCAAGTATATGTGCAGAAGAATGCCAAAATGCTTTTTTGCCCTCGTCATTGTTCCATGTGTAGAGTACAAGGCTTCCGTCCTGCACTAATGGAGTAGAAGATTCAATAGTTGCGTCATTAAAGGATGCCGAAATCACGTTACGAGCAAACCCTTCACTTATACTTTTGGCTACACCCATAGGTGTAACTCCTACATCAAAATGCTTTACACTTCCGTCTGGTAAGGTAATGGCTATCATATACTGAAATTTTTTAGGGTGTAAAGATACTATTAGTTTCTTCGGTTTGCAATAATCGAATAATGGATTATCATGATTTTTTGAGCGTTCCCAATAATCATAAAAAGGATGTTGTTCAGGTTTTCACTACTGTTCGTTAAGATACATGGTTTACATAAGTTAAAGATTGTTGTTTACACTAAATTCTGACTAATCCTTATTGATTTTTGTTTATTTCTAATGTTCCTATCATCAAAGTACCCTAAAAATACGTTATA
>Ga0256845_1001572_pt1 | contig 18005 bp, 15 predicted proteins | sample RiftiametaG_FD_189101 | JGI IMG/M metagenome (GOLD analysis project Ga0256845, IMG submission 189101) | Tube worm associated microbial communities from hydrothermal vent at the East Pacific Rise, Pacific Ocean - Riftia | ecosystem: Host-associated > Annelida > Integument > Unclassified ...
TACAGCGGTGGCGGCGGCGGTGGCGGCGGCAGCGGCTTCGGCGGCGGCGGCGGTGGTCGTGGCCGCGGTGGCGGTGGCGGTGGTCGCGGCAGCAACCGCTACTAATCACACCAGTGTCACGAACCGCTGAATCAAGCGGTTCACCAGGGCCCGGAACACAATGTTCCGGGCTTTTTGCGTTTGCGTTTGCGTTTGCGTTTTCCAATGCAGCGGCAACGCGCTCGTGACCGTGAGCACCGCACAACGCAGGCGCCCTTCCCGTGCACTGTGCATTGCGCCTACAGACCCGGAGGCAGTTCGCCGCGCCAGACAACGACGCCGCGGCTCTCCAGGGCCTTGCGCAGCAGAGTCGCCCGAGTAACCTGCCACTCCGGGTCGCTGCATCCCTCGAATGTCGCGGCCCGAAACTCAGCGCTAGCTTCTCCTTCGCCGCGAAGCACATCGATCGACACCGAGTCGGTCGCCCCGGCCAAGGCATCGGCGAGGTCTTCGATCGAACCAGGCAAAATCGGCTGCACCACCGCGTGGGTCGCGATTCCAGCCCCCTTCAAACGCTCCAATAGCGCTAGACGCTGCTCGACGCTGGCCGCACGCGGCTCAAAGTGACGACGAACCCGGTCATCGACGGTCGGCAGCGAGACCCCAGCCGCGACCTGCGAGAGCCGCTGCAAGAGCGACAGATCGTCGAGCAAAAGCGCCGAACGGGTCAGCAGCAACGTCGGCCAGACTGCAGGAGCAGCGGCGATGACCTCGAGAGTGCGACGGGTCAATCGCTCTCGCGACTCGATCGGCTGGTAGGGATCGCTGACGATCGGACAGAGCTTGATCGGCCGCGGCGGCAGGCGGACAAGCTCTGCCGCCAGCACCTCCGGCAGGTTTTCGCGGATATCGATATAGGAGCCCCAGGGCGCCGGCGCCAAACGGAGCAGACGGCGCAGTGGTTTCAACTGGCGATGGGCATAACAATAGCCGCAACCGATCGTACAACCGACATAGGGGCTAAGCGTATAGTGGGGACGCAGTTCATCACCCGCGGGCTCGAGCGCCTGATTCACACGAACCCGGCGGATCCGATCGGGGCTCGGCGTGGCCGCGCTCAAGACCTCGAGTTCGTGCATGATCGCCGCCTCGTTCGCCTCAGCAATCGCCGCGATCCGGCGGCAAAGCGCCTGTCCCTTGGGACCGTCAAAGGGTCGCCGATCGCCCTCCGTCCGGTACGTAAAAGCGAAGCTCCGGCTGCGCGCGGCGTAACGCAGGGCCTCGGCCAGCGGCTGCACATCGATCCAGAGCGGCGCACCGTCAACCTCGACGCGGAGACGCAGCCCAACGTCGCCAGACACACCCAGCCAGCGCACACGACCCGCGATCAGATCGCCAGGACCAAAGGGTCGGAGCAGCCGGAGGAGGAGTTCGCTCGGATCCACCGCGACCATGGTCCGACATCCGCGACCTCAGGGCCACCGCTTCACGCCCCCCCCGCTGGGGCACCCCACAAAATTGAAGAGAGCCCCCTAGTTGGGAGCTCTCTTCGGGACGCATCTGGAAGGATTCGAACCTCCGGCTTTCGGTTCCGTAGACCGACGCTCTATCCAGCTGAGCTACAGATGCATGTAGGCTTGGGGTTGCGGAACCTAACAGGGGAATCACAGGAGCGCAAGCCCCCACGACACAAGTTCACAGAACACCGTTATGTAGGCATTATAGGCTCTTTTGGGGCCTTTCAGGTGTCGCCCAAAAGGAGGATCGCGAGGGTTATCGCGTTGTTGCCGAAGTGAGTGACAACGGCGCACCAGAGCCGGCCGCTCTGCTGGTAGGCCCGAGCGAAGACAACACCGAGCCAGAGATAGACCAGCACGCCCTCTGGGTTGCCGTGGATCGCGGCAAAGGCGATCGCCGAAGCGATGTAGGCGACCCCAGGACCCGCCTGTTGCCAGAGCCGGCGAAAGAAAAGCCCCCGAAGCAGCAGCTCCTCGGCGATCGGTGCCGCAACAAGCGCGGTGAAAAGCAGCAGCAGCAGCGCCGGCCGAAGGCTGAGACCGCCGCCGGTGATCTCCAAGATCGACTTTTGCTCACTCACTGGCATGCCCAGGAGGCTCATCAGATAGGCGATCAGATAGGAGCCGAGGATCGCCAAGGCGATGTGCACAGCGCAGATCCCAAGCGATCGACCGATCGAGACCCGGACCCAGGCGGCGACGAGTGGGGCCTCCTCAAGCCCCGGCCCCCGTTCCGGCCCCCGCTCCGGCTCCGGTTCCGGTTCCGGTTCCAAAAGGCGAACGGTCGCCCGGTACATAGCCGCCCCCAAGAGCAGGCTTATCGGCGAGTACAGGAAGCCCAGGGCCATGCCAGGGCCCTCGCTGCTCCGCGGATCGGGCAGCAGACCGATGCCCACCAGGAGCCCGAGCAGGAGTACCGCGATCGATACGCAGATCGCGCCGATGAGCAGCTCGCGGGCCACGACACCTGCGGGAGCCTCGGCTCTGTCGCTCGCCACCGGGGCAGTGTGCACCTCGCGCGGCCGCACCGACAAGCCCCCGAGCGGCGCCGTGGTTTCGACGTCATTTCGACGCCGTTTCGACGTGGTTTCGACTTGCGATCGCTGTGATCGCCGGTTAGCTTGTCGGCCCCCAAGCGATTGGGAGACCTGTGGGACGGTGGCCGAGAGGCTGAAGGCACAGGTTTGCTAAACCTGCGTAGGGGAAACTCTACCGAGGGTTCGAATCCCTCCCGTTCCGCAACGTCGGCGCTCCTCCCCCAGAGACAGCGTCGACGTTTTTTTTTATTACAATTTGTCTGCGACCTCCGCAGCTCAGGCTCGAGCCAACGCGAGCTTCCTGTCTTTAGGACCAGACATAAAAATCCGTGTGACTGGGCGACACACGCAGAGCATGAAAGATCGCAAAGGGGCATTGCCGCTCCTTGTACATTTCGACCCGAGTCGGGTAACGATCACCGGTGGACGATCAAACCCGCGCCCGTCTCGCCTCTGCCATCACTTTGCACGAGAGCGGCAGTGCGAGACTAATTGAGCGCCACGATCTTGCGACCGCCGCGGACGTCATCCGGCGCCTTGTCTCCGAGCCGAACCCACAGTCAGCGGTCGCGATGGTGCTCGGAGAACTCATCGACCGTGCCCACCAGCACGGAGACCGAAGATGGGCGGTTAGCCTCTTCCACGATCGCATACGCCTCAACGTCGGCATGGTGCACGTCGGCGTGCTCCTCCCGAGCGTGCTCTTCCTGATCGTCGACCCAACCGAGATCGACGAGCGCACTCGTGACACCTTGGGAACCCGCCTTCACCGGGCCACTGAGTTTCAGTCCACAGGCCCGGCGCTCGAACTCTACCTGCCCGTGGAAGACGTAGCTGAGTTCTGGCCCACGATCCGCAAGGCGTCATTGGCCTTCATCGACTCCGCGGCCACCCGCAACACTTCGTTTTATAGATCTCACTCCCCTGGAGTCCTCGAAGCGGTGTCTAAAATACTCGGGCGCGACCTGCCTCGCCCCGCCGAACGACATGGCGAGAACGAGCCCCTGGATATCCCCGCGATCATCGCCCGCGCTAGCAACGATCTCCCGCGCAAGCGCATCGAGGCCCGCGAACGCGCCCTGCACAGCGCACACGCGCTGATCAACACTCACCGGGGTTCGCTGTCCGCCGATGATCTGGTCCAGTTGATGCGCCTCTTCAACACCGACCACGACAGGGGACGCGACCGGCTCAACCGTTTTGGCATGGCGATGGGCGGGCATGCTCGCAACCGTATCGTCGAGCGCGCAGATGTAGCCAATCATTGGATCGACACTCTGTGGAGGTGCGACTCAGACCAAGAGGTCGCCGCTGCGATCGATCGACTGCGAAGCGACTCCCCCCTCCCCTTCGCCGGCTTGTCCTTCCCCGCGATGCTCCTCCACTGCAAAGAGTCAACGCGCTATTTCCCTGCGTCGTCGGGCACACTGGCGAGCGGCTACTCCCGCCTGGTAGGGACCAAACCCGTGGACGGAGCGACCTACGTACGCACCTGTGAGGGCCTGCGCACACTCATGGCAAAACACTCGCTCTCCGCCATGGGACTGGATGTGATCGCGTATTTCGCCGCCAACCCACAGCATGTGCGGGGCTCCACGAGCCCGGAGAAGACCGCAAACTCTGCCCCGCCGCCGACCAACTACACCCGCGAGCAATTCCTGAGCGAGACCCTCTACCAAGACGAAGATCTCACAGAGCTAGAGAGCTTGCTCAACGACAAACCTCAGCTCGTCCTCTACGGGCCACCGGGTACCGGCAAGACCTGGATCGCCGAGCGCCTAGCGCGTCTGCTCACCGACGGAGACAAGGACACGATCGAGGTAATTCAGTTCCACCCAAGCTACGGCTATGAGGACTTTATCGAGGGCATTCGGCCAACCTCGGATGGCGCCCAAATGACTTATCCCGTCGTCCCTGGGGTGTTTCGGGCGTTTTGTGTGCGCGCCGAGCAAAACCCAACAAAGAAGTACGTGCTCGTCATCGACGAGCTCAACCGCGGGAACCTCCCGCGGATCTTCGGCGAGCTGCTCTTCGCACTCGAGCGGCGCGGCTCTCCCGTCAAACTGTCGCAGTCACAACAGACGATGACGGTCCCTGCAAACATCGTCGTCCTCGGGACAATGAACACCGCCGACCAATCGATCGCCCTCCTCGACATGGCCCTGCGGCGTCGCTTTCACTTCGTCCGCCTCGATCCCAACCCCGAGCGACTCGATGATTGGCTGATCGACAATGCGCCGCACATGCGCTCGGTGACAAAGCTCCTCCGCGAGCTAAACCATAAGCTGCAACAGCACGGCGTCGCCCGGGACCGTCTGATCGGCCACAGCCATTTCATGAGACCCGGGCTCGATGATGAGACCCTCCGCCTGATCTGGCGCGGCAGCATCACGCCGCTCATCGAAGAGCTATTCCACGGTCAAGACGATGTGGTCGACTCCTTCGAGTACGACACGTTCGTGCCCTCGCGCACCGCCACAAACCCCTAGGCCGGCCCTCTGTGACTGATGTAGCTCCGGTATTTCCGCTTCGAGAGTGGACTGTCAGCGCACCCATGGCGTTGTCAGAACCGTCAGTGCGGCGACTCGCAGAGTTCGACAAGCTCATCGAGATGAAGCCCTTGGGAGGACGTTGGACGCTCAAACCAAAGGGAGTCGTCGGCCGCATCGCGCTATCTGAGGGCATCCTCGAGTTGTCGCCGAAGTACCCGATCACCAACCTCTGCCGGATGATCGAGGTCGTCGCCGGGATTCCCAAGCTTCTTGAGTCGACCGCGCCGATGGGCGACGGAAGCTTGGCAGACCTGCTCGTGGCTGCGTTTGTCCAACGCACGGAGGCACTGCTCGCCACAGGACTTCGGCGCGACTACCTCGAGCAAAGCGAACGCCTGGAGGTCCTCCGAGGACGCCTTGATCTGCAGGCTCACCTTCGGCGTCCAGAGGCTCTGCGCACCAGCCTCGACTGTCGGCACGAGCAGTACACCCACGACTCCCTCTTCAATGCAGTCCTCCGCCAGACCGCCGAATCCTGCCACCCCCGCTGGCCGTCGCTCGCGGGTCGCGTCCTCCGACTTCGCCACCGCCTCGCCACGCTCCCGCGATCGAACCTCTCGCCCGCAGACATCGCGAGGTTTCGCTACGATCGGCTGACCGAGAGATACCGACCCGTACACGCATTGTGCAGCTTGCTCCTCGCCGGGAGCAGGCTTGATCTCAAAGGACAGAGTTCTCCGGGCGCGAGCTTCCTGATCGAGATGTGGCCGCTCTTCGAGAAGTTCCTATCTTGCTCATTGCAAGCACGTCTGCACGCGCCTTGGCGAGTGGCAACGCAAGCGAGGACGACACTCGACAAGACGGGAGCCATCAAGATCCGTCCAGACGTGGTCGTCTACAACGGCGAGAAGCCGGTCGCAGTTCTCGATGCCAAGTACAAAATCCGATCTGGGAGCGCCCCTAAACCCGCCGACGCCGTCCAGGTGTTCGCCTATGCCCGACGCTATGGAGTCCGTCGAGCGTGGTTGATCTACCCCGACCAACCCGCGGGAGAGCAGGTCTACCGCACTCACGATGCACACAACGAAATCGCCAGCTACGGGTTGAACTTTGACTCCGAGTGGAGCCAGCTACAAGCCGCGTTAGATCGCCTGGCTCTGCTTGTTTGCGAGGCCAGTCGCCTCTGAGTGCGTCCTCTGAGACGGGCGTAAGTAAGGGGTCCAACCAGACGTAACCGCGAGGCACTCCAGGTCCGCTCCTCTCGCGCACGCGCGCAGTAGAAAAACACAGCTGGCGCTCGTTTCATCCATAATGCGCACATGAAACGATCCTGCCCTGAGTGCGAAACCGAAATGCGGCCCGTCAAGCTCTTGGACGCCACCCATAGCCGGCCCGTCAAGACCGGAGGCGCCCACGTAGAGTTTTCCTATGCGGCGCCTGACTCAAAGCCCAGCTTCTGGATGAAGGCGATTCCGCGTGAGGGCACCATTATGGCCATGCTTTGCCCCGGGTGTGGCCGAACGCTGCTGTACGCCCGGCCAAGCGAGTAAAGCGTCGTCGCCTGGCTCCCCCGGGAGCAGGCTCAGCTCGGCATCGCCGGACCGCCACGCTCGACCGCCCGTTTGTAGGCCGGACGCTCTTCGATCCTGCCGAGCCAGGCCTTGGTCTTTGGCATGCTCACCACACCGCGCCGCAGGCCTCCCAAGACCGGGTAGAGCATCTGGATATCGGCGCCGCTAAACTCCTCACCGACAAAGTAGGGGCACTCGCCGAGACTCTGCTCGATAAAGCCAAGATGACGGCGGAGCTCTGGACCCGAGTACAAGTCCTCGATCTTCTTGGCGACGCCGCGCACCACCGGCCGCAAGAAAAAGGGCACAGGCGCGACCTTCAGACGATCGGCGATCAGCTGAACCAAGAGCGGTGGCATCGCCGAACCCTCGGCGTAGTGCAACCAAAAGCGGTAGAGGGTCCGCGCCTCGGTGTCGGTCGGGCGCAGGCGACCCTCGGCCTCGACAAAGTGCTCGATGATCGCACCGGACTCAGCGAGCACCAGGCCGTCATCGTCGACAACCGGCGCCCGTCCGAGCGCATGGATCTGCGCGAGCTCCGGTGGCGCCCGCATCGTCTTGGGGTCGCGCGCGTAGGTTTTGATCTGATAGTCGACGCCCAACTCCTCGAGGAGCCAGAGGATCCGCAGCGAGCGCGAGTGCTCGAGATGGTGCACGGTGATCGTCATGCGCCCTGGTACCACCAGAGCCCCCGTTGCGGCAGCTATCGGGCCTTATTTTACTAAAGAACGTCGTTCTGGGCCCAATCCAACGCACGCAACAACCACAAAGTGGACCCAAAAACAGCGAACGGGTGCCACCCGAAGGTGCCACCCGCTCGTTTACAAGACCTGATCTCTTAGAGACAGCTGGTCTTGAAGTCGTAGAAGCAGGCCTTCTCCTGGGAGTTGGCGTAGAAACCAACCTGCCCGTTGGGATAGGTGTTGTCCTCGAAGGTCTTCTCGGCGACCACCACCATCGTCTGCTCCTCGATCACCTTGATCGTGAAGTTGTCCGGGGTGTGCGTGAGATCGATGATGTAGGCGACATTGTCCTTCCAACCGACCTCGGAGAAGGCCGCCTCGTCGGCGAGAAGCACCGAGTTGGGGGTGTCGGAGGGAGCGTGAAAGTCACCGCAATCGAGCGGATCCTGGTCGGCGTTCTTGACATCGATGCGCTTGACGATGATGCCCTCGCGGCCGACGTTCTCGTACGCCTTGCAGAAGGTGCCGACCTGGTTGCCCTGCTTCCAGCCCATGAAATAGAACTGCTCGGGCTCCATTGTCATCTGGTCGAAGGGCTGGATGCCAAAGAGCACACCGACCCAGTCGTCGTCCGCGGTGGTCTTGACCTGGAAGTGGCCCTGGATGTTGGCGTTGTCCAGTGTCCAACCGCAGAAGCGAGCGGTCGGTGACGAGTTGCTGAGCTGACAGAGCTCGACCTCGTCGGGGTTCCAATCCCAGTTGACCTTTGGCACGCCGCCCCACTTGAAGTTGGTGATCTTGCAGGACAGATCGTCGAGCACCAGCGAGGCATCCTTGATGAAGACCGACACGTTGTCGCTCGCCATCGCGTTTTGACCGTCTGTGACCGTGACCGTGTAGGTCGTGGCCGCCGGCGGCGTCGCCTCGGGGTTTGAGATATTGGCGTCGTTGAGGCTATCTGCGGGGGTCCAGTCCCACATGTACGCACCGTCGCCGCCCGCTGCCATCGCCTCGAGCTGCACGGTCGCGCCCTGATCGATGCAAAGCGAAGGGCCCGCGTCGACACTCAGCATGACGATGCATTTGCCGTCCTCTGGATCGCAACCGAAGTCACAGAACTCCTGAAGGTCGGAGCCGCTGCCACGAGCGTTGCAGAGCATGCTGTTGTCGCCGTCGCAGAAGAGCTCGTTGGGTGTGCAATCGGCGCAATTCTCGAAAACGTCGGCGTCCCCGTCGTTGCAGTCGCTGCCAGAGGTCACGCCGTCGGGCGGATCGTCATCGCCCCAGCCGTCCTTGTCCTCGTCGCGCATACAGGCGACGTTGTCCTCTTCGTTCTCGGCAGCACCGGGGAATGTCTCGGCGCTCGAGTCGTCACAGTCCTGGCCCACATCGACACCGTCCTTGGGCATATTGTCGCCCCAGTCGTCGTCGTCGGCGTCGGTGTAGCAGCCCAGGGGATCCTCCTCGTTGGGCGCGGAGCCCGGGAAGGTCGACGGGTCGTCGTCGTCGCAGTCGGTGCCGCCCTCTCCCCCTGGTGGCGGCGTTGGATCGCCGTAGCCGTCGCCATCGCTGTCGGTCGTACAGGCGTCCGGATTGTCCTTGTTCGCCGCCCCAGGATAGGTATTGGGGTCGTCATCGAGACAATCGTGACCCGGATCGGCGCCCGGCTCGGGCTCGACATCACCCCAGCCATCGCCGTCTGCGTCCTGGGTGCAGAGACTCAAATCTTCGTTCTCGGCGGAGCCGGGGTAGATGTCCGGGTTGGTATCGATGCAGTCGGAACCGCTCACGATGCCGTCCCCGGGATCGGACTTGGCCCAGCCGTCGTCATCCTCATCGGTCGCGCAGAGCTCGGGGAACTCGATCTCGGCCGCACCCTTGTAGGTGTTGGGATCGTCGTCCTTGCAGTCTTCGTCGTTGGGCACGTAGCCAGGGGGCGGGTTGTCGCCATCCCCCGGCATGCAGTTGTTGGGGTCGCCCTGCCCGTCCATGTCAGCATCTTTGCAGACCTGAACTAGGCCCTCAGTGTCGACCGTCGTCGGACCCGTCGTCTCCGTCGGATCCGTCGTCGTACCGTTGGTCGTCTCGGTATCACCGGTCGTGTAGGTCGCCGTGCCAATGCACTCTTCCTTGCTCTGCGACCATTCGAAGCCATCGTCGATGCAATTTGATCCACAAGCGGGCACCAGAGCCATGAGGACTCCAAGGGCCACAAAGCCCCCGAGCCCGCTCGCGCGACGGTGTGTCACCCCTTGAGCGGAAGCGTTCGTTCGTGTGCTAATAAACTTCATTCTGAGTTCTTCCAGTCGTGTTCTCGTGTGTCGACGATGGCCGTCGACTATTGGCTGCTCAGCTTACCCTTAAGCAGCTTAAACTCGATGCGGCGGTTCTTGGCCTTACCACGCCGAGTCTTGTTATCGGCGATCGGCTCGTCTGGGCCGGCGCCGCGGGTTTCAATGCGGCTAGCGTCGATGCCGTGGTCGACGAGGTACTTCTTGACCGACTCGGCACGCCGACGCGAAAGATCGAGGTTGTGATCTCGCCCACCATCAGGATCTGTGTGACCGCTGACCTCAATGCGAACGCCCGGGAAGTCCTTGAGGACCTTGATCGCCGCCTTGAGGGTCTTTGAGGAGTTCTTCTTGATCGTATCTTTGTCGACGTCAAAGTTGATGCCGCGGATGGCACCCGTGAACTTCTTGACCGCATCCGGAATCACGTCGGGACAGCCGTCCTCGTCCTGGTAGTCGTTGACGGTCTCGGGCTCCTGCGGGCACTGATCCTCGGGGCTTTGGCCCTGTCCTGGATCGACAATGCCATCGCCGTCGCTGTCCTTGATCGGGCAGCCCTGGGTCTCGGAGGGCCCGGCCTCGTTCGGGCAAGCATCCTCCTGCTCGGCGGGCGCTCCCTGATCGGGATCCCAGAAGCCGTCGCCGTCGGTGTCGATGAGCGGACAGCCCTGGTTCATCCGCGGACCCGCCTCGTCCGGGCACTTGTCCACCTCGTCGGCGGGCGCGCCCTGGCCTGGATCCCAGAGGCCGTCGCCATCGCTGTCCTTGAGCGGGCAGCCCTGGTTGGACTTCGGGCCCGGCTCGAGCTTGCAGCGATCTTCGTCCTTCTTGCGCACGCCGTCTTGGCCGGCGTCGTAGAGACCGTCGCCGTCGGTGTCGATGAGCGGCTTGTCCTCACCCTTTTTGCGGCCGAGGGTCGCCGACAGACCGAGCAGAATCTCGATGTGGTTGGTCCGACCGTTCTCGATCGAGACCGCTGCCGAGACGTTGTCGCGGACGTCCAAGCGAACCATCAGGTAGCGGTTGATGTAGAACTTAACACCGCCGCCAAAATGCATGGCGAGGTCGAAATCCTTGCCTAAGCTATCACCAGAGGCCCCGAGGACACCGATACCGCCCAAGACAAAGGGCGCGATCCGGCGGGGGAACTGGGCGATCACATGGCCCCGAAAGCCGAAGAGCAACGCGCCCACATCGTCCTCGGTTTTGGTCGGCATGATCGCCCCCTCAGCCTCGGCGCCGAGGAAGCTCAGCGGGTAGTAGGCGACGCGAAGGCCGATGTCGGGGGCGAGGCCCTTGTAGCGCTGCCAGGAATTGCTGGGGTCGTAGAGTTCGTGCTGCTTGGAGGGCAGAAGAACGCCGCCGAAGATACCGACCTCGAGCATGTTGCGCTCGGGCATGAAGCGCTTCATGAAGGGCTTGCCGCTCTGGCTGCCCGATTTCTTGGATTTTTTGGCCTTCTTGGCGGGCTTTTTGGCGGAGCTCTCGCTCTTTACGCCGTCCTCGCTCGAGAGAGAGAGCGACCCACCAGCCGCAGCGTCATCTTCGGTGGCGGTCGCAGCGTTCGCGTTGGAGGCGGTGGCAAAAGTGAGGGCGAAGACTGAGGCCAGTGCGGGGAGTTTAGACATCGGTTGGTTCTCGTATCTGTTGTGCTCGGTGAATCGTCACGACGCGCAGCGAGAAGCTGAGCCGTGCGTGAATCGCGCATCCTGCGCCCTAGACCTTCCATCCAAGGTCACTCCACACACACCGCCCGCCGCATCGGCGTCACGCCGCCGACTGTTTTATTTCTAAAACCCGAAATTCGCAACATATGAGCACCCTAGCTCCGATGCGCGACAATCGCTTGTAGCTCGGGATCGTGCCTCAGCCAACGCGCCAAGGTGTCCAGGCCGACACCCAAAGCCGAGGCTGCGCCCTCGCGCTCTTCGTACGCGAGCAACACCGCCCGCACCTCGGCCCGCCACACCTCGGGCAGTACCCGGCGCTGCGCCCCGAGCAACTGCTCTCTCGACTCTTGCGGCAGACTCATGAGGCCGGGGACATAACACGCGCGACGCTGCGCAGCCTAGCCCCCGGCTGCCCCGGCTGCCTCCGCTGCAGCTCCGAGCGGAGTCGGGTCGTCGATGTCATCGAGAAAACCCGCTGGCAAGACCACCCGCTGGGTACCTGCGGTCTTGCCCCGCGGCACTCGCATCGCCGTCGGCGCGAACGGACTCGCTCGATCGATGCTCGCTGCCAGCTCCTCAAGCCCTGCCAATGAAGTTATCTGCATAAGCTTGCTCCGCAGGCGCGCTGAGCTGTGAAAACCCTTTGTGTACCAGCTCGCGTGTTTACGAAAACCGCGCATCGCATGGGTCTCGTCGAACCACGCCGCGAGCCTGCGGGCATGATCGATCATGATGTCAAAGACCGCGCCCAGGTTTGGAGGGTTTTCGGGTTCGCGCCCCGAAAAGACATCGACGAGATCGCGAAAAAGCCAGGGCCTGCCGAGGCAACCGCGACCGACGATCACCCCGTCACAGCCGGTCTGTCTCATCATGCGCAGGGCGTCTTCGGCCTCCCAGATGTCGCCGTTTCCGAGCACCGGGATCGAACTCACCGCGGACTTGAGCTCGGCGATCGCCCCCCAGCGGGCCTCGCCATCGTAGAGCTGCGCCGCCGTGCGGGCGTGGAGACCGATCGCCGCGCAGCCCTCGTCCTCGGCGATCTTGCCGGTCTCGATAAAGGTCAGAAGGTCGTCGCGAATACCCATTCTAAACTTGATCGTCACCGGCACAGCGCCGGCGCTCTTGACCGCGGCAGCGACGATCGAGCGCAGCAGCCGACGCTTGATCGGCAGCGCCGCGCCACCTCCCCTGCGTGTGACCTTGGGGACAGGACAACCAAAATTCATATCGATGTGATCGACCTTGCCCTCGCCCACCAAAAGGCGCACAGCCTCGCCGACATAGTGGGGATCGACACCGTAGAGCTGAAGGCTGCGCGGCGACTCCTCGGGGCCAAAACCGGCGAGCCGTCGGGTCTTGGCTACGCCCTCGACGAGGGGCCGTGCGGTGATCATCTCGCTGACAAAAAGGCCGACCCCAAACTCGCGGCAGATCGCCCGAAAGGGGTAGTTTGTGACCCCCGCCATCGGCGCGAGCACAACCGGCGGCCACACCTCTAAGGGACCGACCCGAAGGCTGGAGAACTCCCCGGGCGAGGCCGGCACAACTTCGAGATTTTTTGCGCTCCGATAGACCGCGTCCACCGGCCATTCATAACAGAGTCTGCACCCCCTTTGGACCGCTGATTCGCACGCACTCGATCGTTGACCGCCACCGACAGCTGGCATAGTTGCTAACGATGCGTACCGATCGATCTCTCATGGTGCTCCCACTCCTCCTCGCCCTCGCCTGCGGCGACGATAGCAACGGCTCCGTAACCGAGAGCACCACCGAGCCAACGGCCTCGACCGGGCCGAGTTCCACAGGTTCTAGCTCGGGTTCTAGCTCTAGCTCTAGCTCTAGCTCTAGCTCTAGCTCTAGCTCTGGAGGCTCCACCGGCGATGCCGCAACCGCCTGCGCAGCCGCCAACGACGCGGCCGCCTGCGACGCGGCCAACGAGGGCAAAGATGCCATGGACGATCGCTGCCAATGGCTCGCACTCTCGCGGCTCACCGACGACGCGTGCACGATCGAGACCGCCGGCGAAGAATGTCTGCTCACCAACGCCAATGAAGGGGGCCCCGGCTGTGAGCCCTCCTATCGCGACAATCCAGACATGAGCCGCGACTTCTTCGCGCCCCAAGACTGCCTCTTGGTCGTCAGCCCTGGGTGGGAGACCTGCTTCGAGACCGAAGTGCTCGCCGCCGAATGCAACTGCTTTTAGGCCCTACCGCGACTTGCAGCGGCTCTCACCGGGCTGGCATTTAAAGCGGGCGTGCAGGTGATCGACATGGCCTGCGTGGTGGCGGACGATCGTCTCGACACTGCCCGGCGAGCGCGGGTATTCAAGCCAGAAACCAAGCTCCCCCCGAGGCACTCGCCCAGTGGCAACGGCATGGTCGTAGAGCAGTTTTTGCAGTTTTGAGTCGATGAGCACAAGCTCGAGTTCGCCGCTCTCGACGAGCAGCTCTAGGAGCCCCCAGGTACGATCGGCGTCGAGGTTCCTCGCGTTCATCTCGCGCCAGTTGTACTCCTCGCCAGCGATGACTTTTTGCGGGTAGGAGAGATCGACGTCGCGGCCCGATCGATGGGTGCTGTGCGGCCGCAGGCGCCCGCCCTTTGCCGCCGACATGTTGCCGACGAGCAACGGCCGATCCTCGGGAAAGCGCTTCGCCCAGTGCCGGAGAACGCCGTCTAAAATCGCGATGTTGTAGCGGGTCGCGTAGGACTTCCAGGGCTCCATGCGGAGCATGCGACCGGGGCCATCGACCATCGGCACCCCGCCGACCAGCGAGCCATCACCGGCATAACCAACGGACTCCGAGACAAAGTCGTCACCGGGGCTGCTCCAGACCACGATCTTGGTGCCGGGCCCGAGCTCGCGCTCGAGGGAGACGCCGGGGTTTTGCGCCTCGATCTCGTGATGAAAGATCTTGTAAAGGTTGGCGACCATCTTCATCGAACCGCCGCGCTTGACGGTGTAGATGACCTTGTCGGGGACCTTAAAATCCTTCGCCCAAGAGGCGCCTTCGAGGCGATCTCGCGGATCCCGGGGCGTCTCATCGAGCGCATCGGCGGCACCCTTGGTGCCTCTTGCAGCCCCGCCACCAGCCGCCGCCTCTACGGCCTGGGCGGCGTCAGCGTAAGCAGGTGCCACCTCGGCATCGGCGTCGTCCCCCAGCTCAGCGTCGTCACTGCGCTCGTCGTCGTCGTCGGCATCATCGGCATCGTCGACCAATGCCGCGGGCCGCAGTTGCACCTTGGCATCGCCGCCGACACGCATCCAGGCGACCACCCCCCAAAGCCCAAGCGCTCCCGCGACGAGGCCGCGACCGACCCACGGAGAGCGCGGCGGCAACTCCAGATCATCGTCCGCAGCGCTCTGCTGCTCATCGCAAGACTCCTCGTGCAGGTCCGTCGGCTCGTCAGGCTCCATGATTTGCCTACTTTTGACTACATCTCGCTCGGGATCAAGGAATCGCCGAATCATGCCCGATCCAGGGGCGCCACCGCTACTCTGAACCGATGTCGCCCGCGGACCTCGCCGGCCTCTGCGGTGTAGCAGCGATCCTCAGCGCCTACGCGCTGCTGCAGATGGGTCGCCTCGCGCTCCGCGCTCCGCTCTACTCGGCGCTCAACCTGGTCGGCTCGTCGCTCATCCTGGTCTCGCTCAGCGTCGATTTTAATTTGCCCTCGGCGATCATCGAGGGCGCCTGGGCCATCGTCAGCCTCTACGGTCTCGCGAGATCTGCCGCTTCGACGAACGACGACGAAGCATGATCCGCACTGCTTGTTCTTCCGCCAGCAGCGATGGCAACGCCAGCTGAGACCACGCCTTAAGGAGGATGACGTCCGCCGGGTCTCTTCCACCTGCAAAGGCAATTCCGGCCAAGCCGGCCAAGCGGCGCGCACTCAAGAAGGCCCGCGGTGCTGCCTCTCACGGGTGCCCGTGAAGTCCTTCAGCGCTGTCTACAGAGCCCAGAAAATCCCGTCACGATCACCATTGGCGTGAAGGCGGATGGTTCGCTCGCCGATGTGTTGTTTTCTGCCCCCGATACGCTCTATGCGATCGAGAAGAAGTGCCTGCGTTTGGGATTGAAACGCGTGCTGCTCAAGGCAGGGCACGCCTCGACAAAACTCCGGCTTGAACTCGGTACTTCGGAGTCGTCATGAGCCGGGAAACGACGATGGCAAAGGGTGTCGCTTAGAGCCCCCATCACTGCAGGCGAGGAACAAATAAATCCGATATCTGGGCTTCTACGGCGCCTTGGACGAAAATGCTTGATATCGTCAGGTTCATGAACGCTCTCGCCAGCTCTCGACTCACCGCGCTGTTCATCAGCGTCGCGTTTGCGTTTGCGTTTGCGCTTGCGCTGCCAAGCGCGCCCGCGAGCGCTGCCGAACCAAGCGCAGAGGTCACAGCTGAGGCCCTCCAAAGCCGGGCCGAGGCGTTCGAGAACGAGGCCGCTTTTGCGAGCGCCGCGGAGATCTGGGTGGAGTTGATGGCCGAGGACAGCGACCTCGATACGTGGCTGGTCATGGCCTACCGTGCTCATCTGGCTCTTCGGACAGCCGCGAGTTCGGAGAACGACAAAAGCCACCTATGCCGGGCACATGAGGTCATCACCGAGGTCCTCGCGAAAAACGGACTCGAGGCCGATGTGCGCGCTGACTTCGAGGATTTTCGCCTGGAGGTCGAAGCTGACCTCATCGTCGACTTCAACTCCAACTTCAACTTCAACTCCAACTCCAACACTGACTGCTCTTCAGGACAGGTTTCCGATCTTCTACCTGTTCACTGGCAAGCCGCGAGCGAGGCCGGACCTCGTGCTCCGCTTGTCGGGAATGATGACTGCACGTTGCCACGGCCTGCGGACGGCAAGCGCTCCGCACTTACGATCGCCGGCATCGTGACCACCGACACCGCGAGCGACGGAAGCACGGGAGGCGCGGACACCGAGGCGACAACCTGCGACCCCCCGCGACCTGGCTGCGATGTCCCAACCTGCGACGCATCAGCCCCCCCGATCGAAGCTCATGCCGTGGGCTCGAGCGGCCCTCCGACGGCTGATGTCCCCCGGCGATCGCCGCTCTCTATCGCTGGCACGTCGATGCTCGCTCTCGCAGCTCCGGCGCTTGGAGGCACAGTCTATGCCCTCATCGCTGATCGCGCGATCATCCGTGAAGTTGATGAACTTACGACCTACGAACCTGCCCAAGCGGACAGGCTCGAAGATCAAGCGCGAAGGGTGCAAGCGCTGGCGATCGGCCTGGGCGTCACAACAGCCGTGCTGACCAGTGCGGGCATCAGTCTCATCATCGCGGGACGCCGACGCAGCAAGAAGTCGCGGGAACTTTCGCTTCTTCCCCAAGCCGGCCGAGATCTCCGCGGCCTTGCGCTCATCGGACGATTTTAGTTTCAGTTTTTTGTTCAGATTCAGGCGAACGCAGACGACAGGACAACGGAATGCCCATGCGGAGTCTCTCTCACCCATTCTTGATCTCATTGCTTCTCTCGATCCTTCCGGCGTGCGCGCTAGGGGTCGTGCAGGACTACAAAGCTGCCCACGAGGGCGAAGGCGACAGCGACAGCGAGACGGATGCGTCATCAGGATCCGAGAGCGATTCGTTCGGCACGATCACGATCACGTCACCGCCGATCACCACCGTGACCACCGATACCGCGAGCGGCGGGACCGACAGCGGAAGCACCGGCGGTACGGATACGGAGGGCGGTACGGACACGGAGGGAGAGGCCCTCGAGGCGAAGATCCTCGATGTTGTTCTGACGCCGGATCCAATTCTCCATAACGGTCCGATCTTGGTCTCCGTTGTGGCTGAGAACACCGCGAGCGTGAGCCTTGAATTCGGGGCCAACCTGGCGCAGGGCGAGACCGTGCTCGAACTCGAAGAGGTCGACGCGGGCATCTTCGAGGGCGAAATTCTGATCTACACGGGCTTGGATTCCGGGCAGCACTTCGCGCTCGTCATCCCGCGCAATGAGGACGACGTGGAGGGCGAGCCGGTCGAGGTGAGCTACACGGTTAGTTTTGAGGCCGGTAGCGAGGGCGCTTGGGAAGTTAATAAGGAGACGGGCCCCGGTCAGGTCAGCTCGATCGCCGTTCTTCCGGACGGTCGTGTTGTCGAATTTTATATGTCCGGCGAAGGCGAATCGCGTTGCCGTTTGCGACGCAGAAGCAAGGGCGGCACTTGGAAGGGTGAGATCGAGGTGCTTCCAGGGGTCGAGTGCAAGGCGATCGACATCAAGATCAGCGACGACGGTACGATCGCTCTGCTGCTCAACCGCTACATCGACGGCGAGTGGTCCTGGTGGCTCGCGAAAATGTCGTCGTGGGACGCAGAGCTAGAGGTCGTGAGCGCGGGCAGCAAGGATGAGGTCGCGTATGCGTTGGCGGAGTTCAACGGCACGCTCGCGGTCTGCGGCTCCGCGCCAACGCTGGATCCGACGGATCTCACGGATGTGATGATCAAGGTTTACCGCCCCGGCTTCGTCGGCCAGTCGAAGACGTTTGACTACTGGCCCTTGGGCAAGGAGGCGCACAATTTTTCAGAAGTTGCGCGGGGCTGCTCGTTCACCAGCGCGTCATCGCTGCTCCTGGTTGGCGAAGCGTACGGGGTGCATGACGACAAGCTGGACACGAAACGGAACCGGGCCTTCGATCTCGTCTACGACCTAGCCAAGAACGAGTTCGAGTTTCGGGTCACCGAAGCCGGTCTCGTCACCCAGAGCTTTGCGACCGATGTCGACGTCTCGGCGGATGGCCG
>Ga0256845_1001573_pt1 | contig 18002 bp, 12 predicted proteins | sample RiftiametaG_FD_189101 | JGI IMG/M metagenome (GOLD analysis project Ga0256845, IMG submission 189101) | Tube worm associated microbial communities from hydrothermal vent at the East Pacific Rise, Pacific Ocean - Riftia | ecosystem: Host-associated > Annelida > Integument > Unclassified ...
ATCAAGAATATCAGCATTTTCAATTAATGCATCAAAGCGGTCTTTGATAATGTTATCACGTTCCTGTATTATTTCCCGGAGTTCTGATTCCAGCATATGTGAAGTCAACTCACGTGCCGTCATCCGCTGAATAAGATATAATAGTGCGGACTCCCGGGTTGAACGAATTCGCCCGAATATCCAGTATATAAATAATCCCACAGCAACAACCGATAACGTTAAAAGCAGCACTTCAAGACGCATCAGTATTAATAAGAATATTGAACCAATTATTCCGATAATTTGAAATAAAGGATAAAGGGGTGATTTAAACTGCGGTCGATAATTTTGCAGCCGACTTTCACGCATAATAATAACAGATATACATGAGAAAAAATATGTCAATATTAATGCAGTGGATGCAACTTTTGCCAAAATACCGAGATTAAGAACAACCGATAATGCCATAATAAATCCAGTTAAAATAATGGCGCTATATGGTGTATTTTGTTTATTCAGCTTACCGAATAACTCAGGAAGTAATCTATCACGACTTAACGCTAATGGATATCGAGATGCTGCAAGAATGCCGGCATTCCCCGTTGAAATAAATGCTAATACTGCTGCAATACTTAATAATATCAATCCGGAACGTCCCATAAAGGCATATGCCCCCTGAGAAATCGGAGCTTTTGTCGCAGCAAGGACATTCGGATCAAGCACAAAAACTGTTACGCCCACAACCAAAAGGTATAATGCCGTTACAATAAAAAACGCCGATATCATTCCCAGTGGTATTGTCCGTGCAGGATTCTTCACTTCTTCTGCAACACCGGTTACCTTTAGCAGTCCGCCAAATGAAATAAAAACGATTCCGGCAGCACGGGCAATATTGAATAAATATTTTTCCTTGAAGAGAATAAATAAATCACGTTCGCCCATCGTCGCCGGAATTCCTTGCGGAAATGTTGTTTTAAAAATATCCTCCTTGAACGTTATTACATACTGTTTTAAATTAAAATGCTGCCAATCAATATCAATGACTTCAGTCGCCATACCTGCTGAAAACCCACGTATAACATAATATATTAATATTACTAATAACCCGCCGACAAGTATAAGCTGAAGCCGCCCTACACTTTTTACACTAACAAGGTTAATAATAACAAAAAAACAAATCAAACCAAGTGCACTATAGCGCACTTCCAGTATTCCAATTGACGGGTTAATTAATTGTATGAAATATTCCATCCCATATAATGCCAATGAACTTTTCAATGACAATGAAAACCAGGTTAGCAAACCACATGCCGTGCCGACAGCCGGTCCCATACTTCGTTTAATAAAAAAATAATCGCCGCCGGATTTCGGCATAGCGGTTACTAATTCCGCTTGGCTCAGCAAACCGGTTAATGCTAAAAACGCAGCAGCAGCATAGGCAAATAGAACCCCCGGTCCGATATGTGCCGCATAGGCAATACCCGGTAGTATAAACAAACCACTACTTATCATTGCACCGGCAGCCAATGCAAAAACATCTATTAGTGTTAATTCACGTTGTAATGTCATATACTCCCTTTATACGGATTCTATGTGATATTAAAAGATCATCAGTTGAATTCGCATCTTTCATTAGTATGTATATTACTTATGTGCAATACGCTGTTTATGATGCCGTGTAAAAAGTTCATTCAAATCACCAGTACGCAGATATCCGACATCGCGGACAAGAATAGTATCTCCGGCATGCACTTCTTCATTGCTTTTATTTTTTACAACAAGATAGTGCACATATTGTTCTTGTCCAAAAATATCAACAGCATATTCGGAAAGTGATTTTGTTTCTTTTGCAATAATACAGGGGAAAAAAATCGGATACCCGGGTTTAACCGCATCAAAGTTCTCAATATCGTTATAAAAAGCAACACTTTTTAGATATAATTTAAATTCCCAAGGATACTGTAATTCCAATACTTCAGTAATTATTTCAGATATCGTCTCTCCATAGCTTAACCGCCGAGAAAAAACAGTATTCGTAACATCCTTATATATCGGTTCCGCTAGTTTAACAGAACTGTCGGTTGACCAGTATGCATATACTTTCTTCACCCATGAACTGGTATGCCCTTGTTTATCAATAGTACGTGACCATAATACATTTTCACCACGGGTAAGTGTCTGTTCAAAATTTGATGCATCGGTTTGGTATAATCGTGAGGGTTCTTTCTCCGATGATTCTGACCAGCCGTATTGAATTTTCGTTTGCCGTTTATCAGGGGTTGTTGCAACAACCTGAATGTATCGATCGGTTGATGGTTCATATTCAGTATGGGTTGGTGACGCAATAACAGGCGGTTTAAGATACGAGGTATCAACAATAATATGATAATGTTCGGTGTCACTCCAATTTCCGAAGGTATCTTTTGTACGTATATGAAAATAATAATCGCCGTCTTCCAGATCCTGAAAAGCAACACTTTGCTGCTGCGGTAATGCATTTTCTATAAACGGTTCAGTATTTGAATAGGAGTCTAAAGTATATGCCAATGCTTCTATTCCCGATGGATCATTCGGCACCTTCCATTGAAACTGTGCTTTTGTATTCCATATCGGCAGTGATTCAGCATGGGTTATCGATCGCACTATTGGTTTCGGGGCATTATGATCATTTACACGATAAAATATTCTACTGTTTTTTGAGGAACGTTCTTCATACACTAAATGAATACGATTTCCACCGCTGCAGATAACCGGTTTCCATGAATCAGCAGATGAAGTCGTTATACGTTTCGGTTCACTAAATGAGGTTACATCATCCGCTGCACGGCTTGCATAGTATAATTCCGCATTACCTTCACGACGATTATAATATAAAATACGTATAATATTGTTATTATCAATACCGATTCCGGGATAATAACAGGAACCGAAATGATTGGTCAGTACTACGGTCTCTTCCGACCATGACGCTCCGTTATCATCACTTATTCGATAGACCGGCATACTAACCCCATACGCTGTGTCCGTAATATACACAAGATGCAGTTTCTTATCGAATAGTAGTACAGACGGCTGTACCGCATTGATTTCTTCTGAGGTAATCCTGATTGGTGATGACCATGATTTTCCACCGTCAGCTGATGTTTTACAAAATATACTGTCACGACGATCTTTCGGATCATCTTCAGGAGCAATCCGATCCTCCCACAGAAGAATTATCTTTTTTTTATTAAAAACAACCGCCGGGAAAAATGACCCCTTAACCCCGGAGGACTGAGCACCAAGAACAATATGTATTGCATCCCATCTCCGACCGTCCGAACTTCCGGTTACACACAATTGAAAGCCGGAATCAGTTTGCTTATGATAAAACAGATAATATCTTTTTTCATATTCTGAATAAAATATCTTCGGTAACGTTGCAATACCTTCATTGCTCGTTACCAATACAGGATTACTCCATGATTCAGCGTAACAATATATCGTCTCATTATCACCTGACCAGACAACCAGCGCTTCATTATTAGTTGTCAGTATTATTGACGGTAGTGATTTTTTTGATTCGGTTATATGAGCAATAGTATTCCCGGAAGACCATGTTTTGCCATTATCACGGCTTATCGTAAACCATATATTTCCACTGCTCCCTGTGTTCTCATACCAACAAACGGCAACCACTGAACCTCGTACTGCTATTGCCGGATACCGATGAAACCCGTTCGGAGAGCTGAGTAATTGCGCTGATTCCCAGCCAATAGCTGCAAAAAGAGCACTCACTTGTGCTGACACAATAAATACCAGTACTATTAGTATATGCCGCTGTATCTTGTTTTTCATGCTTCCTGCCGTAATATCAGTCCTTAGTACCAATTATCGACTAGAGCGCATACAATATTAACTAACTATATGCAAACGCTGCACATGTCTTATATGGAGCTATAGCTATATGACAATAATAGCATAAAAGTAAGCACTTCGCTATACATCACCGATAAAAATAAATAATCATTTCAACGAATATATTGACGAAACAGTGTTTCCCGATATAATGAGCATTAATGAAAGCCTGTATGAAATATATTTTTCTGATAATCAGTATCGGATATTTAATTACCCTTCTTTCCGGCTGTCGATCAAATACTGCGGTTGTTACCGAACAGCTGTCGGATGAAGTCTATTCGTTATATGTTCCAATGATTGCCAATAAGACTATTATTCCTGATATTGATTCAGAATTGCATTCTTTCCTGCGTAATGAAATTATCCTCAACGGTCGTTTCACACTGATTGACAATCGCGATAAAGCACAAGTTGCCGTTGTTGCACAAATAACCGAATATGTTAAACAGCCAATACCCTATCCAACCGATACCGATAATCCCGATTTTTATCGCAATGATACCACAAAATGGAATATTAATGCCGGTCATGTTGATGAACATTATATCGGCATTGCTGTTGTTGTCATGCTGGTTGATCCCGCGACTGAAGCATTGCTGCGGGACACCACCATCCATCATCATATAACCTATTTTACCATAACCCCACCGGTTGAAGATGAAGAAACCGCACGAGCACGATTGTTTGAACGTACTGCACGTTCCATCGTACAATGGATTGACGAATGACGGCAACAAGTTTTCGTCCGCAAGTTTTAAATTTTCCAAAACCGGCGTATTATCATAAAGCAATAACACTGCTGCAGGATGAATTGACACACGGGAAATTTGCACGACATTATATTTTTCTCGGACCGGAGTTTACTTTAAAAAACGAGTTTATTAAACAGCTCAAAATTCATTTACTCCGTGATAAAACTGATGCCAATTATGATCATGTTTTCGGAAGTGAAACCTCACTCCGGGAATTATTTAATAATGCATCGACTATTTCCATGTTCGGCGGAGAACGATTACTGATTATTGAAAATGCAGATGCGATACCCGATCTTGCCGCATCACGTGATAAAAAAGCCGCATCAGAAAACGTATACGGACTGCTTGAATACTGGCTTGGTGACACACAAATTCCTACCGTAACCGTATGGCTGTTTGATGGAAAATCCCTCAGCGGGCGCAGTGATAATAATCCGGGGTTATTTCCGGCACGAACGAATGTATTCAAACGTAAATATAATTCCGCTGAAGAGCTCCATGCAGCACAACAGATGCTGACAACGAATACCCGCATCGTGAACTTTACTTTATTCGGTGAAGCTTTTAAAAAGAAAATACACCAGCGTTTCATTGAATGCGGAAAACAGGTAACACAGGAAGCGGTTGATTTCCTTGAAGAAAACTGCGGGAATAATCTGAATCTCTTATATAATGAGATACATAAAATTACATTATATTTAGATAAAAAGACAAATGTTACCCTGCAGGATATTAAACCGATTGTCAGTTTCAACCGAAGTTTTCTTGCTTTTGACCTCTTTGATGCACTCATCCTTGAAGATTTTCCCCGATGTGAAAACTTACTCGTGAAGCTCAGAGAATCAGCTGCCGGTATGGGGGAAGCATTAAAAACAGTGTCAATTCTGGCAACACAATTCAGAAAACTATGGGAAACAAAATATATACAAACCAACGAACGACTCTCAAATGACGCATTAGCAAAAAAAATGCATCTTATGACCTGGTCTGATCAATTTAAAAATCTTATGATGCTCCTGCCGAAAATACGGACCATCCGTGAAATGATTTTCATTAGTGGCCGTATTGCACAACTTGATTTTATCGTACGGGCACGACCGCACCAATTGAGTGCACATATTTTTACGATATGTAACAGAAAATTTTACGTATACGGAAAATCAGTGCTGAAAAACATTGCCCGACCCACAGCACCGTAATCCCTTCGCTCCTCTATTCACTAAATTATATTGTCGTATCCGAAACATTGCGCAGTATATACTCACTGCGTATTTTGATTATTCATTTTTTTTATTATATTCCGCTATAAAGACGAAAATATCTTGACGAAAGATTTATTTACCGATACTGTTCACCGTACTAGACAACAGCCGGGGTGGCGGAACTGGTAGACGCACGGGATTCAAAATCCCGCGCCCTTTGGGGTGTAAGGGTTCGACTCCCTTCTCCGGCACAGACAATCCAATATAATTATCGAATAACTGCAAATTGAATTATTTTATATTCACCGCTCAATGGATCTTCTATGCGGGCGTAATAAATACCCGCATCAATACTCTCATATACCGTATTATGCATATCCCATTTCAAACATCCACCGCTATCATTTTTATGTAACGCTATGACTTTCTCTCCCAACGAATTATATATACTAATATTCACAGTGGAGGTTAAATTGAAAAATGTACAAGTATTATCCGTATCAGAGAAGTATTCTATCGGATTCGGCATTATTGATGTATGAAATAATGTATCCTGAGCACAACAACAGAGGGCATCTGTATTGAAAACTTCATTATTACGGCAGAAACGAGTATTATGCGGCAACACTGCCGCATGACTACAACCACTGCTATTTGAAGAGGAAATCCAGATGTAATATGTTGTATTACAATGCAATCCGCGCAGTATATAGTCAACACTGTTTGACGGGAGTTGTACGGTTGGCATACTTGGCTGCTGCGAGATCGTACTGTAATAAATACAATACGAAGTCTCACCGGCAATGTCTGTCCAATGTACGGCTATTGAATTATGAGTAATACTGCCAATCGAAATAAACTTCGGAGCATCCGGAATAGCGGGTAAAGTTGCAATTGTTGCCTGAATCGCACCGCTTGAACCTGTCGTATTATAACTTTCAACCCATATTGTATATTCTGTCATAGGAACAAGATTTGAAATACTGCACTGTACACTATTTGGCGGATTTGTATATACTGCACATAATGATTGCCCGCCGTTTGACATAAGCGTAATATAAAATCCGATCTCATTTGTACTACGATCAACCCACGCAACAGTAATATCTGATGATGGGTCATCACCCGGAAGAAGTATACAGCTTTCAGGAGTACGCGGGAGACCGGGACATAGTGAAATACGTGCTGATATTGCCGGTGCAGCACCTCCCGGATTAAATGTTTCAACCCAGTACCAATATGTCTGATTACTTGATACCGATGTATCGGTATAGATTATACTATCCGCAGCATTGGTTGCTATAGCGTTTATCGGTATCGGTTTGATATTATTAGTATTACGATAAATCCGCAAACCGGTTTCATTCTCAGCACTGTTTGACCACGTCAGAATAATATTTGAAAAATTATTATTAATATTTAACAAACACACCGGGGAAGGGATGCAATAAAATGTTCTTTGATTCGTATGGGCACATTTACTTCGACCGGTACCATTATACGCCGCAATCCAAACAAAATACATATCTCCGTCAGATAATCCGCGTAATTGAACGACACTGCTGTTTGACGCAAGATAATATAATGGAGTAATCGGTATATACGAATTGGTGCTTATATACACAGCATAGCCCTCTTCATTATCTGCGGTATCAGTCCACATAATATCAAACCCATTTGTCCGAATATTTGAAATTTTTATATCCAACGGCATTGACGGTACACCCGGAACCGTTCGGAAAGTGAAAGTATAATTAGTACCAAGCTGAGAACCATGAATCGTTGATGAAGCGGCGCCGATAGTAATGGTATACTCATACATCGGGATTAAACTGCCGCTGCAGCGCAATACGATATTTTGCGTTCCATCCCCCCGCACATATTCGAGACCACTAACCCCTGCCCCGCTTATTGCTGCTGCTTGAGCGACACTACTGCCGCTCATATTTGAATTAAACGCAATCATAATTTCAGTATTAGTCGCACTATAATTACTCATCGTATTAAACGGCATTGTCCATTCAATCCGTAGTGGTTCTGCAGGAAGTAAAACAGAATTGGTAATCATAATCGCATTCCCTGATTCGTATTCAATAATGTTGCCGGTAGAATCTGTAACGGTAATATGCGGAAAATAATTATCGCCGGCAATCGACGGATTGCGTATCCCTTCGATTACTAATGTTTCGGTTGAACCCGGAACCGTCGCAGAACCGCCTGACCGATGAATAATACAATGCCGGTCAAAACCGTTTACCGTAAATAAAGCACTCCCACCGCCCCAAGAGCTCAATACTGCGCCGCATTGTGCACTACTGCAATTAAACCCGACAGGAAAATCAATAGACAGCACAGCGTCCGGTGGTATGGAACCGCGTTCAAGTCCGCTCGTAAAAACAAGTGTATATGCAGTAACCATATTAATAGTATTATCAACTGCATAGAATGTCAGAGTATGCGCTCCGCTTGTTCCGTTATTTTGGTATAACCGAAAACAGGGCGAACGAGACAACAACCGTGTATCGCCATACATTATGTTATTGAACAATGGATCGGCATTAATACAGTTACTGCAAGTAACTCCTCCTGACACTCCATCGGTAATATCAGAATCATATATAATCTGATTATTCTGTGTCGGATTGTTCAGCCCAATGCCGCCATTAAAATGACCGACGGTAATTATACCGGAAAGCATAAGAGCCGTATTATCCCCGTCATCAATATAAATACCGGGGAATCCGAAGGTATTCCCATTACTGATAAAAACACTATTTCGGACAACACAATCATCATTATTATCAACACCCGGATCCGCTAAAAAATATGCATGACTCTCATTATTGATAAACTCACATTTATCAACAACAATCCCATCGCCATTATCAATAAAAATACCACATGCATTTGAATAAAAACAACATCCCCGTATTGTAATAGCATGCGGATACCCGCTGCTTCCTGCATCACACCAAATCCCGCGACTCCAAAGCCCTGAAATATCAGAAAAGTATGAGTATCGAATATCCCAATCAGAACAATTGCCGATAAGACAAATGCCGCCGCGGCGTGTACCATATATGGTATTGCTGTGCATAATCACTGCTCGTACTGCAGCAGTTCCGTCAGTAAGCACGCCATAGTCACTTTCAGTTATACTTGTTGCTGCTATCTCAACAGACTGAACCTCACTTAAAAACACACCTGCACTGCCTGTACTACTCCCATTATCAGCAATAGTACAATGCCTAATCGCAATATTACTGCTTTCATACATTGCTATTCCTTTCCCGGCAGCACTGAGCGCATTCGTAACCGTTACATTAGAAAAAGTTATATCAGTACAATTCTTGATGATAATATTATTTTCATTAAATCCGCTGACCGAAATATTTTGCAGAATAACATGTCGTGCATTACTCATACAAAATCCAACAGGCTGACTCGATGCAGAAAAAATAACCGGTGAATTATTTGACGTCATGATTACCAGAGGATCATTCATCGTACCGCTATTGGTAATGCATAGAGATTGAACGTATATCCCCGGACCAATATAGGTCGTACAAACGGTAACTCCCGGTCTCATCTCTGATAATGCCTTCTCAAGAGTGAAAAACGGCATTGCCTTTGATCCATCCCAAGTGTCATTACCTGATGTACTGACATAAAAAGGACCGGCAGCATAGAGTACTGTACATAATAAGCAAATGATAATACTTATTGTATATACTTTTATTAATATCATGCATTTCCAGATCGTTCCCCACCAATAGTATATATAATATTATGCAGTATCATCTATTATGCAAGAATTATTTATAATATATTGTCTTTCTCTATAATTTCAGCACTATTCAGCATAGAAAGATGGTATTTTATGTAATATTTCCGTAATGAAAGGGAAATAACTACCATGTATGTACTACTCGTGAATGAAATGATAATTAACGCCGGATATGCATGCTCAACACTGCCATTCGGATATAATGAGTATATCGGTTTGCAGAACCTGCATTCTCAATACTGAGATACTTTCCGTTTAACAGATGCAAGTATAATTACAGATACTAATAAAAACACTTCAATGAAATCACACAATAATAACCGAACTGTATTAGATATTATTTTACGTTGAAAATCATCTGATATATTTATATAGTATATACTGCATATGAGTACAGCTCTGTTTATATACCCCATTGTCAAACCAAACAACAAAGTCTATCTTGGTTACTATCACGGTATCGGGTATCTTTCAGCTGTCCTTAAACAGCATGGGCACCAAACCGCACTCCTTATTCTTGATACCTTCAATGCTGATAAAATCAGCACGGCAATTGCGCGCACTCCCCCTGATTTCATTTGTATCTCCGCAACTACTTTTCAATATACACTCGCACAGGAAATCTGCCGATATATTGCACGACACTATTCTATCCCGATATTGGTCGGCGGCATTCATGCTGTAATACATGCGGAAAAAATAATTAATGAACTTCCGGTACAGGGAGTCTGTTACGGTGAAGGCGAACAGGCATTACTCGCATATGCTGAGAGTGTACGCAGAAATGATGAACCCTATGATTCGCCGAATTTTTATTTTCGATTGTCGGATAATTCGGTTATTAAAACACAAGCATTACCGCCGACTGATATCAACACGTTGCCGTTTCCCGATCGTGAGATTTTTAATTTTCATAACATTATTCAAACACATCCGAAGCTCATTGGTGCAGAATTTATGAGCAGCCGCGGCTGTCCGCACCGATGTGCATATTGTTTTAACAGTTCATGGTTAGATATATACGGAAAACAGTTTATCCGGCGACGTTCAGTAAAAAATATGCTTGATGAAATAGAATATGTTGTTGCACAGTACCCCGGTATACATTGTATTTCATTTCATGATGATTATTTTACCGCGGATCCTACATGGATTGAAGATTTCTGTACACAGTATCATGAACGTATTACTATTCCGTTTTGGATAAATGCTCGTGCTGATACGCTCACTGAAAAAATGATACGACAATTAAAACATGCCGGTTGCTTTAGAATACATATCGGCGTTGAAACCGGCAATGAAGATATTCGCCGTGAAGTATTGAAAAAAACTGTACGGAACGATGAAATATTACATGCATTTGCTCTTGTAAAGCGGTTCGGAATAAAACCGGTTGCATTTAATATGATTGGTTTACCCGGGGAAACCGAAGAAAACATATTAGAAACTATTGCATTCAATCGCCGGCTGCAGCCTGCATGGATTATTCTATCAGTTTTTTATCCGTTTCCCGGAACCGCCTTATCTCACTATGCTGACTGCCTGTCCATCGGGGAAAAACCGGCAGAGCATTTTTACAGCTCTGATACGGCACTTAATCAGCATTCCATATCAAAAGAACGAGTACAATATTATTATAAGAACTTCGTTAAAATGGTGTATATGCGTTCATGATAACATAATACTAAAGTATTTTATTCAACCGTAATAACAACGCGTCTGTTTTCCTGTGATTTCGGTTTATCAGGAAGCTTTAAGTCATGTTCGCCATGTGCGGTAACGGTAAAACGTGAATCATCCAAACCGGTTTTCTGTACCAGCCACTTCTTGATATTATTCGCACGCCGTCGGCTGATTTCTTCATTCCCCGGATGCTTACGTTCATACCCGGGTATCGGACCCTGGGGACCGATCGCACAGGCATATCCATTAATAACAATTGTCGTCGATGGCGGAAGTGCTTTAATACGAGATACAAGATCTGCACCGTGTTTTTTTATCCACTGATCGACAACAGGATTACTCAAGCGCCAATCCTTATATACCCAATATCCGATTTCAACTTCATCCCAATCAACTGCTGAGCCTGCAGAAGCGGTAACCGCTACCGGATCCGGCAGCATAGTATCGCGCTGTGCTGTTTTATTGCGGGCATTGCGTATCTTATCAATAACTTCCTGCATTTTTGCACATGAAATACACAACAGCGCAACCATCATAATTACTACAATAAAAACATATATACGTTTCATGATCATTCCTCCATACCTTTATATACTCTATATTTCATCATTTATCAAGATGTTTTAATGTGCAGGTCATCTTTGCATTATTTCCTATTTCAATAATTCCATAGTTGTTATCAAGAACACTGCCGGGGTTAAAAAGATGTATTTTTGAAAAACACTGATTATCCTGAATATGCGTATGACCATAACATATACAATGTGCATTATGGGTGAGTGCAGCGCGAATTAAAAATCGATCGCCGTAATTAATAGTATACTGATGACCATGAGTAATAAAGAAACGGACTCCCTGCGTCTCATATATCCGCATTCCCATACCGGATTTATCCGTATCAGTATTCCCCCATACTGCAATATGCTCTTTCGATTCAGCAATACCGTCAATATCATGCCATCCATCACCGCAATGAAAAATAACATCAAACGATGAAACCGCATCAATTATTTTTAGTACGGTCTCACGTGTACCATGCGAATCAGATAATACCAAAATCCTTTTCATTGTATGACAACCTATTCTTTCGTGTCATATGCTACTGCTGCTATTTCGATTTTTACCCCTTTTGGCAATCGCGCTACTTCAACCGTTGAACGAGCCGGTAAAAATGCATCAAAATACTGCCCATACACCTCATTAAATGCCGGAAAATCATCAATATTGGTTAAGAAAACATCAACCTTAACAATATCTTCGTAAACCAGCCCGACCGCTGAAAGGATTTCACCGATATTTGACATAACCTGTCGTGTCTGAAGATCAATCGGTCCTGTTTCCATTGACTGTGTATCAACATCATACGGCAATTGACCGGAAATATATAAAAAGTCTCCTGCACGTATCGCTTGAGAATATGCTCCTGCTGCTGCCGGAGCACGGGATGTTTCGATTACTTTTTTCATGGCATATCCTTTATCATGATGCAACACTATGGAATGAAAACACGGTTGTCAATTACTGTATTTCAAGTATAGTATTAATATGATTATTTTTCAAATCAATAAAAGGAATCTCAATGATTGATGTCTCACCCATGCACCTGTCAGCGCACCGGAAATCATCACTGCACATACTGCCACTGCACGCATGGTTGAATAAACACCATATCACGGTTATTATATCCGATACGGTGTATCCCGTATCATCGTTATTCCCGGAAGAACAGAAACAAATAACCGGGGTTTGTAAAAAACGAGCGACGGAGTTTACTGCCGGCAGAAACTGCGCTCGTCAGGCATTACGTATTGCCGGTGGCGGCAGCCCTGCAATCCCAAGTGATTCAAAACGCCGTCCGATCTGGCCGCCGGGATTTACCGGTTCAATCAGTCATACTGATTCATTATATTGTGCCGCTGTCGCACCGCAAACGACAATACCTGCTCTTGGAACTGATATTGAATTTCTTCAAAAAAATATCAGCATACGAACACTGCAGCGTTTCTGCACACAAGAAGAATGGCAATGGGTAACTCAATCCAATGAACCGCTCGTACCGGCGCTGACTATTTTTAGTATTAAAGAAAGTATTTATAAAGCTCTTCAGCAATATACAAACGTATTTATCGGTTTTCATGACATTTCACTTATTCATAAGAAGAATACTTCATTAAACACCGTATATTTTATAAAGCATCTTCCCATAGCTAACGACAGGATAGAATGCCGGCATGTAATCGATAATGATTATATTTTTTCTTGTTGTGTTATAACCGCAGATACGTGATCGCATAGTATCGCATACAGCGGTTAATGCTTCCCTTTATGAATGACATTATGAATAAGCTCAAACGGATCCAGAATTAATGCAATTTCACCCGATGATAAAATCGACATTCCGGTTAGTCCGACACGGTTTGAAAAAAGGTTTTCTAATTGTTTAATAACAACATCCTGTTCGGATAATAACCGATCAACCGTAAGCCCCATTCGTTCATCTCCATACTTAATAATAACAACATAATGTTTCTGTAATGCATTTTCATCACCAACACCGAGCACTGTATGCATACGCAGCAACGGCACCATACCGCCCCGTGTTACAAAATATTCACCATCCTCACGCATCACAACATCCCGTTCATACAAACGAACTGTCTCATCAATTGCGTCAAGTGGAATCGCCAGTGTTATCGGGGCAACATCTACTAATAATACACGGGTAATAGCTAATGTCAGCGGCAAAAATATGGTAAATGTAATCCCCTCGCCGGGGTAATTGACAACATCAATACGACCCTGTAAATCATCAACACATTTCTTGACGACATCCATACCGACACCTCGACCTGAGGTTTCCGTAATCTGCTGCGCACCGGATATACCGGGGTGGAATATACAGTTGATAATTTCTTCATTACTATACTCATTTCCCGCATCTAATATTCCGGCAGCAAGAGCTCGTTTTTTAATACTTTTTAAATCAATACCCCGTCCGTCATCTTTCACTTCAATAACAACATTATTCGTTAATCGTTCTGCACGAATACGTATTGTGCCATACGGATTCTTCCCGGCATGCTCACGGTCCTCAGGAGATTCAATTCCATGATCAATACTATTACGCACCAAATGAGTTAATGGCGACATAATTTCTTCCATAATTACACGATCAACCTCAGTGTCTTTTCCTTCAATGATCAATTCAATGCGTTTATTCATTTTTGCACTTAAATTATGTACCATCCGCGGAAAACGACTAAATAATTGCCGTAGCGGCATCATGCGGGCATTCATAATACTTTGCTGCATTGTCTCACCAACCCGTTCCAATTCATTAACCGTCTCGACATAATCAAAGACGGTTGCTTTATCAAGGTTTGAAGCATCCAGTGCACTAATATAATTATTCAATTTATTTTTCAATGCAACCAGCTCCGCAATATGCGATAATAAAACATCAAGCCGATTGACCTCAACATGAATTGTAGGCGATGAAACATGAATCTGTTCTTGTGCCGCATCAGGGGTAATATCAAGCACATGGGCTGATTCAATTTCATCAACATTGCATGCTTCCCGAATATCCTGTTCGTTTTTATCAGTCGAAACGACAATAGAAACAGTATCAGCAATACATTCATCCGGTGAGAGTGCCTCAATATCCGGTCGTGCAGTAATAACCTCACCGATTTCCTTTAAATTAGAATACACCAAATACATTCGTGCATATTTCAATTGGCAATTGCTATGCACGGTAATACGCACCTCAAAAATACGTAATTTTTGCGCTGCAGCAGCAATTACGCGCGTGCTTTCTTCATCGGTAAATACTATTCGTTCAGCGGTATCATCTGCTTTCTTAGATGAAACTGAAGAAGAAGATACGGTATCACTCTCGGTTGAACAGGTATGCAATATCTCCTCAAGTTTTAAAAATGCCGCATCACCATCTTTTTGAATATCAACCGATCCCGATTGAATAGTCTTCATCATACTCTGCAAGGCATCCGCGGTACTATACATCCCGTCCGATAGGGCATCAGTTAATGAAAGAGTATTATTACGTAATAATGAAAGCACATCTTCCAATCTATGTGCTAATGCAGCCATCCGATCCAGCTGAATCAACGCAGCACTGCTTTTTATACTATGTGCTTTACGAAATAATTCATTTAGTATTTCACTGTTTTCAGGATGAGCGCTGTATTCATTAATATCGCTTTCCAATCCTTCAACCATATCACCCGTCTCTCGAACAAACGCATCAAGATACTTGGATGCAGAAAATGCACTCATTGCCGTTCCCTTTCATTCTTGATATACACCGACGCATTATATATTTTCCGGTATTGGAACGCACTTTTACGCCGAATTAATGACTCTGCATGTCCGATAAACAACCATGAATACTCATTCATGCTGTTATAAAATTTATCAATCAATGCATGCTGGGTTTCACCGTTAAAATATATCATGACATTACGACAGAGTATAATATCACAGTTACGAAAAAAAGTATCTTTTAAAAGATTCAATTGCTTAAATGTTACCATATTCATAATAGCTTCATCAAGTTGATACATTGGCGTAAGATCATTAAAGAACAATGATTCTTCATCCTTTTTATCGGTTGCGGTTTTCGTAAAATATTTCTGTAATAACGCAGTATCTATTTTATTGATTTTCCGTTTGCAGTATAAAGCACGACGAGCATACGCAAGAGCACTGAGTGAAATATCAGTTGCTATAATTTCAACGTTCCATTCTGCGAACAATGATTTCAGCTCATGTATAATAATGGCAATGGTATACGGCTCTTCACCGGTTGAACATCCTGCACTCCAAATACGAAGTGTCTTATCTTTTTTCGTTTGGATAATTTCCGGTAAAACAACTTTCTCCAGAAGGGTAAATTGACGTGGTATCCGGTAAAAATAACTTTCATTCGTTGTAACCACATCAATAAAATGCAGCAACTCAACTTTAATGTTTTTTTTCAAATACGTATAATAATCAGCAAACGTTTGAATCCCGAGCTGTCGAATACGTTTTCGCAACCGGTTTGAGAGCATTGTTCTCTTTTTTGAGCCTAATTCTATACCCGCTTCACGCAATACAATCGTTCTAAAATGAGTATATTCTTCTTCGGTCAGTCGTATCGGTTTTGCAATGACAAAATTTTTTAATGTCTGATTACCGGTCGCAGCCATACACTACCTGATTCTGATATAGCTTGTATATCCTGAAACGATGTACATTCATCGGAAATAGACTATTCGGCACATTATACGCCCAATCGCCCAATCATTTCACGAAGCATATTTGATTGATTCAATAATGTTTGCGATGAACCCGCTAAGTCATTGACCTGTTGTGTGTTCGTCTGCATTGTTTCATTGATTGATTTTAATGATGCACGTATAACATCAGCATTGACTGATTCATCCGTCGTTGTTTTTGATATTTCATTGACTAAGGTAGTAACATTATTAATACTCTCAATTATCTGATCCAGTGCAACACCCGCTTTTTGTGAAATATAGGTTCCGCTTTTTATTTTATCCGTGTTTGCAGAAATAAGCTCAGTTATTTCATGTGTTGCCCCGGCAGAACGTTCGGCTAATTTACGAATTTCACTGGCGACAATAGCAAAGCCACGTCCATGTTCTCCCGCACGGGCTGCTTCAATCGCAGCGTTTAATGCCAGCATATTGGTTTGTTCAGCAATATCATCTATGACATCAATTATTTCAACAATACGCTGTGATGAGTCTGATATCTGATTCATTTCCTGTACCATCTGCATAACCGCTTTGCCGGAATTTTTTGCATCAACATTTGCCTTTGCCATATACTTATTCACCTGCCGTGCAGCATCAGCAACATTCTCAACCGAGGCTGCCAGTGTGGAAAATGAAGAAGCAGTACTATTAACCGATTGTTCCTGATTATGTATTCCGGTTGAGATAATTTCATGCGAATGCTGAATACGCGATGACAGTGAATTCAACTCATCCGATGCATTCTGTATTTGATGTATCATCGTACGCCATGTATAGGTCATTTGATTCAAGGTATCCGCTAATTCAGATACTTCATCATTGCCTTGAACATACATTTGTTTATTCAAATCACCGTCAGCAACCGCCCGTGCAAAATCAATACATTGATTTAACCGTTTATGTACATACATCATTAAAAATAAATGACTGAATCCTCCAACAAGAAATGCACTTAATATCGTAATCATATGTACGACTTTTTGTTCAGTAAGACCTATGACGATCGTCAGTATGACCATAAGCAATGACCAAATTATAATCGCATAAACCAATGGTGTTTTGGATAACATGTCTGTCTCCTTAATGAATATCAATACAAACTACCTGTGTTTTACCGGTAGTGTTATTTATCCTATTAAAAATCATCAAATTCCTTTACTTCATCAGCAGCTTCAGCATCGCCTCCTGTTTCTAATTGCGCCAATACATCACTCATTTCAGTGGGCATGTGAATATCGACTGCTTCAGCCGGTTCAAGTGCTTCAGCCGGTTCGACTGCTTCAGCCGGTTCAAGTGCTTCAGCCGGTTCAAGTGCTTCAGCCGGTTCGACTGCTTCAGCCGGTTCGACTGCTTCAGCCGGTTCAAGTGCTTCAGCCGGTTCAAGTGCTTCAGCCGGTTCAAGTGCTTCAGC
>Ga0256845_1001574_pt1 | contig 17993 bp, 15 predicted proteins | sample RiftiametaG_FD_189101 | JGI IMG/M metagenome (GOLD analysis project Ga0256845, IMG submission 189101) | Tube worm associated microbial communities from hydrothermal vent at the East Pacific Rise, Pacific Ocean - Riftia | ecosystem: Host-associated > Annelida > Integument > Unclassified ...
ACAATATGTCAGAGAGCAGCGCACAAGTTAATACAAGTGCAGATGGATTGAATCAGCTTTCTGAAGAACTTAATAAAACAGTTGATCAGTTTATTATTTAAAAGATTTTAATGATTGGAATAATATATAAAATAGTCTTACAATGGTTTAAGTTAGGTGCAGACAAGGCTTCGCCTAAAGTTTCTTATATTGTTTTGGTCCCCCATGGAGATAAAAGCTATGTTGTAGGAAGTGGTATGTATGATGTTACTTTGGAAGATATTAAAAATCAATTCCCAAATTATCCAATTTATGAAGAATAATCTGCAGAGATAAATATCACTATATATTAAAATTATCATCCTGTAATATTCAGAGACAGGATGATAATTGCCTTCCATGATTTTTTTCGTTATTTTGCGTTAGCGACTGAATGAGATTCATAAAATATAGATGCATTAGTTATCTTAAATACCTTAAATTTCTTGACTTATCCTTCCATCTTTGAAAAAATTGCAGACTGTGTTAAGATCAATTTTTGAAGCTATGTTTTAGCTGTTATTATATGGTTTCAAATAAGTATCAGTTTGGATTTGTTATTAATTTTTAGTTTTCCTTACTATTAAAGGGGGAGCAATGATAATTGCTGAAAGAAAACCATTAGACGAAATTAAAAGCATGGTGGAAGGCTTTGATAAAGTATTAGTGCTGGGTTGTGGTACTTGTGTCAGTGTTTGCCTTTCCGGAGGGTCAAAAGAAGTTACAACTCTATGTTCTGAATTAAAACTGGCATTTGGTAAACCAAAGCCTGAACTTGGCGAAGAAACAATAAAAAGACAATGTGATATGGAGTTTTTAGCTGAACTCGATGATATGGCAGATGATTATGATGCTTTTTTGTCCATGGCATGTGGAGCAGGCATCCAGTTTCTTGCGGAAAGATTTCCCAATAAACCTGTTTTCCCGGCTGTGAATACTGTTTCAATCGGTGCTAACCGTGATGTTGGCGTATACGAAGAAAAATGCCGGGCATGTGGGACATGCGTGCTTGGGATAACAGGCGGGATTTGTCCTGTTACAACATGTGCAAAAGGTCTTTTTAATGGTCCATGCGGCGGAACCAACCAGGGCAGTTGTGAGATCAATCAGGATCAGCCGTGTGCATGGTATAAAATATATGAACGCCTTGCAGGACAGGACCGCCTTGATTTAATAACTGAGATAACACCTGCAAACAGCTGGGCTAACCAGGTGCCAAGGACAACTATTCAGCCTGGATATGAAGAACGGGCAGCAGCTTTTAAAGAATAAATTTTAGGGCCGTAACTTTGGAATAGAAAAGGAAGGAAAATATGAAATCAGGAAGTAATCTTGAAAAAGTTCTTGAAGCCGGACACTTTGCTTTTACAGGAGAAGTTGGACCACCACGAGGAGCAAATGTCGAGGCGCTCAAAGAAAAAGTATCCCATTTAAAAGGGATGGTAGATATGGCAAACATTACAGATAATCAGACTGCCATGGTTCGTATGTCAAGCTGGGGTGCAGGGATTATCTGTATGGGAGAAGGTGTTGAACCAAATTATCAAATGGTCTGCCGTGACAGAAATAGAATAGCCATGCAGGCTGATATTCTTGGGGCTTATGCTCTTGGTTTAAGAAATTTATTGTGCCTTTCAGGCGATCATCAGAAATTTGGTGACCATCCCAATGCAAAGGGAGTATTTGACCTTGACTCAATTCAGCTTATTCAAATGGTTAAAAAGATGAGGGATGAAGGAAAATTTCTTGGTGGAGCTGATATTGATGAACCACCTAAAATGTTTATAGGAGCAGCTGCTAACCCTTTTGCAGAACCTTTTGAATGGCGTGTTCACCGTCTTGCAAAAAAAATAAAAGCAGGCGCGGATTTTATTCAGACTCAATGTATTTATAATATGGATAAGATGAGAGAATGGGTAAAACGAGCTAATGATATGGGTCTTACTGATAAAGTTTATATTCTTGCCGGTATTACTCCCATGAAAAGTGTTGGTATGGCAAAATATATGAAGAGCAAAGTTCCCGGGATGGATGTGCCAGATGATGTAATTAAACGATTACAGGGAGCTCCTAAGGGAAAAGTTGCCGAAGAAGGCATAAAAATGGCATGTGAGCAGATAGAAGAGTTTAAAGAGATGAAAGGTGTTGCAGGGGTTCATCTTATGGCAATTGAATGGGAACATAAAGTACCTGAAATAGCAGAGAGAGCCGGAATGCTACCACGACCAAAGGTTTAAGTCTAACCCAGGGTCTTGAACAAATAAAGGAGGCACCAATTGAGCAAGAATATAGTTATGGTAGTTGGCGGAGGAATTGCCGGACTGACAGCTGCATGGGAGCTTGCAAGGCAGAAAATTAATGTTGAGCTTGTGGAAAAGACTTGTTTCCTCGGAGGGCACAGCATTGGATTTACCTGTAAAGCAACTGACGAATGCCGCCAATGCGGAGCCTGCAGCGTTGAGCAAATGCTTGCCAATGTAGTAAATGAACCATTAATAAATGTCCATTTAAGAACTGAAATTAAAGATATTAATAAGGGTAAAAAAATTGTAGCTGTTTTGGGAAAGAGTGATGTAAATATATCAGATACTCAGGTTGTAAAAGGTTTTTCTCAATACAATGATCCAATGTATGTTGCAGGTGCCAAGGCAACATCTTTACCTGACAGCACAATAAAGATAGATGACCTTGGATCTGAAGATAAACTTGAGTTGGATGCTGTTGTCCTTGCAACCGGGTTTTCACCCTTTGATCCAAAAAGAAAACCGACATTTGGATATGGGGATAAACAAAATGTGATCACTGGTCTGGACCTTGAAAATATTTTACGGGAGAATTCCAGCCTAATAAGACCTTCTGACGGGAAAGCACCTGAAAAAATAGCTTTTATTCAATGTGTCGGATCTCGTGATGAACGTCTTGGAAATTTATGGTGTTCTGAAGTGTGCTGCCCCTATGCCATGAGAATGGCAAGTATGATTAAGCATAAGCAGGAAAACACAGATATTTCTATTTTTTATATAGATATACAGAATACACCAAAAGAATTCCCAATTTTTTATGAAAAAGTCAAGGATGATATAAATTTTAAAAGAACAATACCTGTTGATATTTACCAGATTGAGAATGACAGACTGAATTTGAGATATATGCCTGACAACGAGAGTTCGCCTGTTTATGAAGAATTCGATCTTATTGTTCTTTCTGTGGGTATTACTCCAGGGGCAGATACAAATAAAATTTCAGAGCAATTCAGTATTGATATAAATGATCATGGCTTTTTAGGCGAATCCAAAGACGGTGTTTTTACAGCAGGTACTATAAAGGGTCCAGGCAATATTATAGATACCATTGCAGATTCTGAAAAAGCAGCTTTTGAAACTATGAAATATCTGGGGGTGATAAAATGATAGATGTCAATGTAAGCAAAGAAGTGCTTGTTATTGGATCCGGACCTGCCGGACTTGCAGCTTCAGAAAAGATCACTGCCTCAGGTTATAAAGTTGAAACCATTGAATATTTATCCAATGATACCAATGCTGTGCAAATTCATGGCATTTCAGGCAGCACAGGAGATTTTAAGGTTACTCTTGTTAAAAATAAAGAAAAAGTTTTAAAAAATTTTGGAGCCATAGTTGTTGCCCCTGAATATTCCTTACAGGCTTTGAACAAGGAATTTAAACTTAGTTTGGGCAATAATGTTTTAACCCAGACAGAATTTGAGAAAAAATTTGAAACTAAATCCGGGGCAAAAGAATTGATCAATGGTAAAGGATCTTCTGTTGCCTTTGTTTCAGGCTATGGACAGGAAAGCTGTCCTGAAAATTTTAAAAAAATAATGCGATCAGCTCAAAAAGTACAAAACCTTGATAAATGCAATGCCTATGTATTTGCAAAAAATGCAAAAGTAGGGGCTGACGGACTTGAAGCATTGTTCACTAGAGCTCGGCATGAAGGCGTTTTATGTTTTAAGCCTGAGAATACTCCTTTGATAAAGCAATCTTCTGATAAACTTATTATCACAGCCCATGAGCCTGTGGTTAGAGAAGATGTGGAGTTTTCTACTGATTTTATTGTTGTTGAAGAGATCCTACACCCTGATCAAAATACAGAAAAACTTAAATCAATGTTGAGAATTGATACTGACCTTGATGGTTTTTTCCAGAGTAATAATGTTCATAGATTCCCTGTCATGACAAACAGGTCAGGTATTTACATTGCACATGAAGAAAAAGATGGATCAAACATTGCTCTGAAAATCAAAGAATTATTAGGCGATGGGAGCATAAAAGCCTTTGAGGATCAGGCAGTTGTTGACCCTGAGAAATGTGTGCTTTGCCTTACCTGTTACAGATGTTGTCCCCATGGAGCAATATCATGGGATAATGAAGCTGCTGTTATTTCTCCTGTTGCTTGCCAGGGTTGTGGCATATGTGCCAGTGAATGTCCCATGGATGCAATACAGATCAAAGGTTTTGCTGATGATTCCTTAAGCAGTGATGTTGATAATGCAGTTGAATCAAATAAATCAATTGTGGTATTTTGTTGTGAAAATTCAGCCTTACCTGCTTTTAATTCAGCACAAAAACTTGGAACCGATCTTGTAGATAATATTAAAGTCGTCCAGGTACCGTGCGCAGGCAAGGTCGATGTGGAATTTATCTGGCAAGCTCTTGTAAAGGGTGCAAAAGGAGTGGTTGTTGCTGCCTGCCATGAGGGTAATTGTAAATCGGAAAGGGGTAATACCTATGCTAAATGGCGGTTTGGAGAAATCGCAAAAAGGCTTGAAGTCATTGGTATTAAACCTGAAAAAATAGGTTTTATTAATATAGCATCAAATATGGCAGACGATTTTACAAAAAAGATAAATGAGTTTGCACAAAAACTTTAATTGATTTTAGTTTTCAGATTGTTTAAAGGGTTTTAGTGAAAATAATTCGCTGAAACCCTTTTTTTTAAAGCCTGCCAGCATTGTTTTTTCGTAAATCAACTAAATATAAATTGATAATCCATTGATTATTATTGATTTTTAGTATATACACTATATTCGTTTTTTAAATTTTAAATCCAAGGAAGATTATGACAGCATTAGTTTCAAATGAAAAAATACGTAATATTGCAATTATAGCCCATGTTGATCACGGGAAAACAACACTTGTTGATGCCATGTTTAAACAGAGCGGAGTTTTTAGACAAGGGCAGGATGTTGATGACAGAATTATGGACAGCATGGATTTAGAGCGGGAACGAGGTATTACCATTGCTGCAAAAAATTGTTCTATTCTTGTTGATGGTGTTAAAATTAATATCCTTGATACACCGGGACATGCTGATTTTAGTGCTGAGGTTGAGCGGGCATTGTCAATGGTTGATAGTGCAATCCTCTTAGTAGATGCATCTGAAGGACCCCTTCCCCAGACAAGATTTGTTTTAAAAAAAGCCTTTGAAGCAGGTCTTAAAATAGTTGTCGTAATCAATAAGATAGATCGGTCTGATGCCAGAACTGATGAAGTTCTTGATGAAATATATGACCTTTTTATAGATCTTGATGCAACTGATGAACAATTGGATTTTATTGTTTTATATGCCATTGGTAAAGAAGGTATAGTTAAAAAAGAGCTTGAAGATGATGTGAATGACCTTAGCCTGTTGTTTTCAACGATTTTAGAAGAAATGCCGGCACCGGCACATGATCCTGATGAACCTTTTCAAATGTTAGTCTCAGACCTTGGTCATTCTGATTATATAGGACGGCTTGCCATTGGAAAGATTGTTAACGGAAGTGTCACTTCTAAAGATAATTTGATTGTACTCGGTCCTGAAAAACAATCCCAGCTCAGGGTATCAAAACTTCAGACCTATGAAGGTATGGAACTTAAAGAAGTGGATTCTGTGGAACCGGGTGATATAGCAGTTGTTTCAGGAACCGATGAATTTGAGATAGGAGATACAATATGTACGGTTGCTCATCCTAAAGCACTTCCCGGAATTACTGTGGACGAGCCAACTGTTTCCATGAAATTTACAATTTCCAATTCACCTTTTTCAGGCAAAGAAGGAAAAAAAGTGCAATCAAGCAAGATACGTGAACGCCTTGAAAAAGAATCCCGGATTAACGTTGCAATATCCTATGAAGTGACAGATCAGAAAGATTGTTTTATTGTAAAAGGTCGTGGCGAATTCCAAATGGCTATTTTAGTTGAAACAATGAGAAGAGAGGGATTCGAGCTTTGTGTGGGACGACCGGAAGTAATTTTTAAATACGATGATAATGGTCAAAGGCTTGAGCCGGTTGAAAAATTATATGTTGATTGCGATGAAACATATTTAGGAGTTGTTACAGAAAAACTTTCCTTGAAAAAAGGGAAACTTTTAAACCTTATCAATAATAATAAGGGGCGGGTAAATATGGAGTTCTCAATTCCTTCCCGGGCATTGATCGGATATAGAGATGAATTTTTAACTGATACAAGAGGCACAGGTATCATGAATTCTCTATTCTCAGGTTATGAAAAATATCGAGGCGATTACCCTACACGCCATACAGGCTCATTGATATCTGACAGACAGGGCAAAGGTGTTGCCTATGCACTTTTTAATCTTGAACCCAGAGGAAGACTTTTTATCCGACCTGGAGATCCTGTTTATGAAGGTATGGTAATAGGAGAGCATAATAAAGAACAGGATCTATATGTAAATCCCTGCAAAGAAAAGAAATTAACAAATATGAGGGCATCGGGTAAAGATGAAAGTACAGTTTGTACTTCTGTAAAACAGATGACTCTTGAATTTGCTTTGAATTTTATTCAGAATAATGAATTGGTTGAAGTAACACCACAATCAATCCGCTTGAGAAAAATACTTTTGCCAAAACAAAAAGAGTACATTAATCGGGATAAAAAATCATAGGTGCAAATCAATTCCTAGTGAAATAGTTCTTGACAAACAAGACAAGCTACAATACGTTTGATAACGTAAATTGTACGTTACGGAAACAGGCTTTTATTGAAAATTCGAACTCAATAACATAGGGTAGAAACTTGGTATTGGAATTACCCCCTTCCTCTCACAGCCTGTTTTTTTAGATTCAGCTTTAAATATACATTATTTTAGATATTGTTTTATTAACTGAACCTATATACGGAGATTTAATTTATGCAGTTTAAGAAAGAGTTTGAAACTGGTAAATTTGCCTGCCTTGTTCAAATTGAACCTCCCAAGGGAACAGATGTTTCATCAATGATCTCAGATGCATTAAGTGTTAAAGGTGAAGTCAATGCCTTTATTATCCCGGAAATGGGTAATGCTGTGATGAGGATGAGTTCGCTTGGAGCAGCACTGGTTCTGCGGGAACATGGGCTCGATACCATTATTCAGGTAAATTGCAGGGATAGAAACAGGCTTGCACTCCAGGGAGATATCCTGGCAGCCTCTGCCCTGGGTATTAATGCCTTGATGGTTGAAACAGGTGATGATCCTTCTCTGGGTGACCACCATGAAACTAAAGCTGTGAATGATCTTTTTCTGGATGAGTTGTTAAAAGGAATTATAAGGCTTGAGCATGGAAAAGATATGGCTGGGATTGAGCTTGCAGGTTCTCCTGAATTTGTAAAAGGAACAAGCCTTAACACATGTCTTAGAGGTGCAGACAGGGAAAAAGAGCTTGATAGAATGAAAAAGCTTATTGACCTTGATGTGAAATTTTTTGTTACCCAGCCTTTATTCGAGTTTGATATGACCCACGCCTTTGTTAAAATTGCTGAAAACAATAATGTTAGAGTAATCCCCAGTGTTTTACTTTTAAAATCCCTTGGTATGGCGCGATATATGGCACGCAATATGGATTCTTTGAATTTACCGGATAATCTGGTTGAACAAATTCAAAAAGCCGGTGATAAAGTCAGAGAATGTGCCAACATCGCAAAAGAGATGATTAAAGAGGTTAAAGCAAATAATTTTGGGGGTGTTAATGTTTCCTGTATGGGTTGGGAACATAAATTACCTGAATTGCTGGGAGTCATGGAAGGGCTAAAAGGTTAGGAGGCATGTATAATGGCAATAGATTCAATGCAGCAAAAAGATTTATCAGGCTCGGTCATGGTGGTTGGGGGTGGAATCTCGGGAATGCAGTCAGCTATTGATCTTGCAACTTCCGGTTATTATGTTTATCTGGTTGAAAAATCCTATGCCATAGGCGGAATGATGGCTCAATTAGATAAGACTTTTCCCACCAACGATTGTACCATGTGAGTTATTTCACCTAAACTGGTCGAGGTCGGCCGGCATTTAAACATTGAACTTTTAACAAATACTGAATTGCTTGAACTTGATGGAGATCAAGGCAATTTCACTGCAAAAATTAAGCAGGAAGCAAGATATGTTGATCTTGATAAATGTACAAGTTGTGGTGAGTGTGCCACAGTCTGCCCGGTGGATGTTTTAAGTGAACACAACCAGGGGCTTTCTACACGAAAAGCTATTTTTAAACAATATGAACAGGCAATTCCAGGTGCTTTTGGTATCTCAAAACGATCCACTGCACCGTGCAAGGCAACCTGCCCTGCCCATGTAAGCATACAGGGATTTATAGCTTTGATGCGCCAGGGAAGACATAGAGAAGCCCTTGAGCTTTTTAAGCAGGAACATCCTTTTCCTGGTTCCTGTGGAAGGGTATGCCACCATCCCTGTGAGTCTGAATGTACAAGGGGAGACTTAGATGAACCTCTGGCAATTCAGCATCTTCATAGATATCTTTCTGATCTTGATCTTGCATCAGACGGGGCATTTGTGCCTGAAATCACAGGGGATTACCCTGAAAAAGTTGCCATTGTTGGTTCTGGTCCTGCAGGACTTACAACAGCATATTATCTTGCCATCAGAGGATATAAGGTTACGGTTTTTGAAAAACTTCCTGTAAAAGGAGGGATGATGGCCGTTGGAATACCTGAATACAGGCTGCCTAAAAAAGCACTTGAAGATGAAATTGCAATCATAGAAAAGCTTGGTGTTGAAATCAAGACTTCCATGGAATTCGGTAAAGATATCACCCTTGATAGTTTAAAAAAAGATGGTTTTGAATCTTTGTTTTTAGCAACGGGTCTTCACGGCAGCAGACAACTTGGCATTGATGGCGAAAATTTAAAAGGAGTCCTTAAAGGGGTTTCTTTTTTAAAGGATGCTGCATTAAAAAATATTGATTCCCTTAAAGGTAATGTTGTTGTAATAGGTGGTGGGAATGTCGCTGTGGACGTTGCTTTAACAGCAAAACGGCTTGGAGCAGCTGAGGTTACAATGGTTTGCCTTGAAAGCCGTAAAGAAATGCCTGCCTGGGACTATGAGATCCAGGAAGCTCTGGAAGAAAATATAAAAATAGTAAACAGTCTTGGTCCTAAAACAATCATTGAAAAAAATAGTATAACATCGGGCATTGAATTTAAAAAATGTACAAGTGTTTTTGATGATAAAAACAGATTTAATCCCCAATATGATGAAAATGATCTTACCACAATGGATGCTGATTTTGTAATAGTTGCCATTGGTCAATCAGGTGAGTTTGGTTTTTCTGACAAGGAATCTATTGCCATAACAAATAGAGGCGGGCTTGATGCTGATTTTTTAACTTTGCAAACCCCTATCCCCTGGGTGTTTGCAGGTGGTGATGCATTATATGGTCCCAAATCTGTTGTGGATGCAGTGGCATGCGGTAAGGAAGCTGCTGAAAGTATACACAGGTTTATTAGAAAAGAGGATTTAAAACAGGGAAGAGAAAAAACATTTGAATTTGAAAAACCAGATACCTTTGGTGAATCCTTTAAAAAGCGTATGAATCCTGAAAAGATCAGTGTAGAAAAACGGAAAGGCAATTTTGATGAAATTACTTTTGGTTTGTCCGAGGAAGAAATTAATCAGGAAGTGGATAGATGTCTTTCCTGCGGTATTTGTTCTGAATGCTATCAATGTGTTAATGCTTGTCTTGCAGGAGCCATTGACCATGAAGCAGTAGATGTTACAAGGGATATTCGTGTGGGATCTGTGATAATAGCTTCCGGCACAAAACCTTTTGATCCTTCTGGCATGGATGATACCTATATGTATAAAAGATCTCCAAATGTCATGACAAGCCTTGAATTTGAAAGAATTCTAAGTGCTGGAGGACCCACCATGGGACATCTTGTGAGACCTTCCGATGAAAAAGAACCTGAAAAAATTGCCTGGCTCCAATGTGTTGGTTCCAGGGATACAAATCGATGCAATAATGGCTATTGTTCGTCGGTTTGCTGCATGTATGCCATAAAAGATGCAATGATTGCCAAGGAACATTCTGAAAAAGAATTGGATTGTGCAATATTTAATATGGATATTCGTACTTTTGGCAAGGATTATGAGAATTATTATTTAAGAGGCAAAGATGAGAATAATATCAGGTTTATAAAATCAAGGATTCACAGTATTACCGAGAATCGAGAGACTAAAGATCTTATTTTGACCTATGTGGACAGCAGGGGACTTATGCAGACAGAGGAGTTTGATATGGTTATCCTTTCTGTGGGTTTAGAGGTCTCAGAATCAACCATTGCCCTTGCCAATAGACTGGGTGTTGAGTTAAATAAATATAATTTTGTACAAACATCCAGCTTTAATCCTTTGGAAACATCCAGAAAAGGCGTTTTTGTATCAGGAGCACTTCAAAGTCCTAAAGATATTGCATCCTCGGTTACAGAAGCAAGCGGTGCAGCTTGCGCTGCAGGCATGAAAATAGCAGCTGCAAGAAATACCTGTACAAAAACAGTTGAGGTTCCACCCCAGAGGGATGTCAGTGGAGAAGAACCTCGCATAGGCGTTTTTGTATGTAAGTGTGGAATCAATATTGCAGGTATTGTTGATGTCCCTTCTGTGGAAGAATATGCAAAGACTCTGCCCCATGTTGTCTATGCAGGGCAGAACCTTTTTACCTGTTCCCAGGATGCCCAGGATAAAATAAAAGAAATCATTAATGAGTATAAACTTAATCGAGTAGTTGTTGCATCCTGTACTCCTAAAACCCATGAGCCGATTTTCATGGATACTTTGGAACAGGCAGGTTTGAATAAATATCTTTTTGAAATGGCAAATATCAGGAATCAGGATTCCTGGATGCATTTTCATATTCCTGACCAGGCAACCAATAAAGCCCTTGATCTTGTACGAATGGCAGTTGCAAGGGCTGCAACACTGGATCCTCTTCATGAAAAAAGAATCCCTGTAACAAAAAAAGCCCTGGTGATCGGAGGCGGAATAGCAGGTATGAATGCTGCCATAGGGCTTGGAGACCAGGGATATGAAGTAGTTCTCATCGAAAAGGAAAAAAATCTTGGAGGCTTGGGTAATAAGCTTTATACAACTATTGAAGGCGATAATATAAGAGAATATGTTAAAAAACTTTCTGAAACCGTGGAAAATCACGAAAAGATCGAAGTATTAAAACAGGCCCTGGTGGTTAATTTCTCCGGTTATAAAGGCAATTTTGTAACTGAATTAATTGTGGCACCAACAATGTATGAAAGAAAGATAGACCATGGTGTTGTGATAATCGCAACAGGGGCAAATGAATACAAGCCTGATCAATATTTGTATAATGAGAGTGATAAAATAATAACCCAGATGGAGCTTACAGAACAGATTGAAACAAAGGGTGTAAAAGATTTAAAACAAGTTGTCATGATTCAATGTGTAGGCTCAAGGGATGAAAATCATCCTAATTGTTCAAGGATTTGCTGTCAGAGCGCTATTAAAAATGCTCTTCATATTAAAGACGAAAATCCTGATACAAAGGTCTATATTTTATACAGAGATATAAGAACCTATTCTTTCCTTGAAGAGTATTATACAGAGGCAAGAAATAAAGGTGTTTTATTCTTTAGGTTTACACCTGATGATCCTGATGGTATCCCTGTGGTTTCAAAAACTGACAATGGTGTCAAAGTTGTATTTACAGATCATGTTCTTGGGAAAAAACTTGAGGTTGAACCTGATATTATTGCTTTGAGTGCACGCATGGAGCCATCTGACACAGAGGAACTTGCATCAATTATTAAAACAGGCAGGAACAAAGAAGGATATTTTATTGAAGCCCATGTAAAATTAAGACCAGTTGATTCTGCAACTGAAGGTATATTTATCTGCGGTACAGCCCATGGTCCTAAATTAATTTCAGAAACCATTGCCCAGGCAATGGCAGCAGCTTCAAAGGCAACAACATTCCTTGCCCAGGAATATTTGACTCTTTCAGCAGTAACAGCAGAGGTTAATCAGGATAATTGCGCATCATGTTTGATATGTGTTCGATCCTGTCCCTTTGATGTTCCTGTAATTGACGAAACAGGCAAAAGTTATATTGACCCGGCTTTGTGCCACGGGTGTGGCGTGTGCGCGTCTGAATGTCCGGCTAAAACAATTAAACTTAACTGGTATGAGGATGTTCAATTACTCAGCAAAGTTGAATCCTTAATGGAGGAAATAATATGACAAAAGAATTTAAACCTGTAATTTTGGCATTCTGTTGTAATTATTGAGGGTATTCAGCTGCGGACCTGGCAGGTTCCATGAGGTTGAAATGCCCTGCAAACTTTAGAATAATAAGGCTGCCATGTACTGGCAAAATTGATATCATTCATATTTTGCGTGCTTTTGAAAAAGGTGCTGATGGAGTTTATGTGGTGGGTTGTATGGAGGGGGATTGTCATTTTAATTCTGGAAATTTTAGAGCAAGAAAAAGAGTTGAACAGGCAGCAAAAATACTTGATCAGATAGGTGTCGGAGGAGAACGAGTTAAAATGTATAACCTCTCATCTGGTGAGGGACCTTTGTTTGCAGAATATTCCATTGAAATGGATGAAAAGATAAAAGAACTTGGTCCAAGTCCCATAGGAGAAGCATTAAGAAAACAGGCTGATGCAGCTTAAAATATTAACAACTCAACAATGAGGTCTTAAATTATGATAATTGCAGAAAAAAAGCCGATTGAGGAGATTATTGCTAAGGTTTCCGGATATAAAAGGCTCCTGATTCTCGGGTGTAATGAATGCGTAACAGTTTGTGAGGCCGGTGGAAAAAAAGAAGTTGAAGTGTTGGCTTCTGCTCTCAGGATGCATTTTATTAAAGAGGGCAAGGAGTGTAAAATAGATGAAAGAACCCTTGAACGTCAATGCGATCACGAATATTTAGAAGAAATCAGGGATGTAGTTGATCAATATGATGCAATACTTTCCCTTGCATGCGGGGTGGGTGTGCAGTTTGCAGCTGAGAAATATCATTCCACTCCTTTGCTGCCCGGTGTAAACACTGTCTGCCTTGGAGCTAATGAGCAGCGTGGTATGTGGACTGAAAGGTGTCAGGCATGTGGCTCATGTGTCCTGGGAGAAACAGCAGGAATATGTCCTGTTTCAAGATGCGCAAAAAGAGTTCTGAACGGTCCCTGCGGTGGATCCAGTAATGGCAAATGTGAAATTAATAAAGATCTGGACTGTGCATGGCAATTAATTATTGATAGGTTAAGGGCTTTGGATAAATTGGATGATTATGAAAAATTGGCACCCATTAAAGACTGGTCAACTGACAGGGCCGGCGGACCCAGAAAAGTTGTTAGGGAGGATGTACAGGTATGAGTCTAAAAACTTCAAGTAAATTGGAAAAAATTTTAAGCGCAGGACATATGGCTGTTACTTCAGAGTGTGGTCCACCCCGGGGCAGTGATCCTGAAGCTGTTACAAAAAAAGGTGCATTGATAAAAGACTATGTTGATGTTGTTAATATTACAGATAATCAGACATCCATGACAAGGATGTGTTCCCTTGCAGCCTGTATCCATTTGAAATTAATGGGAGTCGAACCAGTGCTTCAGATGGTGACAAGGGACAGGAACAGGATTGCACTCCAGAGTGATATCTTGGGAGCTGCATCTTTTGATATCCATAATATGCTTTGCCTTTCAGGGGATCATCAGAGTTTTGGAGATTGTCCTTCTGGGCAGAATGTCCATGATCTGGATTCCATGCAATTGATTCAAACTGTCCGCCAGATGAGGGATGAAGGAAAATTTCTTGGAGGCGATGATATTAAAAGACCACCTGATATTTTTGTGGGAGCTGCTGCCAATCCTTTTGCTGATCCTTTTGAAATAAGGGTGCCAAGACTTGCAAAAAAAATTGAAGCAGGAGTTGAATTTATTCAAACTCAATGTATATATAATCTTGATAAATTTGAAGAATGGATGCGAAGACTTGTAGATCGAGGGCTTCACGAGAAAGTTTATATACTTGCAGGCATGACTCCAATGAAATCAGCTGGTATGGCAAAATTTATGAAAAATCGCGTTCCGGGAATGGATGTGCCAGATGAAGTTGTTGAGCGTCTTGCAGGAGTTCCCAAGGACAAACAGGCGCAGGAAGGCATTGATATCTGTGTCGAAGCCATCCAGCGTCTAAAAGAAGTTAAAGGAGTATCAGGTTTCCATATAATGGCAATAGAATGGGAGGAAAAAGTTCCTGAAATAGTAGAAAGAAGCGGGCTTTACCCAAGACCTGAAGTATAGCAGCAGCTGTTTTTACATGATTGCATTTGTTGATTGATCCAGGGGTAGGATGACTATAAATGTGGAGCCTTGATTTACTTCACTTTTGACTTCGATATACCCATTCATGGAATCAACAATATTTTTTACGATTGGTAGGCCAAGCCCGGTACCGACAAGGAATCGGGTTTTGTCATTTTTTACTCTGTAAAAGCGCTTAAATATTTTATCCATATATTTTGCTTCAATGCCAAATCCATTGTCAATAACTTTAACTCGGATATTGTTGCCTGTCTGATCAGCTACAATATTAATTTGTCCACCTTCCTGGGTATAATTAATTGCATTGGCAATAAGATTGCCAAATACACTTTCGAGGGTCACAGGATCAGCTTTTAAGAGTGGTAATGGTTTGTCAGGAATATCAAGGGTCAGGGTCTGATTCTTTGCTTTTGCCCTGGTCTCAAGAAAATTTGTTATATTTTTCAGGGTTTCATCTACTTTTATGGGCTTGATCATTTTTGATGAAACACCTGCCTCAATACGGGATAAATCCAATAAATCGCCTATGGTTGAAATAAGCCCGTATACTTTTTCTTTTGCCCTGGAAAGCATATATTGATCATTTTGGTCATTATTGTCCTGTTCACTTTTAATGACTGTGTCAAGTTGCTCATGAATTGTTGAAAGAGGAGATCGAAGCTCATGGGTTACTTTTGAAACAAATTCTGACTTTAAAAGATCAAGGGTTTTCATGGATGTTATATCCACAAGGTTAATCACACAACCAAGGCATTGTTGCTTATCACCAATAACAGGGCGCAATCTTGCCAAAAGAAATTTGCCATCACTGGTTTCAATTTCTTTTGATGGTATGTCTGTATAATCAATAAGCCTGCCTTTGGAAATATTTTGAGCAAGGGTGCAGATCTCTTCATCTTGAATATATTCATTAATGGGTTTAGGAGTCTCATTGTTTATTTCTTCATAGTTATATCCAAGAAATTGGCAGCTGGCAGGGTTTATCAGGATTACTTTGCCCTGGGGATTGGTAACAATTACTCCATTGGGTAATGATTCTATGATCGTGTGGGTTCTGCTGCGCTCAGTGTGCAACACGTCAAGGGTTTCTTGTTGTTCTATTTCAAGTTTAATTGTAGATTGCTCAAGACTTAATTTTTCCTTTGCTCGATTTACTACAATTCTCAGTTGATCAGGCTCGTAGGGCTTGGGGATAAAGTCATAGGCACCTATTTTCATAGCTTCAATTGCTGTTTCAATGGTGGCATAACCTGTTATTACAATAACAAGAATATGTTTGCCCATGGATGAAATTTTTTTAAGGACTTCCATACCATCCATGCCAGGCATTTTTAAATCAAGTAAAACAATCCCTGCGGGTTCTTTTTTAAGGATGTCAAGCCCTGCTTGACCTGTGGGTGCCAGAAAGACATCAAAACCCATTCTGGAAAGTATCCTTTCAGCGCCAGCTCTGAGGCTCTCTTCATCATCGATAACCAGAATTTTTTTAATATCTAATCGTATTGTCACTCTTGAATACTCCTTTTTATTTCAGGCAAAATTTACATGGATTTATGTGCTGCTTTTCTGAATTCTTTATAATCTACATCGATCTTAGTCCATAGTATTAGATTGCGGCGCGCAGAATGGGAGAGGGGAGTAAGCCCATCAATAAATTTTATTTTGTTTGATTTTGCCAAAGTCTTCCATAGATTGTTTTTTTTGCCATAGTTCAGGTCTATTATTAGTTCACAATTTCTAATATCCAGGTTAGTAATCATTTGTGCAAACTCCGATGATGTGTCAGCGCTTGATACGGAGGTAGCATTAATAATTATATCAGCAGTTAAAGGCTTTTCTGCAATGGAGTTGATATATTCTGTTTTCCCGCCAAATTTTTTTGCTATCAGGTTCAGTCGTTCTGAAGAACGCCCGGTAATGGTGACTGAATCTGCTCTAAGCCAGTTGAGAATAAATACAATTGCCTTGGCAGCGCCACCAGTACCAAATACTAAAGCTGTTTTATCATTGATACTAAATTTTGCTTCTTCCAGTGTATCCATAAATCCAATGGCATTGGTGTTATAGCCTTTTAGCTTGTCACCCGAACGAATAACAGTATTGACTGCCTGGATTATGTTTGCGCCTTCCGAGAGTATGTCTATATAGGGCAAAACAGATTCTTTATAGGGCATGGTAATACTTGCACCATCAATATTTAAAACTTTGAGGCTTTGCATGGCTTTACCAATATCTCCAGGTAATATTTTAAAAGGTATATATTTTGCCTGGATGCCAATTTTTTTAAAAATTGATGAATAAATATCCGGTGCTTTTGATCTGAACACTCTTTCATCGCTAAACAAACAAAAAAGCTTCATGTTTTAGAACCTGAAGTTTATTAAAGAGTAAATAGTATAAATTTAGATTTAAATTAATCCTTTTACACTATTAGTTATTTGTTCTGCTGATGCTGGTTTTGGAAGATAATCATCAGCTTCCATACTCATACCGTCAGCATGGGAGTATCGTGTTGAGCCCACATGATCTGCAACTGCCGTGAGCATGATAATGGGAATGTTCTGATATTTTTCATCACCTTTAAGCTCTGAACATACTTCATATCCGTCTTTTTCAGGCATCATAACATCAAGAACAATACAATCGGGAGGGTTGGCTTTAACCTTTTCAAGACCTTCAACGCCATCGTATGCAACCTCAACATCAAATCCTTCATTTTTAAGATTGTTTTGTACAATTGCTGCAAAATCAGGTTCGTCATCAATAACAAGAATTCTTTTTCTGGTATTCATAATGTTTTTCTCCTTTGATGAAAATGGTCTTTGAAAATATTCTTTTGCCTGCTATTAGTCTAATCCATGAAAGATTAGCGTGTCAACACAAATTGTTAATTAGTTTATCAAATATTTTTTGGCTTTGTGGGCAGTTCAATAAAAAAGCTTGCTCCTCCGTTTTTATTGTTTTTGGCAGAAAGCTTGCCATTGTGGTTCTCAATTATACCATATGCCATACTTAGTCCAAGTCCTGTTCCTTTTCCTTCTTCTTTGGTAGTAAAAAAAGGGTCAAAAATATTTTTAAGAATTCCATTTTTAAACCCTGGACCTGTATCGGAAATTGTAATTAAAATGGTATTGGCTTTTTTATTATAAATGGTATTTAGTGTAAGCTTGCCATTGCCTTCCATGGCATCGGCTGCATTTAAAATAATATTCATAAAAACGTGGTTTAATTGCTGGATGTCGGCATATGCTTCAGGCAGGTCTTTTCCAAAGTGATTAATGATTTTTATATTTTGGAATATAGATTGGTTTTGTATGAGGAAAAGAGTCCTTTGTAAAAGATCATTAATGTCACAAGGCTTAATTTCTTTTTTTGTTTGTCTGGC
>Ga0256845_1001575_pt1 | contig 17992 bp, 16 predicted proteins | sample RiftiametaG_FD_189101 | JGI IMG/M metagenome (GOLD analysis project Ga0256845, IMG submission 189101) | Tube worm associated microbial communities from hydrothermal vent at the East Pacific Rise, Pacific Ocean - Riftia | ecosystem: Host-associated > Annelida > Integument > Unclassified ...
CGCCGCAAGCCGGAAATGCTCAACTGGCACCGCCTGCCAGCCTTGCAAGATCATCCGCGTGGCCAGCGGCAGGTTGAAAAACACATGCGCCAGCAGCACGCCCTCCAACCCGTAAATGTCCAGTGGCCCAAGGCCAAAAGGGGCTAAGATTTCGCTGAAAATCCCGCTGCGCCCCCAAATGGCCAGCAGCCCCAGCACCGCGACGATCGAGGGGAGCAGGAAGGGTGCGCCGAGCAGCGAAAGCATAAGCCCCCGCCCCCAAAAGGCCCGCCGCGCTAGGGCTTTGGCCAGCGGAATGGCCAGCGCCACGCTGATCAGCGCTGAAAGGCTGGCTTGCAGCAGGGTAAAGCGAATGGCGGGCCAGACAGACGCGCTTACCCCCGCTTCAGCCCGCAACAGCAGCGCCACCACGGGGGCCAGCACCAGCATCGCCACCAGCAAAAGCGCGGCGATGCCAAGAGGTTTGGCGAGCTGGCTCACTGGCTCAGTGCGTGCACCCATTCATCCACAGCCGCCTTGCGGTCTGCATCTGAAATGGTGAGCGGGCCAGCCACAGGTGCGGGGCTAATCATTTGCTCAAACCCTTCTGGCACGGCAGTATCCGTGGCCGGATACATCCAGTTGGTTTCGGGAATCACGCTTTGAAAGGCATCGGTGGTGATGAAAGCGAGGAAGGCATCCGCCAGCGCGGGCTGGTCACTGCTGGCCAGTTTGGCCGCCACTTCCACCTGCAAATAATGCCCCTCGGAAAAGGACACAGCTGATTTGCTCGGGTCGTCCTCGGCGATCAGGTGGTAAGCGGGCGAGGTGGTGTAGGAAAGCACCAGATCGGCCTCGCCCTCCAGAAACATGCCATAAGCCTCTGACCAGCCTTTGGTGACCGTCACGATGTTATCAGAAAGCCCCTGCCAAATGCTTGCGGCATCGTCGCGGTAAGCCGCCTTCACCCAGAGCACCAGCCCGAGGCCGGGGGTGGAGGAGCGCGGGTCTTGGATGACAATGCTGAGGTCGGATGCCGCCAGCGCCTCAAAGTCGGCGGGGCCGAGGTCCAGCTTGGTGTTATCGTAGATAAAGGCCAGATAGCCCCAATCATAAGGTACGAAGGTGTCGTCGGCCCACTCCACCGGCAGGGCCAGCCCTTCGGGTGCAGCAGCCAAAGGCGCAAACAGCCCTGTTTCGCGGGCTTGCTCCATCAGCGAGTTATCCAGCCCGAGCACCACATCGGCCTCGGTGCGCGCGCCTTCCAGCCGCAGGCGGGAGAGCACGGCAGCGCCATCGCCTGCACTTACAAACTCCAGCGTGCAGCCACACTCGGCCTCGAAAGCGGCCTTTATCTGCGGGCCGGGGCCCCAATCAGATACGAAGCTATCATAGGTATAAACAGTGAGGGTTTCTGCGGCTAAGCTGCCAAAAGGCAAGCTAAGGGCCGCAGCGAGAAGGAATTTATTCATAGGTCTCTCCTTGTGCTACGACGCAAGCAAAGTGTGGGGGAGCCCATACCTTCCCTACGCCGGCATGATCCGGTTCAGGTTCTACGGGTCCGCGATATGCGTCTCAGCCCAAAAGGCTCCCCGAGGTGAGCCTTTGATACGCCGCGCGGTGAGAAAAAGCAACAAGGTGCTTGCGCTTTTGCGGGGCTGTGCTAGCGTTGCCATTGGCCCCCAACAATATAGAAGTGTTCAAAATGCTATTGTCCCGCTCCACGCGTGCCTACGGGTTTGCCCTGCTATCCTTTGTGTTTTTCTCCACCCATGATGCGATTATAAAAGCGCTGGGGGAGGGATTTTCGGTGGTGCAAATTGTGTTTTTCGGCTCGCTTTTTTCGCTGATCCCGCTGAGCCTTGTGGCGCGGCTGGATAAAGACAAATCCGGTTTTATGCCACGCCACCCGTGGCTTATGGGCATGCGCACCCTGTTGGTGCTGGTCTCGCTGACCTCGGCCTTTTATGCCTTTACGGTGCTGCCGCTGTCCGAGGTTTATGCGCTTTTGTTTATCACGCCGTTGCTGATTACCGCATGGTCGGTGCCGCTGTTGGGTGAGCATGTGGGCCTGCCGCGCTGGGCGGCGGTGGTGGTGGGGTTGGCCGGGGTGCTGGTGGTGCTGCGGCCGGGCATCGTGGCACTAGAGCTTGGGCATTTTGCGGCGCTCACCTCGGCGCTGGCGGCCTCGCTGGCAATGGTGATTATGCGCAAAATCGGCAATCAGGAGCGCAGCGTGGTGCTGATGCTGTTTCCGGCTCTGGCGGCAATTGTAGTGATGGGGGCGATGCTGCCCTCGGTTTTTGTTCCAATGAGCATCGGGCAGGTCGGCGCGCTGGGTGTGGTCGGCGTGCTGTTCATTGGCGCGCAGCTCTGTGTGATTGCGGCCTATCGGTTGGCGCCGTCAGTAGCGCTGATCGCGCCGATGCAATATACCCAAATCCTCTGGGCCACGCTTTATGGTGCGCTGTTTTTTGATGAGTTTCCGGATATTTGGGTGGCGGTGGGGGCTGCTATTATCATCGGCAGCGGGCTGTTTGTGGTGTGGCGTGAGGCGCGGGCTAAATAGGGGTTTTGCCGCTGGCGGGCTTGGGGTAATAAGGGGCAAAGGGAGATTGCCATGTCAATGAACAGCTTTGGCCATTTGTTTCGGGTCACCACATGGGGCGAGAGCCACGGGCCAGCGCTGGGCGCGACGGTAGACGGCTGCCCGCCCAATGTGCCGGTGGATGCGGCGATGCTTCAGCACTGGCTGGATAAGCGCAAACCGGGGCAGAATAAGTATACCACGCAGCGGCAAGAGGCCGACGAGGTGGAGATATTGTCTGGCGTTTTTGAAGGCAAAACCACAGGCACCCCTGTGCAGCTGATGATCCGCAACACCGACCAGCGGTCGAAGGATTATGGTGAGATCGCCCAAAGCTTCCGGCCCGGCCATGCGGACTATACCTATTTTACAAAATACGGAAACCGCGATTACCGAGGCGGTGGGCGATCTAGCGCGCGCGAAACGGCGGCGCGGGTGGCAGCGGGTGGCCTTGCGCGCGCAGCCATCTCGGCCCTGCTTGGTGATGTGGAAATCAAGGGCTATATGGTGCAGATGGGCGACCGGAAGATTGACCGCTCGCGTTTTGACTGGGACGAGATCGAGCGCAACCCTTTTTGGGTGCCAGACGCCGAGGCCGCTGAGGATTGGGCGGGGTACTTGGACGGGCTGCGCAAGGATAAAAATTCGGTGGGGGCTGTGATTGAAGTGGTTGCTTCGGGCGTTCCAGCAGGCCTCGGCGCGCCGGTTTATGCCAAGCTCGATACAGATATTGCCGCCGCGATGATGTCTATCAACGCTGTGAAAGCGGTGGAAATCGGCGCTGGGATGAGTGCTGCCATGCTTACAGGTGTGGAAAACGCCGACGAAATGCGGATGGGGCCGGATGGGGTGGAGTTTAGCTCCAACCATGCGGGCGGGATTTTAGGCGGCATCAGTACGGGGCAGGATATTGTCTGCCGTTTTGCGGTGAAGCCGACCTCCTCTATCCTCACCCCGCGCAAGACCATCACTAAAGATGGGCGCGAGATTGAGCTGATTACCACGGGCCGGCATGACCCCTGCGTGGGCATCCGCGCGGTGCCTGTGGGTGAAGCGATGATGGCTTGCGTGATACTTGACCACCTGCTGCTCCACCGTGGGCAAATAGGAACTAACAAAGGAAAAATTGATGTTTGATAATATGGATTGGTATGTGCAGCTCGGCATGAACGTGTTGATTGCCGCTGCTATTATGGTTGGCGCATTTTGGATTTCGGGCGTTGCAAAACGGCAGATCAACAAGATGGGCCTGAAATACGAGGAGCTGGACGATACGCTGTTCCTCTTCCTCGCCAGCCTCGCGAAATATGCCATTCTGGCCATTGCGATTGTGTTTGTGCTGTCGAGGTTTGGCATCCAAACCACCTCTTTGGTCGCCCTCCTGGGTGCTGCTGGCCTCGCCATTGGCCTCGCGCTGCAAGGCACGCTTTCCAACCTTGCCGCAGGGGTCATGCTGCTGGGCTTCCGCCCTTTCAAAATCGGCGATCTTGTGGATGTTGGTGGCCATTTCGGCACCGTGAAGGCGATCTCGCTGTTTACCACGGAGATTGCAACCAATGATAATATCCAGATCACCATCCCGAATGGTGATATCTGGGCCTCGTCGATCAAAAACTATTCGCATTATGACCGTCGCCGCTGCGATATCGTAATCGGCGTTTCTTATGACACCGACCTGAAAAAAGCCGAGGCCGCCTTGTGCAAAGTTATCAAGGCCGACACCCGCGCCCTGAGCGACCCGGCGCCTTTTGTGAAAGTCACCAATCTTGGCGATAGCTCGGTTGATTTCACCCTGCGGGTTTGGGTGTTGGGCGATGATTTTTGGGATCTGAAATTTTCCTTGCTGCGGGAGATCAAGGAAGAATTTGATCGGCAAGAGATTGACATTCCATTCCCGACCTCGGTGCATATTGCGGCCAACAAGAGCTAGATGGCTGTAAAGGTGAGCGCCAAGCCGTTAATGCAGTGGCGCTTGCCTGTTGGGGCTGGGCCGTCATCAAACACATGGCCAAGATGGCCACCGCAGCGGCGGCAGTGCTCTTCGATCCGCACGGAAAACAAGCTGCGGTCGCGGCGGTTTCTGACATTACCGCGAATGGCACGATAAAAGCTCGGCCAGCCGGTGCCGCTATCAAACTTGGTGGAGGCTTCATAAACCGGCAGGGCGCAGCCGGCGCAATTATAGGTGCCGTCGCGATGCTCGGCCAATAGCGGGCTGGATTCGCCAAGCAAGGAATTGCTGAACGGGCGCTCGGTGTCTTCTTCACGCAGCACGGCAAATTGGGCGGGGGTCAGGCGGGTTTGCCATTCGGCATCGCTTAGCATTATTTCGAAGGTTTCAGCAGCGGTGCTGCGCAGGCCTAGAGATGCGGCGCCGATAGCGGCAGCAGAAGAGGCAAGGAATGTACGGCGGGAAATCATGGGGGTGCTCCAAAAGTGACTTATGATTACACAGTATATAGGGGTAATTTGTGTTTCATGCAGTCACTTTGCCTTGATCATTTGTGAACAAGTGGAATGTGAATTTCGAACACCGCCCCTGCGCGGCTGGGTTGCAGGGTGAGGTCGCCCTGCAGGTTGCGCATTATTTCGCGGCTTATGGGCAGGCCAAGCCCCGCACTGCCCGCCAAGCTGGCCTCTGATAGCCGCGTGAACTTCTCGAACACCTTTTTGCGGTCGCCCGCCGCAATACCGGGGCCGTTATCTGCCATGGTAACGGTGGCGATACCCTTGAAAATGGTGGCCTGAATGGTGAGCTTCGGGCGTTCGCCGCGCCCGTATTTTACCGTGTTGGAGATGAGGTTAATAAACACCTGTGCGAGGCGGTCGAAATTGGCCATCACCATAATGGGCGCGGCGGGCAAGGTGTTTTCCACCACTATGCCCGCCTCTTCCAGCAGGGCGCCCGTGGCATTCAGCGATTTTTCTATGGCGTCTTGCAGCGAAACCGGCTCTAGCGGTAGCTGCCCTCGCCCACTTTCCAAGTGGCTCAGGTCCAGAATCTCGTCGAGCAGGCGGGTGAGGCGCACGCTTTCATCCTGAATAATGCCAAGAAAGCGCTTGGCATCGGGCAAGGCGAGGTTTTCGCTGTCGTGCAGAATCTCGGAGAAAGAGCGGATAGAGGTCATCGGGGTGCGTAGCTCGTGGGAAACCTGGCTCAGGAAGGCATCTTTTTGCGCCCCCATTTCGGTGAGCTGGGCATTGGCCGTGCGCAGCTCCTGCATGGCCTGCTCAAGCCGATGCGACTGGTTTTCGAGCTGCTGCGAATACTCCATAATTTGAGCAGTTTCATCGGCGATTTTCATCAGCTCATCCACCGAAACCGTGCCGCCGCCCGCGATTTGGCTCACCATAGCGTGGGCCGAGGCTGCCCCGATTGAGCCTGCCAGCTCGCGCTCCATGGTTTGCACGAGGTTATCGGTGGCATCAGGCAATCCATGAGCCTTGCCCTGTTGGCGTGCCATCTCCGAAAAAAGCCGCTGGGCAGGGTCAGCCCCGAGGATGCGCTGGGCGAGCGTAAACAGGTCTTCTGACGTGGCCGAACGGGAAACAAGGTAGGAGCCGGTGGATTTATCCAGCCGGAACACATCGACAAACTGGCTGGACTGGATGCGCTCCAGCGGGCGCGGGGTGGAGCGCAGTGAGCCGAGGATAAACAGGGTGATGTTGAGGGTCATTGACCAGAACAATGAGTGCACCAGCGGGTCATACCCCGTGAGGCCAAACAGGGCGTTGGGGGTTAGGTAAGCCAGCCCGAAGGGGCCGCTTTCAATGGCGGATTGTGACAGAATAAAGCTGCCCTCAAAGCTGGGCAGAAACAGCGTATAGGCCCAGAGGGTGAAGCCCGCGAGCAGGCCAAGCAGCGCCCCCGTGCGGTTGGCCCCGCGCCAGAAAAGCCCGCCAAGCAGCGAGGGGATGATCTGTGCCATACCCGCAAAGGCGATCAGGCCAATGGAGGCCAGCGCGCCGGATCCGCCGGTGAGGCGGAAGTAAAGGTAGCCGAGCGCCAAAATCCCCGCGATCGAGAGCCGCCGCGAACGCAGCAGGATGGTGCGCACATCGCCCGAGGTTTCGGTGCGTTGCGGGGCAAAGCGCAGCCAGAGCGGCATGATGATATGGTTTGAAACCATGGTGGACAGCGCAATCGCGGCGATGATGACCATCGAGGTGGCCGAGGAAAACCCGCCCAGAAAGGCAAAAAGTGCGAGGTTTTCTTGGCCTTGCGAGAGCGGGAGCGAGAGCACGTAGAGGTCGGGGTTGGCGCCTTCGGGCAGCAATGCGTTGCCCGCGATAGCGATGGGGAGCACAAACAGGCTCATCAAAAGCAGGTAGCCGGGGAAGGCCCAGCTGGCCGTGGCGAGGTGCTTTTCATCGGCATTTTCCACCACGATCACCTGAAACATGCGCGGTAGGGTGATGATGGCTATAGCCGAAAGCATGGTCAGGCTCACCCAGCGGGCCGAGAAAATACTGCTGCCGCGCAGCATTTCTGGCGGGGCCTTGGCGAAAATATCAGCGGGGCCATCGGCGATACCCCAAACCACAAAAACACCCACGGAAAGTAGCGCCACCAGCTTGACCACCGCTTCAATCGCGATCGCCGTAACCACCCCGTGGTGGCGCTCGTTGGCGTCCACATTTCGGGTGCCAAAAAGAATGGTGAAGGCCGCAAGGCCAATGGCGACCCAAAAGGCCGTCAGGTTGGCATTGCCGCCGCTTTCAAACACTGAAAAGCTTAGCGTAATGGATTGCAGCTGCAGCGCGATATAGGGCGTGGAGCCGATAACAGCGAGCAGCGTCACCAGCACCGCCAGCGTGGTGCTTTTGCCATAGCGCGACGAGATGAGGTCGGCGATGGAGGTGATGCGCTGGGCGCGGCCAATGCGCAGCAGCTTGCGGAGCAGCCACCACCAGCCGATAAACACCAGTGTTGGCCCAAGATAGATGGTAACAAACTCGAACCCGTTGCGCGCCGCCGAGCCAACCGCGCCGTAAAACGTCCACCCTGTACAATAAACCGAGATCGAAAGCGTGTAGATAAACGGTGAGCGTAGCCAGCCAATGCGGCCCGCCTGCGCACGGCGCTCGGCCCAAAAAGCGATGGTGAACAAGAGCAGCGCATAGCCAAGGCTGGCGGCAATAAGGGTGTTGAGCGAAAGCACCGCCTAGCCCTTATCCAGCCGCCGCGCCATGGCACGCGCGATCAGCACCAGCCCGAGCCACACCCCGAAGATATAGATAAAAATCAGTGGCAGGCCAAAAAGCGTGGTGGCGCCGCTAAATACGGTGATCAGCGGGGATACCAGCAAAAACGCGCCAAAAGCTGGAAGTAAAAGCGCACTATCCCGCAGCTTGCGCTTGCGTGAGGCATCCGAGGCGAGGTTGGGGCGGCTCATGCCAGCAGCCGTAGCACAGTGGCCACGATTTCCTTGTTGGAAAACGGCTTGGTCATAAAGCTGTCCACCCCGATTTTTTCGGCGGTTTCACGGTCGCGCGCTTGGCCTTTGGCGGTGAGCAGCAAAACCTTGGGCCGCGCTTCAGGCATTTGGTGCAGGTCACGCAAAATATCAAAGCCGCTGCGGTTGGGCAGCATTACATCAAGGATCACTAGATCAGGGCGGGTGGCGTGCACGCTATCAAGGGCCAGCGCCCCGTTTGATTGTACAGCCACAACCAGCCCTTCCCGCTCCAGCAAAAAGCGCAGGGATTCAACAATATTGGGTTCGTCCTCAACGATTAAAACGTGCTTGTTCAAAAACCCTCCCCCTTTACGGGACCAGAGTAGCGCAGAGGGCAAATGCGGGGCAAGGGCTTTGTTTGGCTTGCGGCGTTGGATTTGCCTCGGGGCTAAAACCGCGCTATCGATGGCAGATAGCTTTGTGAAAGGGGCAGTATGGCGCGGTTAACCTGTTTTAAATCCTATGATATTCGCGGAAAACTCGGCGAAGAACTGAACGAGGACATCGCCTATGCTATTGCTGCAGCTATCGCTGATATCCGCCAGCCCGAAAACGTAGTGCTCGGGGCTGATAGCCGCCCCACCAGCGCGGCCCTGAAAGCGGCGCTGGTGGCGGGGTTTGTTGACCACGGGGTAAATGTGCAAGATATCGGCATGTGCGGCACCGAAGAGGTGTATTTTGCCACCACACACTTGCAGGCTGATCTTGGCATAGAGGTGACAGCCTCGCATAATCCGATAGATTACAACGGCATGAAAATTGTCGGCGCTGGCTCGCGCCCGCTTGATCCGCTGACCGAGATGGAGGCCCTGCGCCAGCGGGCCGAGGCGGGGAGCTTTGTGAAAGCCACGCAAAAAGGCAGGGTCGAGTTGGTAAATCCGCGCGCGGATTTTGCCGCGAAAGTGGTGTCTTTCGTGAATATAGATAAGCTTAAGCCACTGAAAATATTAGTGAATGCCGGAAATGGCACAGCAGGCCCCACCTTTGATGTGATCAAGGCCCAGCTTGCCGCCGCAGGTGCGCCGCTGACCTTCGTCGAAATGGACCATGCGCCAGACCCGAGCTTCCCCAATGGTATCCCCAACCCGCTATTGCCTGAAAACCAGCCCCGCACAGCGGCGGCGGTGCGGGCGCATGGCGCCGATTTTGGCGTGGCGTGGGATGGAGACTTTGACCGCTGCTTTTTCTTTGATGCCGAAGGGCAGTTTATTGACGGCTACTATATCGTCGGTCTTTTGGCCCAGCAGGCGCTTGCGGCCCAGCCCAAAGCCACCATTATCCATGACCCCCGCCTGATTTGGGATACCCGCGAGCTGGTTGAGCAGGCCGGCGGCACGGCGCTGCAATCGCGGGTCGGGCACTCTTTCATCAAGGCCTTAATGCGCGAAAGTGGTGCGGTTTATGGCGGCGAAATGAGCGCACACCACTATTTCAGAGATTTCATGCATTGCGATAGCGGCATGATCCCGTGGCTGCTAATTGCCGAGCTTGTGTCCTCTACCGGCAAACCGTTGGGGGATTTGGTGAAAGAACGGCAGGCCAGGTTTCCAACCTCGGGCGAGCAAAACTTCACCATCGCCAATCCGGCGGCGGCGCTTGAAATGCTGGAAGCCAAGCTCGGGCCCGAGGCCGAGCGGGTTTCGCATGCCGATGGGCTGAGCCTTGATTTTGGCGCATGGCGGCTGAATATGCGCCCCTCCGGCACCGAGCCATTGGTGCGCCTCAACATCGAATCGCGCGGGGATGCGGCTTTGGTGCAGGCCCAGCTTGGCCGCGTTAAGGCGTTATTGGCGAGCTTATAGGCGAGGCCACGGCCAGCGGCAGGGGTTTTTCAGCTTGCTGAAAAATGTGCCTTTGCTGAGCGGGGGGAAGTGGGGATGAAGCTTGCCTCAAAGACTAAGCTGGTGGCCCTCCCCGAAGTAAAGGCACACTTGGCTTTGGCGCTAAGGGTCAGGTGGAGGCTCCCGCCCGTCGGACGGTTTTGCTATGCAAAACGCCGACGGTTGGGCGTGGCCTCGCTAGGCTCGGCAGGGGCTTTGCCCCTCTGCGCAAGCGCATTCACCCCAGGATATTTTAACAATTTGGGATAAGGGCGCTTTATCTGAGGCGGGATAGGAGGGCGGATGAGGGGAAGCCGTCGGCTTCTATGCCGCGGCTGCGCTGATAGGCGATAATGGCGCTGCGGGTTTTGGCGCCGGCTACGCCGTCGGTGCCGCCGGTGGAAAACCCTTGTGCCGTGAGCAGGGTTTGCAGCTGCACGATTTCTTCGCGGGTTAGCTCATTGGCCGCCCGCGCCCATGGGGTTATGAAGCCGCCCGCGCCGCCGATGCGATCTGCCAAGTGGCCGACCGACATGGCATAGCTTACTGATTGGTTATAGCGCTGGATAACGCGGAAGTTTTTGTAAACCGCAAACACGGGGTTGCCCGCGCCCGCTGGCAGCAGCAGGGACGCCTCGGAGTAATTTGGCAGGGCGGCGCCATCGGCGCGGCGCACGCCTAGGGATTGCCAATAGCCAGCGCTTTGGCGGTTGTTTATATCGGCTTTTGCATAGTCAAAGCCCTGCGGCAGCACCACTTCTACCCCCCATGGCTGGCCTTGCACCCAGCCGTTTTGCTGCAGGTAATTGGCGGTAGAGGCCAGCGCGTCGGCGGGGTCTTCGGCCCAGATATTGCGTTTGCCGTCGCCGTCATAATCGACCGCAAGCGCCAGAAAGCTGGTGGGGATAAACTGCGTATGCCCCATTGCCCCTGCCCATGAACCACGCATATTTTCGCGGCTTACATGCCCCGCTTGCAGGATTTTGAGGGCAGCGATGAGCTGGCGGCTGCCGTAGCGGGCGCGGCGGCCATCATAGGCCAGCGTGGCCAGTGCTTCTATGGTGTAGATATCACCTCGATTTTGGCCGTAATTGCTCTCCAGCCCCCAAATCGCGGTGACGATCTCGCTATCGACATGGTAGCGCGCCTCGATACGGCGGAGCAAACGGCGCAGGCGGCGGTGGTTGCGGCGGCCCTCGCGGATGCGGTTTTGGGAAACGGCGGTATCGAGATAGTCCCAGATCGGTTTGCTGAACTCGGGCTGGTAGCGGTCCAGCTCGATGACCCGCGCGTTGGGGGAGATGCCTTGAAGGGCTGTGTCAAATTGACGCGGCTCTATACCCTGCGCAAGGGCGGTGGCCCGAAACCCCTGACGCCAAGCCTCGAATGTGCTTTGGGCAGTTGCTGGAAGGTTGCAGGCTACTAAAACCAGCAGGGTAAATGCAAAATGCAGGGGGAGGCGTTTCATAAAAATCGGAGGTCCTGTCGATGAAAAGTGATAAAAAATAGCGTATATAAGAGCTGTGATGCACTAATTGCCCAAAGGGCGGAGGAGAATTCCATGCGGTTTACCAGAAGAGGCTTCATCAAGGCAACCAGCGCGAGCGTGTTCTTGCCGGCGATCATCGGGCGGGCATGGGCGGCCGAGGGCGGCGCGCCGCTGCCTATCCCGGATGTGATGGACCTTGCCGGTGGCACCATGGGTGAGCTTACCGCGCAGCTTGGTAAAAGCCAGATGCTGCAAGGGGTGAGCACCGAAACGGCGGGCTATTCGCAGGCGTTTTCCGGCCCAGTTATTCGGGTGAAGCGCGGCGAAACTGCGCGGCTAAAGCTCGGCAACACCATTGCCGAGCCGGTTTCGGTGCATTGGCACGGGATGCATATCGAGGGCGCGCAAGATGGCGGGCCGCACACACCAGTTTTGCCAAATGAAACGCTGGACGCGGCGCTGGATATTGACCAGCCCGCCACAACCCTTTGGTATCACTCACATATTATGGAGCGCACCGGCGCGCATGTTTGGTATGGCTTGGCGGGCATGTTGCTGGTAGACGACCCCGACGCCGCCGATAGCGGCCTGCCCTCGACCTATGGCGAGGATGACCTTCCGCTGGTTGTGCAAGACCGGATTTTTGGTAGTGATGGCGCGATGGTCTATACCCCGCGCGGCCCCTCGCTCATGCACGGCTACCGTGGCAGCGAGATTTTGGTGAACGGCGCCATTCGGCCTGAGGCAAGTGTGCCCGCGGGCATGGTGCGGCTGCGGCTGCTGAATGGCTCGAATGCGCGGATTTATCATTTCCACTTTGAAGATGGCCGCAGCTTTCATCAGGTGGGCACCGATGGCGGCTTGCTGCCCGAAGCGGCGGCGATGACGGGGCTCACTTTGGGGCTAGCCGAGCGCGCCGAAATTGTGGTGGATTTCAGCGACGGGGCCGCGGTGCGCTTGCTTTCTGGTGCAGACACCAACGCCATGATGGGCGGGGGCTCCAATGCCGGTGGTGCTTTTGAAATAATGCAATTCGCCGTGAACCCCGGGCTTGCCCCCAAGCTAACCACCCCCCCTGCCATGCTGGCCGGTGCCCCTGTGCCTGATTTTGGCGAGCCGGTGCGCCGCCGAAGCTTTCGGCTGGATATGATGGGTGGCATGATGCGGATGAGGGGCGGCGGTGGTGGTATGACCATCAACGGGGCCAGTATGGATATGGCTGTAATTAACGAGCAAGCTACACTGGGCGAAACTGAAATTTGGCAAATTTCGGCCTCTGAAATGCAGCATCCGTTCCATGTGCATGGCACCTCGTTTCAGGTGATCTCGCAGAATGGCGTGCCGGTGGACGCCGCCAAGGTTGGGCTAAAGGATGTGGTGCTGGTAAATGGCACCGCCGAAATCCTGATCCGGTTTAACCGCAAGGCCGATGCTGCGGCGCCCTATATGTATCATTGCCATATTCTGGAGCATGAAGATGCGGGCATGATGGGGCAGTTTACGGTGGCTTAGGATTCGGCCTCTTTTGCCATCAGTTCTTCGATGAAATAGCCCAAAAGCTGGGTGCGGCTTTCAAGCCCGGCTTTACGGTAAACCGCGTTGAGCTGGGCTTTTACCGTTCCGTCAGAGGTGCCGCGCAGCTCTGAAATTTCATTGTTGGACAGGCCTTTAATGGCAAAGTAGGCCACATCGGTTTCAGAGGGTGAAAGCCCCCATTGCACAAAATGCTCTTTTAGCAAGGTGTGAAACTCGCCCGAAGCCACGCGCAGCTGGCCCTCGATCTTAGTGTTGCGGGCCAGCAGATTGCGCACCAAAATAACCCCAAGCACAAAGCCGATAAGCAAGCCGATAATGGCTGTAATTTCAATAGCTTCGTGGACTTCCCACGAAATATAGATCAGGCCTTTGCCAAAGGAATCCACATAGATTTCCCCAGCAAAAAGGATCAGGCTAAACACTTGCACCACAAGTGCAGCCCTTATCAGCCATAGTTTAACAGGCTTTTTCATAGCGGCTCCTTCGGGCATAATCCGATTATTTTAGTCATCACCATCATTATCGCCTTCGATTAGGGGCGACGTGTCATCCCGCAAAAATGTGCCAGCCCCGGGGGCGATTACAATTTCACGCTCCATGCTGTCCGAGTGAGCTTCGAGCCGGTAGCGCCCCAAAAAGGTGCTTTCCACACTCAGCACCTCATAGCCTTCGCTTTCAAGCTGCTCGATAAGCTGCTTGAGCGCAGGGTCGTTATAATCAGGCTCTTCAGTAAGAACCTGAAACATAAAAGCCCCGATCGCAAGGAGCGCGGCGCATAGAATAAGTATAGTTTTGGGCTGCATTTTGGCTCCAGTATTGGCCGTTGCGTTACGTGCTTTTAGCCCGCAATACACAAAGGAAAAATGCACATTAGGCTATAAAACGGAGATATAAACCAAAGTTTATAGCCCCAGAATCATCAAGTTTTGCGCCGCGCTTTTCCCTTGAACTTCCGGTGCTTGATCTTGCCCCGCGCTTTGCCCTTGGCGGCTGCCCCGCGTTTTTTGCCCTTTCGGCTGGCGGGCAGGGCCTTGCCATCCACCTCCAAAAGCTCAAAAAGTAGCCCGCCCGTTAGTGGGTCTGCTTCTTCCAGCTTAACCTTGGCCCGCAAGCCGGCCCGCAATACGCGGCCAGAATGCTCACCTGTCAGGGTGCGGCTGTCCTCGTCATAGGTAAAATACTCGTGCCCGAGGCGCGACACAGGGATAAGCCCATCAGCGCCCGTTTCATCGAGCTTCACAAAAATACCAAACCGCGCTACACCGCTGACCACACCGGCAAAAGCGCTGCCTACTTCATCGGCCAAAAAAGCGGTTAGGTAGCGGTCGGTTGTGTCGCGCTCGGCAAGCATAGAGCGCCGCTCGGTCTGGCTGATATGCTCGGCGGTGGCCTCAAGGTTTTCGGCGTCTTGCGGGGGCAAGCCATCATCGCCCCAGCCATGGGCTGCAATTAGAGCACGATGCACGATCAGGTCTGCATAGCGGCGTATCGGAGAGGTGAAGTGGGCGTAGCGCTGCAAATGAAGCCCGAAATGCCCGAGGTTTTTCGGGCCATAATAGGCTTGGCTCATCGAGCGTAGCACGATCATGTTTATCAACTCCGCATGTTCGCCGCCCGCCGCTTGATCCAGCAGCTTGTTAAGCTGTGCCGTGCTTAGCTTTTGCCCCTTGGCCAGCACCATGCCCACCGATTGCACGGTCTCGTGCAGGGCTTCCATTTTGTCTGGGTTTGGCTCTTCATGCACGCGGTAAATGAAATCAGCCTTGGCGGCTTCAAGCGTTTCTGCCGCACAAACATTGGCCAAAATCATAAACTCTTCCACCAGCTTATGGGCGTCGAAACGGTCTCGGAAGGCGACAGACCTTACCTCACCCGACTCAGCAAGCACAATCTGCCGCTCAGGCAAATCAAGGTGCAGGGGCTGGCGCTTTTCGCGCGCGACTTTTGCCGCAGCGTAGGCCGCCCAAAGCGGCTTAAGCGCTGATTCCAGAATGGGTTCCGTCACCTCGTCCGGCGCGCCGTTTATGGCTTGCTGGGCCTGATGGTAGCTGAGCGCGGCCGGAGATTTCATAAGTCCGCGGGTAAAACGATGCGACTTTTTCGCCCCGTTTTTATCCAGCACTACGCGCAGCGCCAAGCAGGGCCGCTCTACCCCGCCGTGCAATGAGCACAGGTCGCCAGACAGCGCCTCTGGCAGCATCGGCACCATGCGATCAGGGAAATAGGTAGAGTTCCCGCGCTTTTTCGCCTCGATATCAAGCTTGGATCCGGGCCGCACATAATGCGCCACATCGGCAATAGCGACCCAGACAATATGGCCGTCACCGTCAGGGTCCGGCATGGCGCAAATCGCGTCGTCCCTGTCCCGTGCGTCTGGCGGGTCAATGGTGAAAAGCGGCAGGTGGCGCAGGTCTTCGCGTTTGCCTAGTGCCACAGGCTCCGCCATTGCTGCCTCGGCCTCAACATCCTCGGGGAAGTGGTCCGGAATGCCATGCTCATGAATGGCAATCAGCGAAATGGCTTTGGGGGCAGAGGGGTCTCCGATGCGGGCAATGATCCGCGCACGGCCCAAACCCCGCGTGCGCCCGCCAGTGTTTTCGGCCTCCACTAGCTCGCCATCCCGCGCACCGTTGCGGCCCTCGGGGGGCACTTGCCACTCGCGGTCAGATTTTTTGTTAACGGGGATAATCCGCCCGCCAAAATCCATGGCGCGGTAAACGCCGACAATCTTTTCGGCACCACGACCAATGCGCCGGATCAAGCGCGCCTCTGTGTCATTCGCTTGAATTTTACATAGAATGCGGTCGCCCACGGCCAGCGCAGGATCATCCTTTTTGGCCACGAAGAGCAGGCGCGGGGCCGGCCCGTCCCCCTTCCAGTTCAGCGGCTCGGCAAACAAGTCCCCATCGGCATCCTGATCAACCACATGCAGCAGCTCTACCGGCGCGAGGCTATTTTTATCTTTAAAGCGCTTGCGGTCTTTGGTCAGATGGCCCTCGCCTGCCAGCTCCCGCAAAATGCGCTTCAGCTCAATGCGCACCTGCCCCTTTATGCCAAAAGCCCGCGCAATATCGCGCTTGGAGCTTTGCGAGGGGTTATCCTTGATCCAGTCAAGAATGGCGGCTTTGGTGGGGAAATGTTTCATGAGGTTCCATAGCGCGGAACGGCAAGCGGAGCAACCCGTGGCCCTCCGGTAGCATTTTTCCCGAGGCCGGCAAAAATGGCCTGCGGCGCCGTGGCCTCGCTGCGCTCGGCACCCGCGCACTACTGATACTTATGTATTCCGGCTTCAGTCTTCCATAAATACTCGCCCTGAAGGTCACACCAAGCGCGGTGTTGAGTGGAAGTCAGGTCTCGCGGCAAGCGCCCCTAATGCCTGCCGCGAGGGGGCGCACCTTGCGTCCCCGAGCAAAGGCAAGCTAGCCGAGTGGCGGAATACGGGCCACAAAATGCCCCTTCACGCCTTGTGGCCATTGCTTATAGGGCACTTGTCCGGTGCCAGACTCGCCATACGCTTTGGCATAATCCACAATTGCCTGCGCCGCCTCGGCGTCGGGGGTGAACTTACCCATCACGTAGGAGAGCTTCCCTTCGCCCTGAATGGCGATGTTGCAGTGTCGGTCACAGCCCATCAGGCAGGACTTTCGCCGCACGGTGATGCCCTCAGCGGCCAGTGCTTCTACATGCTCCGCCAGCATTTCCCCGCCGGATTTCCCGTCCAGCAGCTTCTGGTCAGATGAAAAATTGCAGGTGTCGCAAACGGTGATGGTGGTCATTTTATTCCCCTAGGTTTTCTACCCACTTAACCGCTTGCGCCACGGTTTCAACCGTTAAAACCGCAGGCAAGCGTGGCCTTTTCACCATAATCACCTGCACACCAAGCTCTTTGGCGGCGGCAAGCTTGGCTTCAGTGGCCTTGCCGCCTGCGTTTTTGCTAACGAGATGGGTGATTCTGTGTTTAGTCATCAGCTCTAGCTCATTAGCCAAAGAAAACGGCGGGCGCTGCAAAATAACCACGCCGAACGGGGCGTGCAGCGGCGGCTCTATGCTGCGCGCTAGGCACCAAATGCCTGCCCGCCCCAGAAACGGCGCCAGTGATTGCCTGCCAACGCTCAAAAACACGCGCGCGCCCTCGGGGAGCGCTTCGGCAGCGGCGCTCAGGCTGGCAACCACCTGCCATGTTGGCGCTTCTGGCCACACAGGGCGGGCCAGCCGAAGCAGCGGCAGGCCACACTGCGTGCAGGCATCAAATGCGTTTTGGCTCATCTGCGCGGCAAAAGGGTGGGTGGCGTCGACCACGGCCTGAAAGCCCTCGGCCTGCAAATACGCCGCCAAGCCCTGCACCCCGCCAAACCCGCCGGCCCTGTGGGATGTAAGCACTGGCCGTTGCGTAACCCCCGCCAGCGAAAGCATGGCACTTGGGCCGAGCGCTTGCGCAAGCTGCCGCGCCTCGGCAGTGCCGCCCAGTATCAGCGCTTTCAAAATCCTGTCTGTGCCAGCACAGCCCCCGCACGGTCCACCATGATCACCTCAATCGCCACCGCGCCGCGCACCGCGCCCTCGGCTTGGGTTTTGGCCTGTGCGGCCACGGCTGCCGCCATCGGTTGGCCAACAATCGTATAAGCTTCCAGCGCGGTGTTTGCTTTTGCCACCTCGGCAACGCCTGTTAGTGTGGCCAGTGCGGTAAAATCCACTTGCGAGCGCCCTGAATGCAGGTCCATCGCGCCTTGCGCCAGCTTGGTCAGCTTGCCAATGCCACCAGCAATCGTCAGCCGCTCTACCGGATGGCGCCGTAGGTATTTCAGCACACCCCCAACAAAATCCCCCATATCAAGGCAGTCCCCCTCCGGCAGCCCGTAAAGCCCGCGCGCTGTGGCTTCCGATGTTGCCCCCGTTGCCGCGATTAGGTGCGTGCGCCCCACGGCCCGCGCCACATCCACCCCGCGATGGATAGAGGCGATCCACGCCGAGCAGGAAAACGGCCGCACAATGCCGGTGGTGCCAAGAATAGATAGCCCGCCGACAATCCCGAGCCGCGGGTTCCACGTCTTCTGCGCCAACGCCTCGCCGTTTTTTACCGAGATCTCGATGTCAAAATCTGGCTCACATCCGCCCAGCACTT
>Ga0256845_1001576_pt1 | contig 17984 bp, 15 predicted proteins | sample RiftiametaG_FD_189101 | JGI IMG/M metagenome (GOLD analysis project Ga0256845, IMG submission 189101) | Tube worm associated microbial communities from hydrothermal vent at the East Pacific Rise, Pacific Ocean - Riftia | ecosystem: Host-associated > Annelida > Integument > Unclassified ...
TAGTGCATATTTTTGCAGTTCTAGTTCTGCCAAATATTTTTTTGCGGCATTATGACTAGCTTCTAGAGCTCTTTCATGTAATTCCTTTAATGACAACATTTTATTGAATGATTCAGCTAAAAAAGATATTTCATCGTTACTGTCAATGCTAATGAGTTTATTAGTTTTATTGCTGGCAATCATTAACGCACTTTTAGCGAGTAGAGAAATAGGAGAAGTTATTTTTCTTGATAGGAGAATTGCAATAAATATGACGATACAAATAGTGACAAAAAATATTAAACTGGATGTTTTTGCTATTTTAATAGAGTTTTTTAATGCGTAGTCTGCATCAATTTCACTAATAAGCAACCATTCAACATCGCCAATTTTAATTTCATGGTGAACACCCAAAACATCATTTCCATCTGGGCCTTTATATTTTGAAACCGAAGAGTTTTCTTTTTCATGTTTTAATAGGAATTCATTTTTATTATGATTTTTTTTATTCCACAACTTAAATGCTTTGGTATTAATTTTTTGTTTAAGAACCGTATCCAAATTAGAATTAATAGGTGTTTGTAATAACCCATTTTGATCGATAAAATAATGTTTTAATGATTTTGCATGTTCGTTAGCCGTTATTGAAAAGACGGTTTCTAAATTCAGTTGCAGAGCTATCACTCCAATTAGTGTTCCGTCTTCATCTATAAAAGGGGCAGTTAAGAAACCTGATAATCTTTTTTCAGATGGCTGGTAGCGTTCTATACCAGAAAAATTGATTTTCCCTGATTGTATGGTTTGTTTTACACTTTTAGAAAATAATGTTCTTGAATATTTTCCGGTGTTTAGGTTTGTACCTAGATCATTTTCTTTAGAGATAGTAAATAAGATATTTTCTGATTGGTCAATTAAAATGACATCATAAATATATTCATAGTGACGAGTTAAATTAATAATTTGATTTGCAAACTGGTTGCTTAATTTAGTCCATTCATAACTTTTCACATAATCTTTTAGAGGTTGATTGCTTTGTTTATATTTATCAATCAGTTGTTCAATAAATTGTACATTGTTTTTTGACTGAGACTGAACTTCAATGTCTCTAAAGCGATAGTTGAACCAATGGTTTATAAAGTCTGTTTTTGTTATGGCGGAGTGATTAATTTGTTCAATTGCCGTATTGGTTAAACCTTTAGAACTTTCTTGATAGGTTAACGATGACAAAATAAATAGAGGTACTATTGCTATAGTGATAAACCAAATAATCAACTGATTTTTTATTGAGCCACGTTTTTTGTTTGGTGCATCAATATGAGGATCAGAACTATCATTAGTATTTTTATAATTAAATATATTCATCTTAAAATTAATCTAAGTTGATATTAAATCGTTCATCTGAAAACTCATTAATATCAACTTTATTTTTTAAAATACCACCTTCTAATGCAATATCCATGATAATGCGTAGCCCCTCTTTATCGATATTGAGATTTTTATAATTAATTACATTTAGCTTTGAATCTAAGCTGGCTATGATTGCCTCTTTAGTATGAGCGGGAATATGTTTACGAATGATTTTAACAATTTCATTGAGTTGTTCACCGCCTTTTAGTCTAGCTTGTTCAATATCTTTTCCTGCTTTTTGTATATAAAACATGACTTCTTTTGTTGCATTAAACTTGGCTGATATGGCTTTGTTTGTTGCTAATGCAATACATTCAACGTGACCATTTTCCCAAGGAAGCACATCTTTTGAATACCAAGCGATGTGTCCAAAGCCACCAGTTTCAACTACATCAGCCCAGGGTAAAGATTGTTCAAACGCTGCTGCTTGTGAACGACGGTTTTTTATTTTTATAAATACTGGTGATTTTGGTGGGGCAATTGCTATGGCTAATACTTGTGATTGATTGTTAGGTTTAAGTGTAAGCGATATATGGTTAGATTTAAGGTACTTATAAAGAATAACAGTATGCGTGGCTAATAAATGAGGTAAAGCTATTTCAACGGAGCGTTGAGCGTTTTGGTGCGCTATTTTTATCGCGTTAGCGACTTGATGATCTGGTTTTCGGTCGATGCGCTTTTTTGCTAAATTGATTTTATTGAGTAAAAAATCGTTAATCGCCAATGCATTACCATCTCTGTGCATAAGCCCTACCCATTTAAAGTGGGCTTTTTCGTGATACATATCCAATGCTAATGGACTCATTACATATGCCATATCAGCACCGTTATTTTGAAAATAGGCTCTTAGTAAGTCCCAATTTTTCATCTGTTTAATTTGAAAATTGGCATGTTTCATTTGAGTGCCGTATTTTTCGTAAGCGACAATGGCGGCATAATGATCGGCTAAAGGAATATATAGCGCTTTAATGTTTTGCTTAGTGATTGATTTTTCTGATTGAATGTTTGAGGTAAAAATGAACAATAGAATCGTAATTACCCATTTTACTAAATTAGGGTAAAGTGCTTTGTTAAGAGCTTGCATTTGATACGGGTACACACCACACCTTTTTTAAGCGACAGATTATTTTTAATAATAATTATTAAAGAAATATTTTACTAAGTGTAGTAGAGAAAGCTCAAAAGTGGGGGATATTTGAGTTAGGCGACACCTAGTTGCAAATGCTTAGCTTTGTTTAACGTAGAGAGATTAAAATGTTGAGATTGTCGGCGTTGCTGAGGATAATACACGCCATTTTTAATTTGTGAGTTTTTAGCTATTTTTTTATTAATGTGCGGAGGGATTTTTATAGTTGAACCTGAGCTTTTTAAATGGCGTTCAAAAGCCATTTTTATTTCGTTTTTAAATAATGATAACTGCATCGATTTAGATGAAATATGAGGGTTTTCAATATTAGCGATAGGAAACAGATATTCATTTTGTGTACCCATTGACGATTGGCTCGGCTGATGCCTAAATTGTTGGTTTTTTACCTGTACTAACCTTCTAACTCGCATTAATTGAATTCTTATATCGAGAATAAGCCGATAAGGAATGTTAAAGCTAAAGGAGGCATTTTTATTTGAATGATTAACGGTCATTTTGTTCTTTTTTAGATCAACATCACTCAATTTTAAATTAACAACTTCAGACAATTTTAACCTTCCAGCAAGAACCAGTTCAGCCATAATTAGACTAGAACCTTGCATATGACTAAGAACAGAGCGGCATTTTGAATGCCCATAACGTTCTAAAAAACCTCTTTTTGATTTTATTTTAATATAGTGTAATTGAGATAATTTAATTTTTAAAAAGCTTTGATATAAAAAAGCGAGGGCGTTTGCCGCCTTTTTTTGAGTATTGTGCGCATAATATTTTTCAGTTGCTAGGCTGGAAAGGTAGGTTTCAACATCGCGCTGATTGAGGTTAATTGGGTGCTGATTATTGTGAAAACGTAAAAAGCGTAATGCCCATGTGATTATTTGATTGCATGCTTCTTCGCTCATCTGACGTTTTTTGGAGTGCTTTTTTAAGGCGATAATTAATTTCTTTTGTTGCATTTCTAAAGAATTTTCTTGTATTAATGTTGTAAGTGGTAACATGTTCATCTCTCCTTTACACTATCTGCACAAATACTACTCAAGCAAGTAGCTTGAGTCAAGTGCTTTTATACTCATTTTGAGTGATGATGGACGAATAATGCTCATTAAATTAATGAAACGGGTATTAATTTGTAAGAGATTGTCCATTATGGCTATCAGTTATTTCTTGTTAGTTGTATGGCGCATTGCTATTAGCTGACTAATCTTTTCTGCTTTTATGGAATATGATCTGTTTAACTTGTTGATTTTATTAAAGTTGGATTTAATCTCATTTTTAAGGTAAAAAAAACTGCTTTATGCGAGCTTGAGGCAAACTCATAACAACGTATTCTAGTTAACAAGCGATAAGGACTTTGCTTGATTTAAAGGACTAGCGAGATAGGATTCTCGTATCAAGGATTCGATAAATAGGGATATTGCAAGGAGCAAACTTTTTCAAAGGATGAAGAACGAGATATGGGCGATTTATCGCCCTTTCTTTTGCCTGTAAATAAAAGACTCGATTTTTCTTAAGGTAGTCACTATTTTTCAATGTTATTCTTAGTGTTATTTTGTACACTAGTAACATGACTCACTCACCCTCCGTTGTTGTATTTTGGCTAAAATAATGGTTTTTCAACATGTTCCTTACGAGCCTTTAGGCACGTTAGATCCGCTTGTTCGCTCACAAAGGCATCGTATTCGTTACATAAATTTTGGTCGTAACCCTGATGCAAAACCTGATATTGATGGTTATGATGCTTTAATCATATTAGGTGGACCAATGAACATAGGGCAAGAGAATGATTATCCTCATTTAATCACTGAAAAAGATGTTATAAAACAAGCGATGAAACTGGATATTCCTATTTTAGGTATTTGCTTAGGGGCACAGTTAATTGCCTCATCATTGGGTGCTAAAGTAACTAAAGCCGCTAAAAAAGAAATTGGTTGGTATAACATGGCGGCGACCAATGAAGGCAAAAAAGATCCATTAATGAGTGTTTTTCATCCCCAAGAAAAAATATTTCAATGGCATGAGTACACTTTTTCACTACCAAAAGATTCAAAATTAATTGTTAAAGGTGAGCAGTTAGCCAACCAAGCGTTTAGAGTGAATAAAAATGTTTATGCTTTTCAATTTCATTTAGAAGCCAGTTTAGCGCTAGTGAAAAGGTGGTTAGAGTTGCCTCAACATCTACAAGAACTGGGTTTAGATAAAGCAAAAGAAAGAGTGGAAACTATTTGGGAGCAAACATTAGAAAATATGCCTCGATCATTGATTTTAAGCGAACAAGTCTTTAGTCAGTTTTTAAAGTTGTTACCTAAAGTAAAAGAAACTCATACCTTTTCGCATAAGCATTAAATTCATTTTCATTATATTATTTTGTAACGCTGGCCTCATTTTTTTATCTAATTTAAAAGCTAGCTCATCTCGTTGTTTCATTATTTTGTTTATAGAATTTTAATTGTTTATGAAAAATACCAATACTGTTATTTCCGATCTAAAATTTTCATCAATGATGCCAAATACCTTATTGGGAACCCTTCTAAAAATATTTAGTCCAGCGCTCGATCGTTTACTTGGTCTTCATAAATTACGAAAAATATATACCTCGTGTGAGCTATCAGGTTTAGACAAACAAGATTTTTCAAAAAAATTATTGGCCGGATTAGGAGTTCGTATCTCTGGTGAAAATAATGTTCTTTCTAAAATACCAAAAAGTGGGAAGTGTATCATCGTTTGTAATCATCCTTACGGTATGATTGAAGGTGTAATCCTTGCCAACTTACTGACGGATTTCCGTCAAGATACTAAAATTTTGGCTAATGTCGGTTTGAAAATATTTAAAGAGATTAGTGGTTATTTTATTTTTGCTAATCCATTAAAGCCTAAAGCTTCCATCAACACTTTTGCGATAAAGCAATGTTTTGAGCATGTAAATAGTGGCAAGCTTTTGGTGATATTTCCTGCGGGTAGGGTTTCATTTTTTCAATCCGCTAAAAAATATATCGCTGATGCGGAATGGAACCGCCTCGCGGTTAAAATTTCACTTAAAACAGATGCAGCAATATTGCCGGTTTTTATTTCAGGTCATAATAGCCCTATTTTTTATCGTATGGGCGCTTTGTATTATCGTTTTCGATTGTTGATGTTAGTGCATGAAATGTTCAAGTTAAAAAATCATAAAATAAAATTAACAGCAAATAAATTAGTTGAATTAAAACAAATCAAAGGATTTAAAGGGATTAAAATGATGAATGATTTTACACGACTACAATGTTATTTAAATGATGAAAATTATTATCAGCCTTGGACAACTGATAAAGAAACAGTATTATTTCAAAATGTTATTCCTGCTGTCGATAAAGGATTAATGAAAAAGGAGTTATCTCAATTACCTAAAGAACAACACTTATTAGATTTTAGGTCTTTTTCTGTTTATTACGGTTATCAGCAACAAATACCGGCATGTGTGCAAGAAATTACTCGCTTAAGAGAAATTACTTTTCGTAGTCTTGATGAAGGCAGTGGAAAGCCTTGCGATTCGGATAAATTTGACGCAACTTATTTACATTTATTTGTTTTTGATAACAATAATGGCGAGATTATTGGTGCTTACCGAATTGGTCAAACCGATCTTTTGTGTGCAAAAGATGATGCGTCGCAGCTTTACTTGTCCCAATTATTTAATTTTAAAGCAGATTTTATTAATCAAAAACAACCCTGCTTAGAGATGGGGCGTTCTTTTATTGTAGAAGCACATCAAAATAGTTTTCACGGATTGTTGTTGTTGTGGAAAGGTATTGGAGCCTTTGTTTGTAAAAATCCTCGTTATCGAACTTTGTACGGTACAGTTTCATTAAGTAAATTATACGATCCTCGGTCAGTGGCTTTAGTTAATGAAGCCATTGTGACAGAGCCTACGGGTGTTGAAGCAAAATCCGCATTTAAAGGGAAATTGCATCCAGAAGTAAAAGATTTTATTAATTCTTATGGATTAAACCTTAATCAATTATCTGAACTTGTCATGGGAATTGAAAAAGATGGAAAAGATATTCCTGTTTTATTAAAGCAATATTATAAATTGGATGCAAAATTTCATGGTATGGCGATTGATGAGAATTTTAATCAAACACCTGGTTTATTATTAAGTGTCAATTTACCAAAAGCGCCAGAAAAGTTATTAAAACTTTATCTTGGTTCGTCAAAAGATGAATATTTAAATTATCATAAAACCGCCTGTGAGCAAAAGAAAACGGCAATGACTGTTTAATGGGTTATTAATTTTTTCACAATTAATGGTGATTGTTTTTAGATTTGGTCACGGTACAATTTTTATTGTGGTGTTGATCAAAATAATGATAACTCACTTGCTGATTAACTGTAATATGACTAATGCTGACAGTTTTAGCATCATTACGTTGCATATTGACTGAATATTTTCCTGTTTTTTCAGTTGAATAATGAAATCTTCTTAGATGTTCTGAGGTAATAATCTTGCTATCCACTAACTGATTGAATTTGAGTTGACGTATTTTTTTAACATTAAAAAAATCAACGCTAGATGAGGTGATCGGTAAGTCATGGTTATGCTTTTTAAGGTTTTTACCATCCCATTTTACACAACCGATATTATTGTTTTGGATTGATAAATCTGCTGGAAAAATACAAAGCTGAAAAGGTCGGTAAAATTTTAGCTCCATTGTTTCTAGTTGTTTTATAAGGCAACCTTTATGTTGTAATAATAACAAAATAAGTTTGCCCCTACTGAGGCTATTTTTAGTTTCACTCGTTGAAACTTGATAATTATTTAATAGCGCTAATGACAAACCTTGTTGGTTAACCGCAAGCCAAGTACCTCCGCCTTGAGGATCTACAGGATAAATGGCTTTAATCAAATGATTAAATTGAGGTGGTATAGCAATACTTCTCGATAATTGTTCATCGCGATTAAAATATAATTCATAACCGTTATCATGAAGTAAATAGGTTAAGGTGCACACTTTAATTTTGAGCGGCAAGTTGCGCTGTATTTTTATTAAAAGAGTTTTGTTGCCTTAAAAAAGTTGCTGTTGCGGGCGCTAAGCCAAAAGTAGGATCGAGTAAAATATTTTGAGCACAAGATATTTGGGCAATCATGGCGTAATGATGAACCGCATGGCTGGCAGCAAAAACTAACTCTCTGGCTAATGTTGTTTGCACGGTTTGCACTTTTTTATTGATGATAGACACCTCTGTGGAGAGCAATAATGTTTTATTGATATCTTGCTCAGAGAGTTGTTGAAGCCATTGTGATATTTCTGTTAATTTTTTCATCGCGAGTTCTGGATGATCTTCTATGGGATCTCCACGTAATCTTAAGTCGTAATTAATGATCCCTGCAGGAAAGCCTGAGATGATTGCGAGGTAATGATCAATAATATGCCTCATATGTGAGCCAGAGCAACTCATAAAATTAGGGGAAATAATGGCCGTATAAACTGGTTTAGAAACTAATTTTAGGTAGTTTTGACCTTGTTCAAGTATTTCTAATTGGCTGTTGAGCATTTATTTTCTACTTATCTATAAAATAGGGTAACTTACCCTTTTGACAAGCTTGCAGTGTTAAATGTTACAAATTTTTATATTAAAACTGCGTGAGATATTAGAGCGCATGATTTTAATCAGCAATAGGGTCAACTTCCATACGCCACCTTACTCTACTCGCGGATTTTAATTTTTCTACGTCGGTTAAACTTTGATTAAGCAATTGATGCAAAGTCACTCGATTGATTGATTCTATATAAAGTTGATAACGGAATTTTCCTGCCTTTTTTGTGTACACTGCTGGAACCGGGCCTAACAATTCTACACTTGGTAGGTTCACCGATTTTAAGATTTGTTTTACATCCTGCAAAAAAGTTTTGGCATGTCCTTGATATGTTGCTTCGGCTTGAAAAACAGCTTGGTAAGTATGGGGCGGCAGGTGAGCTTCAATTCTTTCTTTAATGGTGCTAGCGGCAAATGTTTCGTAACCATGATGAATTAATTGTTGTAGCATTGGATGATCGGCGTGATGAGTTTGAATAAATACCTCGCCCGATTTTTCTGCGCGTCCTGCTCTGCCTGATACTTGAGTAATTAATTGTGCGGCGTATTCTGGTGCGCGAAAATCACTGCTATAAAGCGCACCATCCATATCCACTAAACCGACTAAACTGACATTTGGAAAATGATGCCCTTTTGCCAACATTTGAGTGCCAATTAAAATATTGTATTTTCCCGATTTTATATCACTAACAAAATCATTCATTGCTGATTTTTTACGAGTAGTATCTCGATCAATTCGACAAACATTGGCATCAGGGAATAATTGTCGAATCGTTTCTTCTAATCGTTCCGTGCCTAGTCCGACAGGGATCATTTCATCACAGGAGCATTGTGGACATTGCTTAGGAATTCTTCGATTAGAGCCACAATGGTGGCATTGTAAATGTTGGTGGTGGTGGTGATAAGTAAAGTGACTATCGCAACGATCACAAGCACTACTCCAACCACATTGATGGCAAAGCAAAACAGGTGAATAACCTCGTCGGTTTAAAAATAATAAAATTTGTCCCTGTTTTTTTAAATGATGAGCAATTGATTCAATCAATGCAAAAGACAAACCTTGCTTAATGGGTTGTTTTTTTAAATCAATAATTCGATAATTTAAAGTCTGCGTTGTCATCGCTTTTTGAGGTAATGATAACTGGGTGATTTTTTTCTTTTCTACATTCATCAATGTTTCAATAGAAGGTGATGCACTTCCCAGTAATACAGGAATATTTTCGATACTGCCTCTCACCATTGCAATATCTCTAGCAGAATAACGCAAACCTTGTTGTTGCTTAAATGAGTGATCGTGTTCTTCATCAATAATGATAATACCCGGATTTTTAAGTGGCACAAAAAGAGCAGAGCGTGTACCAATTATGATTTTTGCATGACCAGAGCGCGCTTTTAACCATGACTGTAAACGTTGTTGTTCAGTGATACCAGAGTGCAAGGTTTCAACCTGTGTATTAAATCTTTGTTGAAAACGACTAACAGTTTGAGGGGTTAAACCAATCTCTGGAACTAAAATTAACGCTTGTTTTCCTTGTTGAATAACTTGCTCAATTATTCGTAAATACACTTCGGTTTTACCACTTGCTGTTACACCAAATAATAACCAACAATGAAATTCGCTCAATTTTTTACAAACAGAATTTATGGCTTGAGATTGAGCCTGATTTAATTGTAAATGTTCAGGAGTATTAACTTTTAATGGAAGGCTTTTCTCTTCAGTTTGATAATTTCTACTAACCCATTGCTTACCCGCTAAAGATTTTAAGGTTGCAAGGTTGAGCCCATAATTTGAGAGATTATCATGGGCAATGTCTTGGAGATTTTGTTGCAAACACTGCATGGCCTGTTTTTGTTTAATGGCATTATTTGCAATTTTGTTTTCCGCTAAACTGGTTGAACCAAGCGGAGTGATTTGCCAACAACTAACTCGCTTTGCTTTACAGGGCTCACCCTTCATTAATGATGTGGGTAACAGGGTTTGCCAAACTTCACCAGCTGGTGCGTGATAATAATTGACCATCCAATCGGCTAATTTAACCATTGATTGATTAATCAATGGAGCGTCATCTAAAAGTTGAATAATTGATTTTATTTTTTTAGCAGGATATTCGGAGTGAGTGCTAACTTTTGCAATAATACCAATACGATTTTTACCTGAAAATGGCACCTCTACACGCATACCCGGTAAAAGCTCAAAAGGCTGTGGCAATGGAATTTTGTATTCAAAAAAACGACGAAGCGGCACATTAATCGCCACATGCAGATAAACACAATCCTGAGTTGGAATTGTTATTGCGGTCGTTTGATCTGTTATCTGGCGATGACTCAAGTAATCTTTTTAGGTTAATGGTTTATTGTCAGCATTTTGACTTAAGCAGTATAGGATAACAAGCAGAATGGACTGTTATTGGCTTAAAGCAAGATAATTAAAACAAAAAATAGACTTGATAAAGCGCTGATATAGATGGTTCTATTTTTATAGTTTGCAGAAAGTAATGCGAGAGAAATACCACTTAACAAAATAAAAAATAAAGCGATTGCCAATAAAATTTGTAATATCCGAAATAGTTTTGGTCCATGACCTTTATGAAGCTCAACAAGTGAAGCAATAAAATTAGGACTGTGTTTGGTAACAGTTAATAATTCATTGTCTAACTTAAATACATAATATTCTTTAGAGGTTGGACGAGTTTTAGCGTAATTCCAGTCGTTAACGGCATATTCAAAATCATAGTTGATCTTTTGTTTTTTCAAAAAATGTTGAATTTGTTGTAACCTATCTTTGCTTGCAAAATCAAACTCTTGATTGCTGTCTTGGTAGATGATTTGTTGTTTAATTTCGCCTTTAATGCCCACTAAATAAAGCCCGCCAGAAATGCCAATAATGAGTAAAAGCGGTGCAAAAAAGGTGGCTAAAATTAAATGAATGTTAATAATCTGTTTGCGGTTCATATTCTTACCCATTGTGAATGGTTATATAATAAAGCCAATTTTGTTTTACAGGGATTGCTTTAATTTAATGTGTCAGCTTCAAGTTTTCGTTGCTGTCGCTCTTGCTCTTCTTCAAAAGCGGCTTTAATACCTTCTAACACTTCATCCACATTGGCTTCTTCAGTGTTTTCTTTAAACAGCCCTGTGAGTTCAACTTCTGGATTGAGCTCGCCATTTTCATAGAGTTCCCAAATTTCATTCGCATATTGGCTTTTCAGTAATTCTGGTGCGTATTGACCGTAATAAGCTCTCATATTGTTCACATCGCGATCTAACATGTCTTTAGCATTGTTATTACCTGCCGCATCAACCGCTTGAGGCAAGTCAATAATAACGGGGCCATTCTCATCTAATAACACATTAAACTCTGAGAGATCGCCATGAACTAAACCCTCATGAAGCATTAGAACAACATACTTCATCATGGTGGCATGATCTTCAAGCGCCTGTTCTTTGGTTAACAGTACATCGTTTAATCGAGGTGCAACACGTCCATCAGCGTCGGTCACAAGCTCCATTAATAATACGCCATCAAAGCAGCCAAAAGGCTCAGGCACTCTTACTCCAGCTCGTGCGAGCCGATAGAGCGCATCAACTTCGGCATTTTGCCAAGCGTCTTCTTGTTGTTTACGGCCAAAGTTCGATTTTTTTTCAATCGCTCTAGCTCTTCGGCTATTTCGGCCGCGTCGGCCTTCTTGGTAAAGAACGGCTTTTTTAAAGCTGCGCTTGTTCGCTTCTTTGTAAATTTTGGCACAGCGGACTTCTTCACCACAAAGCACCACGTAAACCGTGGCTTCTTTGCCACTCATGAGTTGGCTAATTACTTCATCGACAATACCGTCATCGACCAGAGGTTGGATTCGTTTTGGAAATTTCATTGCGTCGTTATACATGATTTTTGGTTAAATGAAAATATTTTAATAACGTAGAGATAAATATTTTGCATTGTTTGTTTTTGTTTTGAAATTATAATTGAACTTAATGTTGCTCAGCATAAGATATTTGTTTTATTTAAAATAAGTTTTTTGGTCAACCAGCATGCTTTAGGCTAAACTCTAACTATCTGATTACAAATAACAAAACAAGCGATTACTTATGTCATCACCAAACTCTGACAAACGTCCTTTATATCTTCGTTATGCGGGCCCTGTTTTATTAGAAACGCCCTTGTTGAATAAAGGCAGTGCGTTTACTCAAACGGAAAAACAAGAATTCAATTTAGAGGGATTATTGCCGCATAATATTGAAACCATTGAGGAGCAAACTCGTCGAGCCTATCGTCAATATGCTCAGTTTGAAGAGGATTTGGATAAACATATTTATCTTCGAAATATTCAAGATACCAATGAAACTCTTTATTACAGCTTAATTACCAGTCATTTAGAAGAAATGATGCCAATCATCTACACCCCAACGGTTGGTTTGGCTTGTCAGATGTTTTCAAAAATATACCGCCGTAAAAGAGGTTTATTTATTCCTTACCCTGATCGTGAACGTATGGAATATATGTTGCAAAATGCAACTAAACAAAATGTAAAAGTGATTGTGGTAACTGATAGTGAACGAATTTTGGGTTTAGGTGATCAAGGAATTGGAGGCATGGGAATTCCTATTGGAAAATTGGCATTATATTCGGCCTGTGGGGGCATTAGCCCGGCTTATACTTTGCCGGTGACTCTTGATGTTGGAACCAATAATCAAGAATTATTAGATGATCCAATGTATATGGGATGGCGACATAAGCGAATCACAGGCGATGAATATTTTGAATTTGTTGATCGATTTATTACAGAGGTAAAACAGCGATGGCCGCATGCTCTAGTTCAATTTGAAGATTTTGCTCAAGGAAACGCGACACCGTTGCTAGAAAAATATCAGAATAAAATTTGTTGTTTTAATGATGATATTCAAGGCACCGCTTGTGTCACCGTTGGGACCTTATTAGCGGCATGCCATTCTCAAAAATCAGCTTTAAAAGATCAGCGTGTGGTTTTTGTTGGTGCAGGTTCTGCTGGCTGTGGTATTGCTTCACAAATTGTTGCCCACATGAAAAAAGAAGGCTTAACAGAACAACAAGCTCTCAGCCAAATATTTTTAACCAGTAGCCAAGGTTTGTTAACTCAAGATATGGATAGGTTAAGAGACTTTCAAACAAGATTTGCGAAAGATAAGGAAGATGTCGCATCTTGGGCTAGTGATGATAGCGGTAAAATTAGTTTGCTTGATGTTGTTAGAGAAGCTAAACCAACGATTATTGTTGGTGTATCGGGTCAGCCAGGATTAATGAGTGAAGAAATTATTAAAATAATGGTTGAGAACTGTTCAAAACCGATTATTTTACCGTTATCTAACCCGACCTCAAGAGTTGAAGCTCAACCCGCGGATGTCATTAAATGGACAGAAGGTAAGGCGATAGTGGCGACAGGTAGCCCTTTTGATGCAGTGAGCTATCAAGGAAAGTATTATAAAATAGCGCAGTGTAATAATAGTTATATTTTTCCAGGCATTGGTTTAGGCGTGATTGCGGCTAAATCACATCGAGTCACTGAAAAAATGTTTATGGTAGCCAGTGAAGCTTTAGCCAGTTGTTCACCGTTAGTTTTAGGTGAAAGTGATGACTTGTTACCTAGTTTGAATGAGATAAGAAAAGTCAGCCGAGTGATTGCCATTGCTGTTGCAAAACAAGCGATGTCTGAGGAGGTTGCCGCTCAGATTTCGGATGAAAAATTAAACCGTCGAATAAAAAATAATTTTTGGTTGCCTGAATATCGGCAGTATCGCCGAACTTCTTTTTAAGCAGGTTAAAAAGGCTAGCAATAAAGCCAGCAATAAAAGAGCTTGTCATTAAAAATTACAGGCAATAAAAAAGGTGCTGAAAAGCACCTTTTTTTATTTGACGTAGCGGCTTACTTTTTAAGTGAGCGAGCTGCAAAACGTTGACGGAATTTATCAACACGTCCACCTGTTTCAGCTGTTTTTTGCTTACCAGTATAAAAAGGATGACATTCAGAACATATATCTAAATGAATGTCTTTGCAAAGCGTAGAACCGACTTCAACTTTATTACCACAGCTACAAGTTGCAGTAATTGCTTCATAATTTGGGTGTATATCTGTTTTCATGGTGTTTTCTCTATATCACTGTGTATCGCCAAATGAGCCAATGATTTGGTCAAATACCATACACATTTAATGGAGGGCGGATTTTACAGCGGCTAATGCTTGATTGCAAGAATAATGCTGTTTTGTCCTGTGTCTAAGTGAGAATATCGAAATCACTATCTTGTAATAATTGTAAATTTGAGCCAATAATTTCTTTGGGATCAATTGCTTTTAATAAATCTAAGCCCGTTTGTCTTGCTTGTCGATCTAAAGGCACATAAGGTAATCGAAAAACAGGTTTAACTGCGCCAGTCATTGCCAGTGCGGTGTTAATTGCAATGGGGTTTGGTTCACAAAACAACCAATTAATAAAATCTTGAAGAGACAGATTAAGAGCACCTTGGCTTTTATCGTTCATTAATTTTCGCATTAACCCTGGAATAATATTTGAGGTCACTGAAATAACACCATGAGAATTATGTGAATGGCGACCATCAAAGCTTTCATCATCATTACCAGACCAACAAGCTATGCCTTGATTTTCATATTCTGAAATACGCTGGTTACCCGCGCATTCTTTAACACCAACAAAATTTTCATGTTTGGCAAGTTGCAACATAATCTCTGGTTGAATATCTTGTCCAGTACGCCCCGGCACGTTGTAAACAAAAGCGGGACCAATATTTAATGTTGCTTCAAGATGTGCAAGAACACCTTTGGGGCTGGTTTTTCCATAATAAGGGTTAATTTGCAAAGCCGCGTGCATGCCTGACTCAAAACCACTTTTGCTGGCTTTAATTGCTTCACGAGTATTGTTGCTGCCAGTATTACCAATAATTAATAGTTGATCACCATATTGCTTGGCAGAGTGAGCAATTAGCATTAAGTGCTCTTCCCAGTTTAATAGATGACCTTCACCGGTGGTTCCGCCAATAATAAGACCATCGACACCAAATAGGATTTGTTGTTCGACTAATTGATCGAAAGTATTTAAGTCGATTTTACCCTGATCATTAAACGGGGTTTTGATCGCAGTAATTAGACTTTGTTGACGAATTTGAGAAATATTCATAATTAATAATTTTTTATTGCGTTAATCGGTAGGGCTTAATAATTTTGCTATTTTACACCTTGTTAACCGATTAATGAAATGATTAGATATGTGAAACATCTATTATATTGCGCCTTGGCACTATCAGGCTAATAACAAAGAGTTATTGATTGTATCCGTTGAACAGCTTCGGTAAACTCCGCGTCCTTTAAGTTTGGATAAATTATTTAATCAGGCTATTTTTGAATAAACGACTATAAATAAGAGTAGTTTATTAAAGAGAAAGACTGAGAGGTCATCTATGTTACTGCATTCCACAAAACAAGATTGGTTGGGCAATATTCGCGGAGACGTGCTTGCTGGGCTGGTTGTCGCGTTAGCATTAATTCCTGAAGCGATTGCTTTTTCTATTATTGCCGGAGTTGATCCTAAAGTAGGTTTGTATGCCTCTTTTTGTATTGCTGCTATAACGGCCTTTGTTGGTGGCAGACCAGGGATGATTTCGGCGGCAACAGGTGCTATGGCATTGTTAATGGTGTTATTAGTTAAAGATCATGGTTTACAGTATTTATTAGCGGCAACGTTACTAACGGGTGCAATTCAAATTGTGATGGGTTATTTAAAACTTGGTAGCTTAATGAGTTTTGTTTCACGCTCTGTGGTAACTGGTTTTGTTAATGCGTTAGCGATTTTAATTTTTATGGCGCAATTACCAGAATTAACCAATGTTACTTGGCATGTTTATGCCATGACTGCAGGTGGTTTAGCGATTATATATTTATTTCCTTATGTACCCGTTATTGGCAAGTTACTGCCATCACCGCTGGTGTGCATTTTGTCATTAACCGCATTAGCGATGATTATGGGCATTGATATTCGAACCGTGGGCGATATGGGCGAGCTACCAGATACCTTACCGATTTTCTTATGGCCTGACGTACCACTTAATTTTGAAACATTAGAAATTATTTTTCCCTATTCTATTGCTTTAGCCGTAGTAGGATTACTGGAATCATTAATGACAGCAACCATTGTTGATGATTTAACCGACACATCAAGCGATAAAAATCGAGAATGTAAAGCTCAAGGAATTGCTAATATTGGCGCAGGATTATTAGGCGGCATGGCTGGTTGCGCTATGATTGGGCAGTCAGTTATTAATGTAAAATCAGGCGGTAGAGGACGGTTATCAACCTTGGTGGCGGGAGTTGTGTTGTTGATTATGGTGGTATTTTTAAATCAATGGGTTGCTCAAATTCCTATGGCGGCACTGGTGGCGGTGATGATCATGGTATCAATTGGTACTTTTGATTGGGGATCTATTCGAAATCTCAATAAACATCCTCTTTCGGCTAACGTGATTATGATCTCAACGGTGGTTGTGGTAGTTTTTACTCATAACTTAGCTTATGGGGTGTTTGTGGGTGTCTTGTTAGGTTCATTATTTTTTGCCAATAAGATTAGTCATTTTATGTATGCAGAAAATAATTTAAATGAACAAACAAGCACTCGAACTTATGTTTTTCATGGGCAAATATTTTTTAATTCATCGGCTAAATTTTTAGCTAACTTTAACTTTAAAGAAGCGGTTTCAAATATAGTGATTGATTTAAGTCGAGCGCATTTTTGGGATATTACTGCGGTACACTCATTAGATATGGCAGTGATTAAGTTTAGACGCGAAGGTGCTGAAGTGAAAGTGATTGGTTTAAATGAGGCAAGTGAAACCATTGTCGACAGATTTGGTGTACATGATAAACCTGAAGAGATAAACAAAGTATTAGGAGGCCACTAATGAATAATAATTTATCAAATAAACTTTTTAATGGTCGAGTCATTTTAGCTTGTCTTGATGGTTCAGCCGTGGGCGAATCCGTGTGTGACTATGCGGCATGGATCGCCAAAAAAGTGGGACGACCACTAAAGCTGATCCACAGTATTGAACATCATCATAATGCCGCTGTTGCGGATTATTCAGGTGCCATAGGTTTAGGTAGTCAGCAAGATTTATTAAATGAGTTAACGAATGTAGAGCAAAACCGATCAAGTTTATTGATTAAAAAAGGTCAGTTAATGTTGAACGCCGCTAAACAACGCGTTGAAAATTTTGGTATAACAGAAATCGAAATCTATCAACACCATGGCACGTTAATGGAGTCTTTGATTGAATTAGAAGATGATATTCGAGTGACCGTCATTGGCATTAGAGGTAAACAACACGAAGAGCAATCTAAAGGTATTGGGCATCAATTAGAGTCGGTTATTCGCTCTATGCACAAACCGGTTTTAGTCGTTAATAAAGAATTTAGTGAGCCTAAAAAAACGATGCTAGCTTACGATGGAAGTACCAGCTGTAAAAAAGCGCTGGCGATGATTGCTTCAAGTAAATTGTTTAAAGATATTCCTTGTCATATTGTGCATGTTGGCAATCAAGGTGAAGCTTTGCTAGCAGAAGCTAAAAGTGTTTTAGAAGATGTTGGCATTGAAGTCACTTGTGTTCAACTTGATGGAGCCGCGGATGAGGTTTTGGTTCGATATCAAATAGATAATGATATTGAGCTAACATTAATGGGCGCGTTTAGTCATAACCGCTTTAGAGATCTTCTACTCGGAAGTTTTACTGCTAAGATGCTAGCAGCAACTAATAAACCCTTATTGCTACTCAGGTAACAAGTTATTCCTGAGCTTAAAGGACTGCCATTGGAGTAAAATAGCACTAACCATTTTTTTAGTGGCAATA
>Ga0256845_1001577_pt1 | contig 17977 bp, 13 predicted proteins | sample RiftiametaG_FD_189101 | JGI IMG/M metagenome (GOLD analysis project Ga0256845, IMG submission 189101) | Tube worm associated microbial communities from hydrothermal vent at the East Pacific Rise, Pacific Ocean - Riftia | ecosystem: Host-associated > Annelida > Integument > Unclassified ...
CTCTTGCCTTATCCGTATAAAAATCCCCTAACAAAACTTTGATTCCAATAGCAACATAGCCTTCTTGTTTTTGATCAACTATATTGGTAGACTTCCATTGTTTAAAAACTTCTTGGTTTACTATATTTACTTTAGGAACTGCAACATCTGCAATATTTACAGTTGGATATGCATCTGCATCTATAGGAAAAGTTTTTACCGGAACTGCTTTTTCTTCTGCTTCCAACAATTCTTTAAAGCCGTCCAAGCCTACGTCTTTCAATAAAAATTTCAATCTGGCTTTTGCTCTACTTTTTCGTTCTCCATATCTATCAAAAACACGAATAACACCATCCATTAAAGGAATAATTTTATCAGAGGGCAAAAAACCAAACAATTCATCAGCATGGCGTGGTTGTGACCCTAAACCACCGCCCAGCATCACTTTAAAACCTCTTACCCCATTTTCAATTTTAGCTATAAAACCTAAATCGTGCATATAGGAAAGTCCTGTATCTGCATCACTTGAAGAAAAAGAAACTTTAAATTTCCTACCCATTTCTTGACTGATGGGGTTCCTTAAAAAATATTTAAAAAGTGCATGTGCATAAGGAGAAACATCAAAAGGTTCATCTACGTCTATCCCTGCAGTTTCACTAGCTGTTATATTTCTAACAACATTACCACACGCCTCACGTAATGTAATATCATCCTTTTCCAGTTCTGACCAGAGTTCAGGTGTTCTATCCAATTCCACATAATGGATTTGAATATCTTGCCTAGTAGTTATATGAAGTCTGCCTGTAGAATATTCATCAGACACATCGCAAATTCTTAATAATTGCATTGAAGTTACTTTTCCATAAGGCAATTTTATACGAATCATCTGAACACCTTCTTGTCTTTGTCCATATACACCACGAGCCAAACGAAGACTACGGAATTTTTCTTCATCCAGTTTCCCTTCATGAAACTGACGGATTTTAGCCTCCAATTCTATGATATCCTTCTCTACTACTGGGTTTTCTATTTCTGATCTAAAGCTTTGCATACTAATTTTATTGAATGAAGCCCGCTCCCACGGTATTGTTAGATTGTGTATCTATTATAATAAACGACCCATTGGTACGATGATTTTTAAACGCATCATAAAAAATGGGCTTGTTTAATTTGAACGTTACTTTGGCAATATCATTCATCCCAAGCCCATCAACATTTTCATCAATACCAGAATAATCTGGATTTATTTTGTGATGAATGGTATCCACTTTGGCCAAAACCTTGTTTACACCATGTTGCACAACATATTTACCACCTAGCGTCATTTTTTTAGAATCCATCCAAGAAATAGTTGCTGTGAATTGCTTATCTATAGTAGGCAAATCACCTACTTTCACCAACATATCTCCTCTACTAACATTAATCTCGTCTTCCAATGTTATGGTAACGGAAGAACGCCTAGAGGCGGTTTGGTATTTTTTATTGTAAAAATAGATATCCTTGATCTTGGATTTAGTTTGTGATGGCAATGCAACAACCTCATCCCCAACACTTAATTGACCTCCATAGACCTTACCTGCAAAACCTCTAAAATCATGATACTCATCTGTTTTAGGGCGAATTACATACTGTACCGGAAATCTAGGAGTACCTGTATTATATATATCTTCAAGATCCAATTCCTCTAAATGCTCCAACAAAGTTTGTCCATTGTACCAAGGCATATTCCTAGATTTATTGACCACATTATCCCCCTTTAAGGCACTCGCTGGGATGAATGTTATGTTTTGATCTTGATAATCTCTCTTACTCATCAATTCTTCAAAATCTGCTTTGATTGCATTGTATTTTTTTTTCGAAAAATCAACCAAGTCCATTTTATTGATAACTACAATAACATCTTTGACCCTTAATAGGTTATTGATAAAAAAGTGACGGTTTGTTTGCTCTATCACTCCTTTTCTAGCATCAATGAGAATAATGGCTGCCTGAGAAGTAGAAGCTCCTGTAACCATGTTTCTGGTATATTCCACATGCCCTGGAGTATCTGCTATAATATAACTTTTTGTTGCAGTTGAAAAATAGATATGTGCCACATCTATAGTTATCCCCTGCTCACGTTCTGCTACCAAACCATCTGTGGCCAAAGAGAAATCCAAATAATCATACCCTCTTTGCTTACTGGTCTTTTCTATGGCTTCTAACTTATCTGTTGTCAGTGATTTTGTATCGTAGAGCAGTCTTCCTATTAAGGTACTTTTACCATCATCTACACTACCTGCCGTTGCTATTTTTAATACTTTCATTATATATTGTTGTTGGTTGCTAATTAATCGTTGTTAGTGTTTTCATCAACTAACAACTATGAACTATCAACTAAATTTTAGAAATATCCTTGTTGTTTTCTTTTTTCCATTGCGGCTTCAGAACGCTTATCATCTATTCTGGCACCACGTTCAGAAATACTGGAGTCTCTTATTTCCTGTACTACCCTGTCAATAGTATCCGCATGGGATTCTACTGCCGCAGTACAGGACATGTCACCTACTGTTCTAAAACGCACGATCATTTCTTTTACCTCTTCATCTTCAGCTCTAAAAACGATATCATCTTCAGCAGACCAAATAAGTCCATCCCTTAAAAAGATATTACGCTTATGCGCAAAATAGATAGAAGGAATTTCAATCTCTTCTTTTTGAATATAGCTCCATACATCCAATTCTGTCCAGTTGCTTATTGGAAACACACGGACATTTTGCCCATGCTCTATTTGTCCATTTAACATATCAAACAATTCTGGTCTTTGGTTCTTTTCGTCCCATTGTCCAAAATCATCACGCACTGAAAAAATACGCTCTTTAGCTCTCGCCTTTTCTTCATCTCTACGAGCTCCCCCTATACAAGCATCAAACTTAAATTCCTCAATAGCATCCAATAAGGTTGTTGTTTGCAATGAGTTTCTACTGGCATATTTTCCAGATTCCTCTTTTACTTTTCCTTGATCAATGGAATCTTGCACATTTCTAACAATAAGCTCCAATCCCAACTCCTTTACCAATCTATCTCTAAATTCAATAGTTTCAGGGAAATTGTGACCGGTATCTATATGCATTAAAGGAAAAGGAATTTTAGCTGGATAAAAAGCCTTTTGTGCCAAGCGAACCAATGTAATGGAATCTTTCCCTCCTGAGAATAACAGTACAGGTCTTTCAAACTGTGCCGCTACTTCTCTTATAATATAAATTGCTTCATTCTCAAGAGCGTTTGTTGTAAATATACCTGCTTCTTTTAATGCTTCTACTTCTGATATCAATGTGTCTGACATTTATTTAATTTATATACTGTTTTTATTGTGATTCCTATGTATGTAAACCACATTCTCTATTTTCTAAAACCTTTGTAGGGTCAAAATATTTATGTTCGTTTGGCAAACTTCTTTGCTGCAAATATTTATCCAATTGGGCATCATTCCAGTGATAAAAGGGGCTCACTTTTAAAACTCCGTCCTTGCTTAAACTCAAAATATCCAGAGTATCTCTGAGAGCTGTTTGTCCTTTTCTAAGATTGGTAAACCAAACATCTGGTTTATATTCTTTCATGGCTCTTTTAAAAGGCTCTAATTTCACTTGCTCTGTAAATACAGTATGCTTTGGGTCTTCTATATCTGGGATTCCCATTACCGCATCCCTATGGGATGATGTTTGTTTAGGAACATATAACTTAATGTTAAGCTCTAATCTAGAAATTAACTCCTCTGCATGTTTATAGGTATTTGGTGTATTATAGCCAGTATCGCACCAAATAACAGGAATGTCATTTTTAACATCCGCAACTGCATTAAGAATTGCTACTTCATAAGGCCTAAAATTAGTAGTGACCACAGGAGTATTTCCATGCTTAATGGCCCAAGAGATGATTTCTCCAGGAGGAATGTCCTTGAACTGAGCGTTTAATTTTTCTATTTGATCTTCTGTAAGTCCCATACATTTTCTTTTTTCTATACAACAAATTCTACTTGCCCCAGCCCCAACCTATTTTATTCCAAATTCTTTCATGAAAGAAATACAAAACCATTTTTGTTAAAAAATCAACTGAAGCTATGGAAGCTGCCAACACTATTTCACCAGTTAATAAATAAGAGATTAACAAGGTGTCCAATGTTCCAACAATTCTCCAACTTAGAGCTTTGGCTATACTACGGATTGGCTTTTCCGATTTGCTGTCCTCCTTGTAATTGCTCTTTTTTGCTTTTTTATCTAAAATCAATTGATCGGTTATCATGAGACAAAATTTAATTCTATTACCCTATAGATTTAATAGGATAAACAAAAATACATTTTTTGTACGAGGTATATGTTAAAAAACCCTCAATATTATATTTATCCTATGGTTTTAATGGATTAATTAAAAAAGTAAACTATCTGTGAGAATATTTGGGTGTTTTCATGAATAACCTGAGGATTGTTAGTTAGGAGATTAAATCTTCCAAAGTGGTGTTTCTATATACTTTTAATGCACTGTCCCGCACACTAATCATTAATTTATGAACAGAACATTTATTTTCATCTGGGCAATCATCGCACTTTTCATAGAAATTCAAGCTTACACATGGTATCATGGCAATAGGCCCCTCTAATACTCTTATGACTTCCGTCATTTGTATTTCAGAAGGTTTTTTAATAAGGTAATAACCACCACCTTTTCCTTTTTTTGAGCTCAAAAACCCTGTTCTACGCATAGATAGTAAAATGCTTTCCAAAAATTTTTGAGAAATATTCTCATGCTTTGCAATTTCAGATATTTGGACAGGTATATTATCCTCTTGTCCAGCCAAAAATGTCAAAGCCTTAATTCCGTATTTAGTCTTTTTAGAGAGCATAGGGCGAATATAATTAAATTAGATCAATCACTTTACCCAGCCCCAAAAATTTATAGCATTAACTCCATTTTTACATCACTGCGTTCATATGGGGAATTATCTCCAACTGGAATATCCACAAAACCATATTTTCTATATATGTGCAACGCATTTTTAAGTTTAGAATTTGAATACAAAATTAATTTGTCCCAACCTTTATTTCTAGAAAAAACCAAACACTGCTCCATGAGTTTTTGCCCTATTTTTCTCCCTTGATGATTAGGCGAAACTGCCATTTTACCAAGTTCATAACAACCGCCCTTTATTTTTATCAGTGAAAATGTCCCTGCAATTTCATTGCCTACTTGTGCAAAAAAAATATATCCGTCTTTATCAATAATAACACTTTCACACTTTTCCAACAAATCTGCATCATGCGGTTCTACAACAAAATATTTTTCCAACCATTCTACATTAAGTCTTGCAAAATCTGATGCGTATTTAGGCTCAAATGGAATTATTTTAACTTCTTCCATGATTATAATTTTTCCAATATTCTTTTGCTCAATGACTTTTCCTCAAGACTCAATTCAACCTTTTGCAATGCTTCTACCAAACTGTTTGTCTTAATTTGTGTGAGCAACTTAACCTCAACATCAATAACTTCCCAAACAGGCACAAGGCGTTCATGTATTGCTTTTCCTTCACTTGTTAAATAGATGATTTTTTTTCTCCCATCCATTCCATCAGACTTAGAAGATACATACCCCATCTTTTTCAGCTTTCTTACTGATTGCGTTATTGCAGGTTGAGTATACTCTAACGATTCTTGTATATGTGTTGTGGTAATTTCACCAACATCAATTATCAATTTAAAAATTGGAAATAAATAGGGGTCAAAATTTATCTTAATCGCATCATAGACCTCCTGAGTCTCTCTCATTATTTGCCCACTTAATCTATTAAGCCTTGAACCAATGCCAAGCTCTCCAAAATTAGAAAAATTATCTTTCATAAGCATTTATATAACTACTTATGCAAGTATAATACTTTAATACAATTAACAAAAATCACTTCTTAAAATTTATGCTAAGGCTTGTTCAATATCAGAAATAATATCATCTATATGTTCCAAACCTACGGACACTCTCACTGTACCATCTGTAATACCGACCTCTTCTCTTTCCTCAGTAGTCAGCTTACTATGCGTTGTAGATGCTGGATGCGTAATAATGCTCCTGGAATCTCCCAAATTAGCGGATAAGGACAATAATTTAATAGCATCAAAGAACATTCTTCCTCCATCTATACCTCCTTTAACCTCAAAAGCTATGACACTACCACCTGCTTTCATTTGCTTTTTTGCTATTTTATATTTGGGGTGTGATTTTAAGAAAGGATATTTTACCCAGTTGACTTTTGGATGTGACTCCAAAAATTCAGCAAGTTTCAATGCATTCTCGCAATGCCTATCCACTCTTAACCCTAAAGTCTCCAAACTTTTGGACAATATCCAAGCATTGAAAGGGGAAAGTGCTGGACCTGTAATTCTAGAAAAACGATATATTTTATCCATTAATTCTTTTCTCCCCACAGTAATTCCAGCCAAGACACGGCCTTGTCCATCCATTAATTTTGTCCCTGAATGAATCACCAAATCTGCCCCAAATTTTATAGGTTGTTGTAAATATGGCGTTGCAAAACAGTTATCTATAATGAATATAAGGTTGTGTTTTTTTGCTATTTTCCCCAAAGCTTCCAAATCCAATATATCTACTCCAGGATTAGTAGGAGATTCTGCATAGATTATTTTTGTTTTCGGTGTAATCAAGGCTTCAATACTCTCTAATTCATCAATCTTAAAATAAGAGGTGAAAATATTCCATTTAGGGAAAAATTGAGTAAATAACGAATGTGTAGAACCAAAAATATTACGTGCTGAAAGGATATGATCTCCACTTTCCAATAAAGCTGCCAATGTAGAATACACAGCCGCCATACCAGAAGCAAAGGAAAAACCATCCTCTGCACCTTCCATCTTACATACCTTTTCTATAAATTCTGATGAGTTAGGGTTAGAATATCTAGAATAGATATTCCGTTCTTTTTCCTCAGCAAAAGAAGCGCGCATATCCTCAGCATCCTCAAACACAAAACTTGATGTTAAATATATTGGACTAGAGTGTTCCAAAAATTGGGAACGTTCTATTTGTGTTTTTACCGCTTCAGTTTCAAACTTGTATTTCTTATCCATACTACCCTTTTTCTGCAATTCTTAATATATCTCCAAAAACACCTCTCGCTGTCACCGCAGATCCAGCTCCTGCTCCTTGGATAACCAATGGATGATCTCCATAAGATTCTGTAAAAATCTCTATAATGGAATCTGACCCCTTAACCTGTCCTAATGCACTTGCTTTAGGAACAGAAATAAGTTTCACATCCAGATTCCCTTTCTCATCTTGTAAATTTCCTGACAAATCCCCAACATAGCGCAATACGTATTTAGGTTTCTGTGCTTTCTTTATTTTATTAAAAACATCATCCAAAACACTGCTGTTCTTTAAGAAATCTGAAACTGCACCCTTTTTAAGTTCTTCTGGAATAAGGTTTTGAACATTGATGTCTGAAAACTCATTGTGCAAATCCAACTCCCTCGCCAATATCAATAATTTTCTTCCAACATCATTTCCTGATAAATCCTCTCTTGGATCAGGTTCTGTAAACCCTTGTGCAATTGCTTCTTTTAATATAGTAGAGAATGGTGCATCAGTTTCAGAAAATGTATTGAAAATATAACTTAAAGAACCTGAGAAAATCCCTTTAATTCGTGTGATGTTCTCTCCTGATAAATGCAATAATTTTATGGTGTCTATCAACGGTAATCCTGCACCTACATTGGTTTCATAAAGGTATTGTTTTTGATTTTTAACTAAATCCTCTCTCAATAATTGATAATAATCAAACCCCAATGTATTAGCAATTTTATTGGACGAAACCAAATCAAAGCCATTTTCTACAAAATCAAAATAATTGGCCACAAAATCTTCACTAGCTGTATTATCCACAGCAATTAAATTCTCTAAATGATGTTCCTTGGCAAAAGCAAAAATATCTTCTAACTCATACTGAATTCCTTTCTCCTCAATATTAGATTTCCATTTTTTGGTAACTCCTTTTTTATTAAAAATAACATTTTTTGAGTTGGCAACCGCAAAAACATTAAGCTGAATCCCTTTACGTTCCTCTATTGTTTTAGCTGATTTTAAAATTTGATCTATTAAGGTACCTCCCACATTTCCATGCCCAAAAATCACTAGGTTTACTTTTTTGGAAATTCCAAAAATCTGACCATGCATTACATTCAATGCCTTCTTTAAGTCGGATTTTTTCAAAACCAAACTCACGTTCTTACCAGAAACCGTATTGTTGAACAACAATGGGATTATTTGGTTTTTTATAAGTGCATTATACGGTTTATGGAACGTACTTAAATCCTGGCCTATAATTGAAACCACAGAGACGTTATCCATTACAGTAATCATATTCACATCTTTGGAGTAAAAATCATTTTCAAATTCACTTTCCAAAGCAGTTTTTGCAGCAATTGCCTTATCAGCAGCAACAACCAGACCTATTCCTCTTTCCGAAGAACCTTGTGAAATTATACTTACATTGATTCCTTTATCACCAAGAGCCTTAAAAATACGGGCATCTATGCCAACTTTTCCAAGAAGCCCCCTACCCTCTAGATTAATCAGAGCCATATCTTCTATGACCGACAATGATTTTATTCTTTCCTCGCTAGTTTTGGCACTTATCAAAGTTCCTTCGCCATCATTATTAAAGGTGTTCAATATCCTAAGCGGAATATTTTTTTCAATCAACGGGATTATCGTTTTGGCATGTAGAATTGTAGTTCCAAAATTGGCCAATTCATTAGCTTCACCATAGGACAATTCTTCTATTTTTTTAGCATCAGGAACATAATCTGGATTTGCTGTAAGAATACCATCTACATGTGTATAATTCTGTAATTCTTCAGCATCCAAAAAGTTAGCAATCAGTGCAGCCGTATAATTACTTCCGTTTCTGCCCAATGTGGTTGTTTCATTGCTCATGTTAGAAGCAATAAATCCTGTTATTATAGGCACATCATTCGCTTTCAATTTTGAAAACTCATTGACCACGTTTTCTTTGGACAAGGTTTCCAATACAGCCGCATCGCCAAAAACAGTATCTGTTTTAATAAGTTCACGGGAATCTATCATTTTGGCTTTTACCCCTTTACCAATCAATAATTTTGCAACCAATTTTGCTGAAATAAGTTCCCCATAGGCCAAAACCTGATCTTTAATTTTAGAACTGTAATCTCCTAACAATGCGACTCCTTCAAACAATTTCACTAACTCAGTAAACTCTTTGGAAAAACTTACATTTTTAAATGTGTGCTTTTGATAGCTTTCAAACTTTTCAAAATCTTTTGAATAATCTTTACCATCAGCTGCTTTTTGAAGTATATTTTCCAACTGGTCTGTTGCCTTTTCTCTAGCTGATAAAACCACAGCTATCTTCTCTCCATCATTGACTTTATCTGTTATAATCTCTAGAACTCGTTCTATTCCCTCTCCATTGGCCAAAGACTTTCCCCCAAACTTTAATACCTTGGTTCTTTTTGTCTTTCCATTTTTATTGAACACACCTTTGAGCAATTGCTCCAATTGTTCAAACTCGATTAAAAAAGCATCATGTCCATGAAGTGAATTGATCTCTCCATAAGTAACATTACTATTTGCTTGCGCTAAACGCTTAAAGGTTTCTTTGTTCTCTTTTGCTGTAAAGAAAAGATCAGAATCCACACCTATAATATGAATGTTAGTACCACTATTTTGTAGTTTGATGAAATTGTCTTCACCCTTTCTGGTAATATCAATGGTCTTCAACAATTGGTTCATTAACTTATATGCAGATAACTGAAACCTTTCTTGTAATTTTTTACCATGATGGGTCAGCCAACTTTCAACATTAAAAACCTGAAGCTCATCATTTGTAGTCCGCTTAAACCGCTCTTTAAAAGATTCCGGGGTACGGTAACAAAGCATGGCGTGCATTCTGGCATCATGGACAGGCTGTTTGGAATTCACCAAAAACTGTTCCTGAATTTGACAGTTGGCAATCAACCAATCCGTAGATTTCCAATCTGAAGCCACTGGAATTAAATGCTCCGTTAAGTTGGGGTTTAAAGCTGCCATTTCCCAAGCAATTCCACCTCCCATAGAGCCGCCAATTATAGCATAGAGTCTATTGACATTCATCTCTACTAAACCATTCAAAAATATTTTGGCGATATCCTGTGCAACAAAATCCTTATAGTTGTCAATCACAGAACCATCATGTCCATTTCCTGGCACATTAAAGCACAAGACTGTATATTTTTTAGTGTCTATACATTTACCATCGCCAATGAGAGCAGACCACCATCCGTTTTCTCCAGCAACATCAGAATTCCCAGTCAATGCATGATTTACCAACACAATGGGCGCAGTATTCAATTCTGGTCCAAATTGGCTATATGACAAAGAAACATCTGTGCTCTTGCCGCTATTGGTTGTGTACTTATATGATTTCAAATAATGTAACATTTAATTTTTGTAAACAATCTCAGAACAAATCCAAGAGACATTGATTTTATACTTTACTACTACACGACCCAAAGGTCGAAATTTTAAACCCACTAGTGGGATAAATTGGAGCTTGCTTTCACAAGCTCCAATTTACTTTTCATTTATTATATCTGAGCAAAAGCTTGTTCTAAATCAGCTTTTAAATCATCTATATTTTCCAATCCAACAGATAAACGAATTAAATCTTTGGTGACACCGGTAGCTTCCTGTGCAGCTTCATCCAGTTGTTGGTGTGTTGTACTAGAAGGGTGTATAATTAAAGATTTAGTATCCCCAATATTAGCCAATAAAGAGAATAGTTTAGTCTTATCCGCAATTTTCTTGGCAGAATCATATCCACCTTTAACACCAAACGTAACCAAACCACTTTGCCCTTTAGGAAGGTACTTCTTAGCCAACTCATTATATGAATTAGATGCCAAACCTGGGTAATTCACCCAAACAACTTCATCTATTCCTTCTAACCATTTAGCTAATGCCAAAGCACTTTCACTATGTTGTTTTATACGAACTTCCAATGTTTCCAAACCTTGAATTATTTGAAAGGCATTGAATGGACTTAAACAAGCTCCAAAATCCCGTAAGCCCTCTATACGAGCTTTAGCTATAAAAGCGGCTGGTCCCAATGCATCATGATACACCAATCCATGATATCCTGCGGAAGGTTCTGTAAACTCAGGAAAATTACCGTTCGCCCAATCAAAAGTACCTGCATCAATAATAGCTCCACCCAAAGCAGTTCCGTTACCATTGATATATTTGGTTAAAGAGTGAATCACAATATTGGCTCCATGCTCAATAGGATTTAACAAAGCTGGTGTGGCAACTGTATTATCCACAATAAAAGGAACTTTGGCCTTTTTTGCTTCTGAAGAAATTGCTGTTAAATCCAATACATCCAATTTTGGGTTTCCTAAAGATTCCACAAAAATTGCACGAGTATTATCTTGAACAGCTTTTCCAAAATTTGATGGATTAGAGGGATCTACAAAAGTGGTTGTAATCCCAAATCTAGGCAACGTAACACTTAATAAATTATATGTACCTCCATATAAACTATTAGATGCCACAATATGGTCTCCAGCTTTTAGCAATACGGATAAAGCAGTATTTATGGCTCCAGTACCTGAAGCGGTTACGACTGCAGCAATACCACCTTCTAAAATAGCTAAGCGTTGCTCCAAAATATCATTGGTCGGGTTATTTATTCTTGTATAAATATTTCCTGGTTCTGCCAATGCAAAAAGGTTAGCAGCATGGTCAGAATCATTAAACACATAAGCTGAACTTTGATAAATTGGCACAGCACGTGTTCCTCCATTGGCAGCAACATCATGTCCTGCGTGCAATGCATTGGTTGAAAATTTTTGGTCACTCATGATTTTTGTTTTTTTATTAATTGATTAAATAAAAAAGCCAAACCCTAGTTGTCTACGTTGCAACTAGGTAAAATCAAAAAAGTTATGAAGAAAGTAAAAAATACAATTTACTAATTGCATTTTGTTTTGTTATCTGTCCCTAGGTTCTGAAACAAGTTTCAGAATAAAGATAGAATGCAGCACCTTCTTTGCATAGAACAAAGGGTTGCTAAGGCTTCACTGGGTCTAATCCCTCCACCTTTCTTGATAACTATTCAATAAATGTTTGAACTTTGAAGCCACAAATATAGTGACGGATTTCTTATTTCCTAATCTTTTTTAAAATTTCACAAATTAAAGGCAGATTTTACTTCATCTACCATATCCAGTTTCTCCCAAGTAAATAGTTCCACTTCTTTTTCAATTCTTCCATTATAAGGAGATTCAAAAACTTTGGTAATTGTCTTAGGTTCTTTCCCCATATGGCCATATGCGGCCGTTTCTAAATAAATAGGGTTTCGCAATTTCAACCTTTCTTCTAAGGCAAAAGGTCTCATATCAAATAACTTTGCTACTTTTTCTGCAATTTCACCATCACTTAGATTTACTTTGGAAGTACCGTAGGTGTCCACATAAATAGATGTTGGTTCCACAACACCAATGGCATAGCTCACCTGCACCAATATTTCATCTGCCACACCTGCTGCCACTAAATTTTTAGCTGCATGTCTTGCCGCATAAGCAGCACTACGATCTACTTTACTTGGGTCTTTACCACTAAAAGCACCTCCGCCATGAGCACCTTTCCCTCCGTAAGTATCTACAATGATTTTTCTTCCTGTAAGTCCTGTGTCCCCATGTGGGCCTCCAATCACAAATTTACCCGTTGGGTTTATATGATATTTAATTTGATCATTAAAAAGTTTTTGTACCTTTTCTGGAAATCGGGCCACTACTTTTGGCATCAGTATATTGATGATATCTTCCTTAATCTTCGCCAACATTCTATCATCATCAACATCAAACTCATCATGCTGCGTAGAAACAACTATAGTATCTATTCGCTCAGGTACATTCTCATCAGAATATTCAATTGTCACCTGTGCTTTAGCATCTGGTCTTAAATAAGTAATTGCCTTATTTTCTCTTCTTAACTCTGCCAAGGTCTGTAATATTTTATGGGAAATGTCTAGCGCCAAAGGCATATAATTTTCTGTTTCCTTGGTAGCATAGCCAAACATCATTCCTTGATCACCTGCACCTTGCTCTTCTTTAGAGCCCCTGTCCACCCCTTGGTTTATGTCCTTAGATTGCTCATGAATCAAAGAAATAACACCACAAGCATCACCACTAAACTGATAATCCCCATTGGTGTATCCAATTTTATTAATGACATCTCTCGCAATTTGTTGCACATCTAAGTAGGTATGGCTCTTAACTTCGCCAGCCAATACAACTTGACCTGTAGTTACCAAGGTTTCACAAGCTACTTTGCTTTCTGAGTCAAAGGCCAAAAAATTATCCAATAAAGCATCGCTTATTTGGTCTGCTATTTTATCTGGGTGCCCTTCACTTACAGATTCCGATGTGAATAGATATGACATATTCTATTTTTTTACAAAGGATTTGACGAGCTTAACACATATTGCTAACAGGAGAGTACTGAATAATCTCGATAATAATCGGGGCAGTATACACACTCTTTTAGCATTTTTTTGTAAACCCTGAACTTGTTTCAGGGTCTAGTCTCTTTTGACTAGGTACCGAAACAAGTTCAGTACACGAGGTTGCAATCAGTCAAATCCTTCCTCTTTGTTTATAACGACAAAAGTACATATTTGTTGGAAATTGAAAACTATTTAGAGTTTGATTTTTTCTACATTATTTTTCAATAGGGCACATGTTATAAATTATATTTCATACTAAACACTGTGTAACGTGGTTGAATAAAGTACTCGTTAGAGCTTACAGATATGCTACTTGTATTGCTTTGGCTCAATGATTTTGCATCAAAAAAGTTAGTAATTCCCAATTTGTACTCCCATTTACTATCCTTTTTTTGATAGGTTAAAGAAGTATCCATAAAACTATAACTGTTAATAGTGGTTTCATTATTCTTAAAATTGTTATAGCTATAATCTGCTATAAAAGTGAAATTCTTTAAAATCAAGGCATCAAAATTTATAAATGGACTATGTGTATAAAATTTTGTGGTTCTCCCTCCTTGATTGTTATCCTTAATAGAAAGGTTATACCCAGCTTCAATATTTGGGGCGTTTTTAAAATTTGTTCTTAGTTTTGACATGTATGTATGTGTGAAAATTTCATTTATACTTTGTTCATTATTAATGATTTGATTGTATTTTGAAAAAGAAACGTTAGCACCTACTGATGCTTTTATTTTTCCAAATGTGCGTTCAAAACGTCCATTTACACTGATGGTTTCATCAGCAAAATCAGAATTAAAGGGGATTGAAGATTGTATCACACTTTCAAAATTTGCCTGATTCCTAATAGAATTAATACGTTTATTGTAATTGATGTAAGCAAAAATATTTGTGAAATTGAACATATTAAAACTAAAGTAGGATGCATTGATATTATGTGACAACGCATTCTCCAACTCTCTATTTCCAGAAAAGATTGAATTATAATTATTGAGCACAAAGCCTGCTGCCAACCTACTTACATCAGTAAAATCGGTTTGCATATTGTATCTTAAATTAACATTTTCACTTCTTTTTATCTGCAACCTCACATTAAAATCTGGAAGGACCCTAATAAAATCATCGCTGTAGCTTGAATTTAGCTGTGTGTTTTTTGTATTGTAAACATGGGCAGAAAATCCTGGAGTAAGTGTAAATTTTCCAGCTTTTAAATTATAGTGAAACCCTAAATAATAATCATTAAAGGTATAATTCACATCATTCACATTTACACCACCCAAGGGTATTGGTGCCAACTGGTTGCCATTATCCAGTGTTTGAAAAATTTCTGAACTAAATTTTTGATTGCTATGGATTGTTCCCATAGTCAAGTTTATATTACTCTTTTTATTCAACACGTTCCAATAATCAATTTTAGCATCCAATTTATTGGACTTTACACGTTTGTCCTGACCAATATTATATCCCAATTGCGCACCATTAAAACCTAAATTGTCTCCCGTATTTTGGTACGCATTATTTTGTTCTATGATTGCATTATAAAAAGGGTTTTCATCTTGCCATAAATGCTGTACTTCAATTGCAAAAATATTGACTTCATTAAGTGTATAATAGTAATTAAGATTTTGATTGATGCTATATGGTTCTTGTTCTTGAAATTGGGTTACTCCTCCTAAAACCGAAGACAAAAAGGATTGGTCTTCCGTTTCTTTTGAAACCCGTCCATATATATCATAATCCAATTGACTATTGCCATTTGGCTTATAACTGGCACTTAATTTAAGTAATCCTAAATCACTTCTTTGTTGGGTTTTGCTTTCTGTATTTTCATCAGGAATATCAAAACCACTATCTGTATAGATAACATCACTGTTCTCTTGCATGTCAGTTTTAGTGCCAGAATAAATGGCAAAACCACTTAATGTGAGCGATTTATTTGGAGAATAACTAAAGTTGGCAGCACCAAACTTGGTATCTATGGATTTTGCACGATTATTCCTCATGGTCAAAAAACCCAGATTGTTATTCCCCAAACTTATATTGGTTCCACTATTGGAGCTCACATTTCTAAAACCACCTGTAAAATTGAAATAATCCCTTCGTGTAAATGCTGTTTCACCAACGTTATTGGCATCAGCTATTATATTGATGCTATACTTTGGATTGTAATAAAAGAGTTTAGGCTGTGCTAAAAACAAACCTTTATCCTTATAAAAACCTCCTCCTACTGTAACATCGCCAAACCAAAAATTACTTTTACCTTCTTTGAGTTTAATATTGATAGCCACGTTATCTTGATTGTTCTGCACGCCTCTTAACTGCCCAACTTCTCCAAAATTTTTGAGTACTTCTATTTTATCCACAGCATCTGCTGGAATATTTTTGGTGGCCAATTTGCTATCACCATCAAAAAAGTCTTTCCCGTTTACCATTAGTTTGCTTACCTCTTTTCCCTCAACTTCAATTTGTCCATCATCATTTATTTCTACCCCTGGGAGTTTCTTGAGCACATCTTCTAATTTCTTCTCTGTTCCATTAGTAAAAGAATCTGCATTATAGATTAAAGTATCCCCTTTAATACTCACAGGCATTTCATAGATAAGTTCTACCTCATCCAACATATTATCAGGTAGTAAGCTAATATCTCTTACAATATCTGTTTCTTTGGTTTCCAAAATCTCTTCATACGTTTTCATACCTATATAACTTACCTGTAGTTTATATGCGGTATTCTTCTTTAATGAAAGTTTATAATATCCTAGGTCATTGGATATGCCAAAGGACTCCAAAGATTTTGTTTCTTGGTTAATGGCAATGACATTGACCAACTCCAATGGGTTCCCAATACTATCATTTACAGCACCTTCTATTCTAATTTGGGCAAAAGTTGTACTGGCCACACAAAGTAGCACTAGCATAATTATATATTTCATCTCTTTATTTTTTGATTGATTTTGACCTTTTCTTCATTATAGGCACAGTTTCAAAGCAGAGGGTTTTAGTGTGCAACTCTATGCACACTGAAACCCAAATAGCGGTTAACTTAAACACTAATTCAAAACCTTAACCTCCTATTCTTATGCTCATACTATGCCCATCTCCCCTTCTATCATTTTCATGATGGCTTTCCATTTCTTCCATTTTCTTTTCTAAAACGGCATCATACTCTTCTTGGGTGACTTCTTTCCCTTTTGTTGGCTCTTTAATTTCAGATTTCTCTTTTGGATTCATTACTATTTTACTGCAAATAACGGTTTCAGACCCATCATTAACTTCAAGAATTAGTCCTGGCAGGCCATAATAATTTCCAGGGCCATTGTTCACGGGTATTTGTGGGGTATACCATGCCGTAATGGTTATTTCTTCCATTTCTAGTTCTACATCATCATCAGAATCTTCTTCATTGATTCTAATTCGGTGAGCCTCAACTTCTCTTTTCATAGTAGCCTTATAACAAGTATATTCACCTATGTTTTTGGTTTCACTGCCCATTATCCAATCCAGTTTTTCTAATTTATCTTTAATTAAAAAAGATTTCCCAAACATTTCATTTTGATTAACGTAGCGTTCTTCTTTTGTGTTCTTATAAAGAATATCTGCTTCTCCAGAACCAGCAATTATGATTTGTATTCCACCTGCTGATGGCTGCGGAGATTCTAAACTTTCCTCTTGTTTGTATATAGAGGCTTCTTTATTAAAACTAAGTATATATGTTCTTTCAAATTGTTTCTTCATCATCGCCATCATTTGCTTTTGCATCTCAGAATTTACTTGTGTACTATCAAATTGAATATTCATTTGACGTTTGGATTTGTAAGTTGCCCGTCCTTGGAAGTCTTGAGCATATCCTATTCCTGTAAACAATAATACAAATAGTGCTGTGCCTATAATTTTCATTTTCATTTATTTAATAATTATTATGTAGCAAATATTGCAATTCATTAAAGCAAATAAGGTTAACTAGTGTTAACGTCTGTTAAGCAATTGGTTTTGTATGCCTTAAGCACCTATTTTTGATGTATGAATGATGCTCGATATAAGTGGACCCTGTATCTAATCGCCTTTGTAATATTGGGCACTATTTGCATTCAGGTATATTGGAATTACAAAAACTATCTGGCAAACAAACAGCAGTTTGTAAATGATGTGCAAGTAAGTCTGGATAATGCTGTGGATACTTATTATACTACTTTGGCAGAAAAAAACACTATTGCTTTTGCCTTTAGTTCAAAAAACACGAATGATTTTTTTATCAAAAAAAAAGGGCTTGATAGCATTCTTCATCCCATAGATCTTTCTAGCAAAGGAATTCAAGGGTTGGATTCCCTTAATAAAACAGATTTTACACAATTCAAGATATATAAAAGGTTCCCACAAAATGATTCCCTTTTCAATTCTACAGATAGTCTAATAATTAGCAAAGAATATCTT
>Ga0256845_1001578_pt1 | contig 17973 bp, 13 predicted proteins | sample RiftiametaG_FD_189101 | JGI IMG/M metagenome (GOLD analysis project Ga0256845, IMG submission 189101) | Tube worm associated microbial communities from hydrothermal vent at the East Pacific Rise, Pacific Ocean - Riftia | ecosystem: Host-associated > Annelida > Integument > Unclassified ...
AACTTTAGAATAGATTATCATAGATAGATTTTTAGATTAACGAATTGAATTTCAACACTTTAATTTACTGAAAATCTATCTTTTTTGTTGTATAAAAATCAAATATTATTAATCGAACTCAGGTTAGTAGTAGTGGTATAAGAAAAAGATTAGAATTTTAAAATAATGTTATTGGTTAAAAATTACATTACCTCCATTTTGGTTTGCATCTTGCCTATTTTGGCCATTGGTCAGAACCTGGTCAAAAATCCTAGTTTTGAGTTGAATAACAATTGCCCTGAAGAAATGGGTAATCTGTCCCAAGATGTAAAAAGCTGGTCTGTTTCAACCTTTGGAACTACGGATTATTTTAACACCTGTAGCAGTTCTATGGGAGTCCCCAACAATTTTAATGGTTCACAAGCAGCAAAATTTGGAGAAGGTTATGCAGGCCTGTACATGTATGCCCCAAATGATTATAGGGAATACTTGCAGGCAGAACTTTTAGAAACCTTAAAAAAAGGCAGCGTATATAACATATCATTCTACATTAGTTTATCTGATAAATCTGATTTTGCAATTAAAGATTTTGAAGTTCTTTTTTCTAGTAAAAGAGTTATAGAGGCTACAAAGAAACCTTTGACAAGACTTGTAAATGGCAGTAAAAATGGCAATTCCTATAATTTTGTGAGAAAATCCAGCTCTGGGTTCTATCAAGATAGATTGGATTGGACCTTGATTTCTGCCGAATTCATGGCAAAGGGCACGGAAAATTTTATTACGTTGGGTAATTTTAAAAGTAACTCACTGACCAAGTTACATGAGAAAAAGAATGGAAAAGGAAGAAAGGCCGCTTATTATTATTTGGACATGGTATCCGTGACCTTTATCAAACATGTAGAGACAATAGAAGAGTATAAATTGAACAAGGTGTACGTTTTTAATGATGTGGAGTTTATAACAGATAAATATGACCTTCAAAAAAAGTACAGTGAAAGTTTACAGAACCTATGTATAAGACTAAAAGAGGACCCATCTCTATTTGTAAGCATATTTGCCCATACAGACAATAGGGGAGGAGAACAGCACAATCAGAAACTTTCTAACAACAGGGCAAAAGAAGTTGCAGATTATTTGATAGACAAAGGTATTGCTTTGCACAGAATTAGCTGGAAAGGGAAGGGAAATCGTCATCCTGTTGCTACAAATGGAACTAATATTGGTAGGCAAAAAAACCGTAGGGCAGAATTTGTGTTGACCAAGAACGGCTCAAGTAAAAAATATGAAAATAACGCCCTATCAGAAACTGTGTTTGAGGAAGATAATTAAATACACCGCAAGTACATAAACTTCTATTTCTAGATGTCTTAATTTTAAGGAATCAATAGTTTTTAATTTATGAAGGCTGTTTTTGACAAAAAAACAAGGAGTATTGCAATTAAGGTACTGTGCCTTTTTCAGTGCGTATTGGTTGTGGGTCAAAATCTAGTAAAAAACCCCAGCTTTGAGGAGTATATGGAGTGCCCCAAAAGCATGGGTAATTTTGGGGAGGATGTCCGTTATTGGTCTTCCCCAACAGGTGGAAGTACCGATTATTTTAACACCTGTAGTACTATTATGGGTGCACCAAAAAATTTCAATGGTAGCCAAGGGGCAGATTTTGGACAGGGTTATGTGGGGCTCTATATGCATGCGCCCAATGAATACCGTGAGTACATCCAAGCAGAATTAAAAACCACCTTGATAAAAGGTGAAAAATACACCGTTTCTTTTTACATCAGTTGGGCAGATGAATCTGATATGGCCATTCGAGATTTTGGTGTTTTGTTTTCTGAGCAAAAATTACAATTGTCCACCAAGAAAGTGCTTTCTGGGCAGCAACGCTATAAAATTAAGGATAATACCTATCATATGATATATATTGAAAGTGCTGCTTTCTATAATGATAAGGACACATGGACATTGGTTAGTACAGAAATGGTAGCCAAGGGTACAGAGAATTTTTTGATTCTAGGAAACTATAAAAATAATGCAGCTACCAGGCGCCATAAAATTGGCAAAAAGGTAAAGAAAGGCGCTTATTATTATGTGGATTTGGTTTCGGTGCTACCAGAGAATCCAAATAAGATTAGCGCGACATTGGAGCTGGACAAGACCAATGTATTTGAAAAGGTATTGTTTCTGTTTGATGAGTATAAACTCCAGAAAACCGCCCAGCAAAGTTAGCAACAGTTGTACAATGAAATAAGGCATGATGAAACCTTGCACATCACCATTCACGGGCATACGGATAGCCAAGGGGCTAAAGGACATAACCGAGGGCTTTCCAATAATCGTGCAAAGGCAGTAGGAAAATATTTAATTGAATTGGGAATGCACAAAAACCAAGTGAGTTGGCAAGGTCATGGCGGGGAACAACCAGTGGCAGAGAATGATACTGAGGAGGGACGACAACAAAACCGCCGTGCGGAATTTGTTATCACAAAAAGAAACTAAAGACCTCTCGACTTCGCTCGAGGTGACTGTTAGTTATTTTTAAATATTCCCTAAATTGCTGTATCAATTAAAAACACCTCTTATAGAAACGCATATTGCTCCCTTACAAGAAATTCCAATCCGATTACAGGAATATGGTGTGGGTATTTTTACCACCATTGCTACCAAATCTGCTTTAAAGAAAGCCATTAAAAAGAAATTGCTTTTTGTTGATGGAAAAATTGCAACTACGGCCATGTTTATCAAGGGGAATGAGGTAATTACCTACAATCCAGAAATTGCAATAAACCTCTCAACTCCTCTCAAGGGGAAAAGAAAGTTGCTGCTCAATTTAGAAGTAGTGTATGAGGATGATTACTTAGCCATTATCAACAAACCAGCGGGTATATTGACCAGTGGCAATGCTTTTAAAACGGTTGCCAATGGCTTGCAACAAAATCTTAAGAAAAGTGAGCTGGGAGATGCCGTACACCCACAACCTGTACATCGTTTGGATTATCCCACCACAGGTCTTTTACTGGTTGGAAAAACAACCGCCAGTATTTTGGCATTGAATAAATTGTTTGAAAACAAAGAGATTTCAAAAACCTATCTAGCGGTCACTATTGGTGATATGCAAGAAAATGGAAGTATAGATATTAAGGTAGACGGTAAAGATGCGCTGTCTTTTTATAAAGTCCTTGCAACAGTACCTTCTAAACGGTTTGGATTTTTAAATTTGGCGCAACTATCCCCCGAAACTGGTAGACGACACCAGTTAAGAAAACATTTGACAGCCATTGGGAATCCCGTTTTAGGTGATGCGGTATATGGTATGGAAGGCTTAGTTTTAAAAGGAAAAGGCATGTACCTCCATGCTTTTTCTTTAGAATTTACACATCCCTTTACCAAAGAAAAAATGCGGGTAGAGAAAGAGTGTCCTGAAAAGTTTAGGAAGTTGTTTGGATAATAAGCAGTACTAATTCACTCATAGTTTTTTTCCTTTTGTTAAATTACGATACTGGGGAAATGAAGAAATAGATTGCTTAAAGTTCATATGTCACCTTGAGCTGCCTGTGCTGATCGGAGTCGAAGTAAAGTTGAAAGGTCTTTCAAGTAAAATCCCTAGACATCGCATTGAAAATTAGCATCTAGAAACAGTTTTTTATGAACACCGTTTCATCTTCTTAATTTCCTTAAATTTGAGTAAAATCAAAGTATATGAAGTTGCGGATGCTTGCATTGACTCTTTTTACTGTTATATATAGCTGTAAAGAAGAAAAACCCACGGTCAATGAGGATGCAATTGTTGCTCTAGATAACCTTTTTACAGATTTTCATGAGTTTAAACTAGAAATAAACCCTTTGGAGGCCACCCGCTCTGGGGATGGCGCCTACAATGATTATTTGCCCAATTATATATCTGATGAGCATCAACAAAAATTAGTAAAAAGCTATACCACTTTTTTGGAGCGTATCGCTAGTATTGACGAGTCAGTTTTATCAGCATCGCAAAAGTCAAGCTTGGGTGTAATGAAATGGGACTGTGAAATAAAAAAGGAAGGGTTGACCAATGATTTGGTAACCATAGCTTCCCCTATGTTCGATTTACCCAATTTTGAATTGATGCCCATCAACCAAATATTTTCCTTTCACTTGGAAATAGGGCTTTTGGGAAGTGGAAAAGGGGCACAACCTTTTACAACCGTAACCGACTATGAAAACTGGTTAAAGCGAGTGGATAATTATGTGGAGTGGTTGCAAACGGCCATTGCCAATATGGAAGAGGGCATGGAAAAGGGAGTGGTGATGCCCAAGTCAATCATAAAAAGATTGATAACCCAATTGGATGGATATATAGTTGCGGATGTTGAAAGTCATTTATTTTATGGTCCTATAAAAATGTTGCCAGATGATTTTTCTGATGAAGAGAAAAGTCACTTGGAGAATGTGTATAAAGAGATGATCGTTGCCAAACTGAACCCAATCCATTCAGAATTAAAACAGTTTTTAACTAAAAAATATTTGCCCGTAGGTACAGAAACTTCAGGTATTGGCGCATTGCCAAATGGACAAGAAGCCTACCAATATCTAATAAAATACCATACCACTACTAATATGACCGCAGCAGAGATACATGCTTTGGGGCTACAGGAAGTGGAACGGATTTCGGCTGAAATGGAAAAGGTGAAGGAAGAGATTGGTTTTAAGGGAGATTTGAAAACTTTTTTTGACTTTGTGAGAAGCAGTCCAGAACAGATGCCATTTACAGATGCAGAACAAGTAATTGCCAATTTTAATGATATCCATGATAGGATGAAGGACAATTTGAGCAAACTTTTTGACTTAAAACCAAAAGCTGACTTTGAGGTGAGAAGGGTTGAGGCTTTTAGAGAGGCATCAGCATCGGCGGAGTATTTTGCAGGATCCAAAGATGGGTCCAGACCGGGGACTTTTTATGTGCCCATTCCTGATGTAAAGAGCTATAACAAGTTTCAAGATGAATCATTGTTTCTCCATGAAGCCATTCCAGGACATCATTACCAATTGTCATTGCAACAAGAGAATAAAAACTTGCCAACCTTTCAGCATGCAGAAGGTATGGGTGTGTTTGTAGAAGGTTGGGCCCTGTATTCGGAATCTTTGGGAAAAGAATTGGGGCTGTATACAGATCCGTATCAATATTTTGGAATGTTGAGTGCGGAAATGCATAGAGCAATTAGGCTAGTGGTAGATTCTGGTATGCATGCCATGGGGTGGTCCCGTGAGAAGGCCATTCAATATTCTTTGGACCATGAGGCAGAATCAGAGGCGGGCATCATTTCTGAAATAGAACGCTATATGGTGGGACCTGGACAGGCATTGTCTTATAAAATTGGACAGTTAAAAATTAGGGAACTTCGTAAAAAAGCAGAAGATGCTCTTGGGGACTCTTTTGCTGTTAAAGAGTTTCATAACCAAATATTAAACTCGGGCAGTTTGCCTTTGGTATTATTGGAAGAGAAAATAGATACTTGGATAACGAATACAAAAAATGATGAATAGATATAGAAGTATAACGTATAGCATGTTGGTTTTTATAATGCTGGTCAGTTTTTCTTGTAACAGAGAGAAACAGCAAGTAGACCTTATTGTTCACAATGCCAATATCTACACAGTAGATGATGGTTTTTCTAAAGCCAAATCATTTGCGGTCAAGGATGGAAAATTTGTGGCTGTTCTAAGTTCTAGTGTTATATTGGGAGCTTATACTTCAGAGAATATATTGGATGCCCAAGGGCAGACCATTGTCCCAGGATTGATTGATGCTCATTGTCATTTTTATGGTCTGGGACTTAGTCAGCAAATTGTGGATTTGATGGGCACAAAAAGTTTTGATGAGGTATTGCAACGGGTAAAAGATTTTCAAGAAAAAAATCCAACCAATTTTATCCAAGGTAGGGGATGGGATCAGAATGATTGGGAAGTAAAAGAATTTCCAACTAAAGATAAGTTAGATGTCTTGTTCCCAGATATACCGGTCGCATTAAGAAGAGTGGACGGTCATGCGCTGTTGGTCAATCAGAAAGCATTGGATATGGCCAGGGTAACCAATAAGACAAAAGTGTCTGGTGGTGAGGTAATCTTAAAAAAAGGAGAATTGACAGGCGTTTTGGTAGATGGCCCAATGCAATTTATTGGGGCTATTATTCCCTCTCCAAGTAGGGCAACACAGATACAGGCATTAAAAGATGCTGAGGAACTGTGCATTGGTTATGGATTGACAACGGTGAACGATGCCGGCATCAGTAGAAATACAATAGAATTGATTGATAGCTTGCAACAAGCAGGGGATTTATCCATGAGAGTGTATGCCATGGTGAGCAACAATCATGAAGATGTGGATTACTTTCTTAAAAAAGGAATTGTAAAAACGGACAGATTAAATGTTCGTTCCATAAAAGTATATGGGGATGGGGCCTTGGGCTCTAGAGGAGCAGCTTTACGTGAACCGTATGCTGACCAAACGGGGCATTATGGCGCTATGATCACTACGCCAGAGGAATTGGAGAAACTAGCGGTAAAGATTGCAGCTTCCGATTATCAAATGAATACGCACGCTATTGGGGATTCTTCCAATATATCGGTTTTAAGGGCATATAAAAAGGCACTGGAAGGAAAACCAAATAGACGATGGAAGGTGGAACATGCCCAGATAATTTCCATGCAGGATTTTGATTATTTTGAAGACGGGATTATTCCATCCATACAACCAACGCATGCCACCAGTGATATGTATTGGGCAGGTGACCGATTGGGGGCAGCACGGGAAGAAGGTGCTTATGCGTATAAAATGTTATTGGACAAAGCAGGGTTGGTTGTTTTGGGAACTGACTTTCCAGTGGAAAAAGTAAGTCCGTTCCTTACCTTCTATGCAGCAGTGGCCCGAAAAGATTTGGAAAACTACCCAGAAGGAGGCTACCAGATAAAAGATGCACTGACCAGAGAAGAAACATTAAAAGGAATGACTATTTGGGCAGCCTATTCCAATTTTGAAGAACAGGAGAAAGGAAGTATAGCGGTAGGGAAATTGGCGGATTTTGTAATACTAAGTGATAATATTATGGAAGTTTCTGAACAAAATATTCCCAAGGTGACTGCAAAACAGGTTTTTATTAATGGTAAGAAAGTAAAGTAAAGTAAAGTGTTTGTTGATTTTGGGAACAGAACTTTAATTGCAGAGCGATAGCCCATATGAGTTTTACCTGCCAGTAAGCAGATTCCATTCCGAGTATCGAGGTAGTTTATTTGTTTACGATGTCAGGTCGATCGGAGTCAAGACCTAAAACAAAAAAAGCCGAAACAATTAATTGTTTCGGCTTTTTTATACATACTTAATTTTTATTTAGTAAAAGGTACAGCCACTCTGGTAGTTCCCCATCCTATGTGCATGCTTCCTTTGTCATCAAAGGCAATAGAAAAAGCATCTATATCTTTGTCTGCTGTTGTTGCGGGAACAGAAATTCTGGCAACATCATTGACTTCTTTATAGCTATATGACCCCCAGGCATTTAAATCACTATTTAAAATAATGGTCCATTCTTTTTCTCCAGGAATTGTGAATAAAGAGTATGTACCGGCTTTTATGCTTTTGTTGCCAAATTTCATATCACTGAACAATTGTATTTCAGTTGATTCATTGGCTCCAGTTCTCCATACTTTGCCATATGTGCCCAATGAAGAGCTTCCAAAAAGATCTCTTCCTTTTTTAAGAGGCCTAGAGTATACTACTTTTATTATAGGAGGGGAATTTCTATCGGTTTTGTAGTAAGCAATATCACATATGCTTTTATCCAATCCACTAAATTTTTGGGCGGTAGCCTCTGTTGAAAATGTCATAGTAAGAACTATGATGGCAAGCGTAAGTAATTTTTTCATGATAATTGATTTTGTTTTGTTCAAATGTAAAAAGTATCCTAATGGATTTTTTATAAAAAGTCGTTAAAGTTTGTTAAGCTTACAGTATGTTGATACGCTTATTAAAATAAAATTGATTTGATTACATTATGTTTTATATATAACATATAATGTATTATTGTGTAATCAATATTTGTTTTAATGTTTGAAAAATGAAAGTTTAATAGCATCTTTGCTTTAAAATTGTTATAAATATATTTTATATGTGTGGAATTGTTTGTGCGTTTGATGTTAAAGAAAGCACAGAGGTGTTAAGACCTCAATTATTGGAAATGTCCAAGAAAATCCGTCATCGAGGTCCAGATTGGAGTGGTATCTATTCAGACGATAAAGCTATTTTGGCGCATGAGCGTTTGGCAATTGTTGATCCAGCATCTGGGAAGCAACCTCTTTTTAATGAGAAAGGAAACTTGGTCTTAGCCGCCAATGGTGAAATATATAACCATAGAGAGCTTAGAAGGCAATTTGAAGGGAAATATAATTTTCAGACAGAATCTGATTGTGAAATCATTTTGGCGTTATATCAAGAAAAAGGAGTTGATTTTTTAGATGAAATGAACGGTATCTTTGGTTTTGCCATCTATGATTCAGAAAAGGACGAATATTTTATAGCCAGAGATCATATGGGGATTATTCCCTTGTATATGGGGTGGGATCAAAATGGTACATTCTATATAGCGTCAGAGTTAAAAGCTTTGGAAGGGGTGTGTACAAAAATAGAACTGTTTCCTCCTGGTCACTATTTGCACAGTAGTGATGGAGAATTAAAACAATGGTATTCTCGTGATTGGATGGAGTATGATGCAGTAAAGGAGAACCAGACCAGTATAGATGAGTTGAAGGATGCTTTGGAAGCTGCTATCCATAGGCAATTAATGTCAGATGTGCCTTATGGAGTGTTATTGTCTGGAGGGTTGGATTCTTCAATTACTTCTGCTGTAGCAAAAAAATACTCTCAAAAACGAATAGAATCCGGTGATACAAAAGATGCTTGGTGGCCACAATTACATTCCTTTTCAGTAGGATTGAAAGGGTCGCCAGATTTAGCTGCGGCACGTTTGGTAGCGGAACATATAGATACGGTGCACCATGAAATAGAATTCACTATTCAAGAAGGGCTAGACGCTATTAAGGATGTGATCTATAACTTGGAAACCTATGATGTTACCACTATTAGGGCTTCTACACCTATGTATCTTATGGCAAGGGTGATAAAATCCATGGGTATAAAAATGGTCTTGTCCGGTGAGGGGGCAGATGAGTTGCTAGGAGGGTATTTGTATTTTCACAAAGCGCCAAATGACAAAGAGTTCCATGAAGAAACGGTACGTAAATTAAGCAAACTGCATATGTACGATTGTCTAAGAGCCAACAAATCACTAGCTGCATGGGGAATAGAAGGTCGTGTGCCATTTTTGGACAAAGAATTTATAGATGTGGCCATGCGCATTAATCCAAAAGATAAAATGATTAATGGGGAGCGAATGGAAAAATGGGTCATCCGTAAGGCATTTGAAGATATGTTGCCAGAAAGTGTTGCCTGGAGACAAAAAGAGCAGTTTTCTGATGGTGTGGGGTATAGTTGGATAGATACCTTGAAAGAAGTGGTGAATGAAGAAGTATCTGACGAGCAATTGGCCAATGCCAAATTCCGTTTTCCATTGCAAACACCAACAGGTAAAGAAGAGCTTTACTATCGTTCTATATTTGAACAACATTTTCCATCTGATGCAGCGGCATTATGTGTGCCACAAGAACCGTCTGTGGCCTGTAGCACCAAAATTGCATTGGAGTGGGATGAGGCATTCAAAAATATGAACGATCCATCTGGGCGTGCTGTGGCAAACGTTCATGCAGATGCGTATTAAGAATATATAGCTTGCTATAGAAGGTAATAGATCCTGTTTTTTCAGTTTTTATTTTAATTAGTCAGTCAAACCCCGCTATCTAGCGGGGTTTTTCATTAAGACCATTAGGGATTACAATGAAATGCTTTTCTAATGGATGGAATATAGTTTGTTTTTACTCAAAATATATGGAGAAAATAATCTAGCCTTAGAGGTTTGGTTTGAGGCTTTTTTCCACAATTTTTGTTGATAACTTACCTCTCTTAGAACAGATACAACCTATATTCCATAGGCTATTCCGTATATTTGCTAGATTGCAAAAAATTAACTGAAACAACTCAAATAATTCTATGAGCGAAGAAGCAAAAAAACAAAGTTATTCAGCGGATAGTATTCAGGCCCTTGAGGGAATGGAGCATGTAAGAATGCGTCCGTCCATGTATATTGGTGATGTGGGTGTAAGAGGATTGCACCACTTGGTCTATGAAGTAGTGGATAACTCCATTGATGAGGCCATGGGAGGACACTGTGATACCATAAGTGTTATTATCAATGAGGACAATTCCGTTACTACTAGGGACAATGGTAGGGGTATTCCTGTAGATCTTCATAAAAAGGAAGGAATTTCTGCCTTGGAAGTGGTAATGACCAAGATTGGTGCTGGTGGCAAGTTTGATAAAGATTCATATAAAGTATCTGGTGGTCTGCATGGTGTGGGTGTATCGGTGGTGAATGCACTTTCAAGCCATTTAAAGGCAACGGTATTTAGAGAAGGTAAAATTTGGGAACAGGAATATGAAAGAGGAAAAGCACTATATCCGGTAAAAAGTGTTGGGGAGTCTGATGAGAATGGTACAGAGGTTACTTTTATGCCAGACACGAGCATCTTTACTCAAACCATAGAGTATAGCTATGAAACTTTGGCAAATAGAATGCGTGAACTTTCTTATCTAAATAAAGGGGTTACCATTAGTATAATGGACAAACGTCAAAAAGATAAGGACAGCGAGAGTGGTTATGTGGGAGAGGTTTTCTATTCAACAGAAGGCTTAAAAGAATTTATCACCTTTTTAGATAGTAATAGAGAGCAGTTGATAAAGAATGTAATTTATATGGAAGGGGAGAAAAATGGCGTCCCTGTAGAGGTTGCTATGGTCTATAATACTTCTTATACAGAGAATTTACATTCTTATGTAAACAATATCAATACCCATGAAGGCGGCACACACCTTTCGGGGTTTAGACGAGGCTTGACAGGTACTTTAAAAAAGTATGCCGATGCTTCAGGAATGTTAGAGAAGCTAAAATTTGATGTTCAAGGAGATGATTTCCGTGAAGGATTGACTGCTATTATTTCTGTTAAAGTAGCAGAACCACAATTTGAAGGGCAAACAAAAACAAAATTAGGGAACAGAGAGGTTTCAGCAGCTGTGAGTCAGTCTGTTTCTGAAATGTTGACCAATTATTTGGAAGAAAATCCAGATGATGCCAAGGTAATCGTTCAGAAGGTAATATTGGCTGCACAAGCTAGGCATGCTGCAACCAAAGCACGCGAAATGGTACAGCGTAAAACGGTAATGAGCATTGGTGGTCTGCCAGGGAAATTATCGGATTGTTCTGAGCAAGACCCTGCCTTATGTGAGGTGTTCCTTGTTGAGGGAGATTCAGCAGGAGGTACGGCTAAACAAGGTCGTGATAGAAATTTTCAAGCAATTCTGCCGCTACGTGGTAAAATATTGAATGTAGAAAAAGCCATGCAACACAGGGTTTTTGCCAATGAAGAAATCAAAAATATCTATACGGCTCTAGGTGTAACTATTGGTACAGAAGAAGACAGTAAAGCGCTGAACATAGAAAAATTAAGATATCATAAAGTGGTAATCATGTGTGATGCCGATGTGGATGGTAGTCATATTGAAACCTTGATTTTAACATTCTTTTTCCGATATATGAGAGAGCTTATTGAAGGAGGTCACGTATATATTGCAACTCCACCTTTATATCTTGTTAAGAAAGGAACCAAGAAGCGTTATGCTTGGAGCGATGAAGAGCGTGATGAAATTGCAAAAAGCTTTAATGGAAGTGTAGGCATACAACGTTACAAAGGTTTGGGTGAAATGAATGCGGTGCAATTATGGGATACGACCATGAATCCTGAATTTAGAACACTTAGACGGATAGTGATTAATAATGCTACAGAAACTGATAGAGTTTTCTCTATGTTAATGGGGGATGAAGTGCCTCCAAGAAGAGAATTTATAGAGAAAAATGCCAAATATGCTAACATTGACACCTAAGAAATTAGTGTTTCACAACAAAAACTCGCACCGTTGGTGCGGGTTTTTTAGTTTTAGGGAAAATATAAATCATGAAAACAATATATTTTCTCTTTTTAGTTCTTTTTGGTTCTGCCACTTTTGCCCAATCCAATATAAATGAATTATTGGCCGCGGGGTTAAATGATGCGGAACATTTCACCAATGAATACATGTCACCAGTTTCAGAAGGAATGATCTATAGCCTTTCTGGAGGATGGTACAATACCGCCGATGCCAAGCCACTTGGAGGTTTTGAAATCTCTATTATTGGGAATATGGCCGGGTTTAAAAATAAGGATGATAAAATGTCCTTTGTTTTGAATACCGCAGATTATGAAAACTTAACGTTTGGGGATGGCAGTACCTCAAAAATTGTTTCAACTGCTTTGGGGGATATAGAGGGGATTAATGTAGTTATTGCAGCTGAGGTCTCTCCAGGGAATATTGTTTCAGAAGAAATAGAGCTTCCTACAGGATTGGCATCAGAAAACATCAACTTTGTGCCATCTGGTTTTATACAGGCAAGTGTCGGTCTAATAAAAGGAACAGAAGTAAAAGTTAGGTTTTTACCGAAAATAAGTACTGATGATGTTTCCATGGGATTGTTTGGTATAGGAATTCAACATGAATTCACCAAGCATTTGCCAGCGGATAAAGTATTGCCTATTGCAATATCTGGTGTTATTGGATATACAAGTTTAACGGGCACATATGATTTTACAAATTCTGAAGTTATTGCTGGCCAAGATCAAAAAATAGACACCAAGATGAGTTCTTGGGTTTTTCAAGCAGTAGTATCAACTAAGTTGCCTGTTATTAATTTTTATGGGGGTGTAGGGTATCTTACAGGGAAATCTGAAACAGATATTTTAGGAACGTACATTGTGCAAACAGGACCTTTCCAACAAACATATACAGATCCTTTTTCTATCAATAAAGATGTAAGTGGGGTTGTGGCCAATGTAGGTGCAAAATTAAAGCTTGGGTTCTTTAGATTAAATGCGGATTATTCCATAGGACAATTCAACAACCTTTCTTTTGGTATAAACTTTGGGTTTAGGTAAAGCTTAGATCATTAGATATAAAAAATGCCCAATCCCAACAGTTGTCGGGATTGGGCATTTTTATTTTGAATTCTTTTTTATTCTCTTACTGCCAGAATATTTCCTTTGTTGTCCTCTAAAACAGTTTGGGCTGAATTTTCTTTCATTAGTACAATTTCATTTGGCATATTGGTGCCAGGATATGAAATAGTGTAGACGCCATCTTCTTGGCTCCAAGCAAAATCAGTCCGCATTTCTACAATATTGCCACTGTATCTATGAAACCTTCCTAAATAAGCATCGTTAAAAATCCACTCTAGTCGGGTGGTGCTTTTATTGGTTTCGCTTGTAAAAATAGTTTCTGCCTTAAACCAGACTCCAAGAACGGGGTCGTCATTTTCGGGAATTCTAGAGCAATTGCTTGCTAAAAAAATAGCAATTATTGCAAAAAGTGATAATAGCCTCTTCATTAATCGTAGGTTAAATAAGTTTCGGTACTATTTTGAACGTGAAATGGTTCTGTTGTATTGGAAAATTTCGATGTAATGCACATTGATGTCTTTTTTTTCGATGAAATGCTTATTTTTTTTAGCAATGAAAGAAAAAGGATGCAAAAATCAGTCATCAGAAAAGCGTCACATTTATAGCAGTTTTGCATCAAAATCGCTATTTTTGAACTTGCTAAAAAATCACTAAAAAAATCAACATAATGAAAGTTACCGTAGTAGGAGCAGGCGCAGTTGGCGCAAGTTGTGCAGAGTATATTGCAATCAAAAATTTTGCATCAGAAGTCGTTTTATTGGATATTAAAGAAGGGTATGCTGAGGGCAAGGCCATGGATTTAATGCAAACTGCTTCTTTAAACGGTTTTGACACCAAAATTACAGGCATTACAAATGATTATTCTAAAACGGCCAATAGTGATATTGCTGTGATTACATCAGGAATTCCTAGAAAACCAGGAATGACACGTGAGGAATTGATAGGGATAAATGCAGGAATTGTGAAAGCAGTTTCTTCTAGCTTAATAGAGCATTCTCCCAATGTAATTCTTATTGTAGTGAGTAATCCTATGGATACCATGGCTTATTTGGTGCATAAAACCACAAACCTTCCAAAAAATAGAATCATTGGTATGGGCGGTGCTTTGGATAGTGCACGTTTTAAGTACAGATTGGCAGAGGCTTTGGGAGCACCTATTTCTGATGTTGACGGAATGGTAATAGGTGGTCATAGTGATAAAGGAATGGTGCCTTTAATTAAAAACGCTACTAGAAATAGTGTTAAAGTTTCTGAATTTTTATCAGAAGAAAGACTTTCTCAAGTTGTAGAAGACACCAAAGTTGGTGGTGCTACACTAACTAAATTATTGGGTACAAGTGCATGGTATGCTCCTGGAGCGGCAGTTTCTGCATTGGTACAGGCCATTGCATGTGATCAAAAGAAAATGTTCCCATGTTCTACTTTCTTGGAAGGAGAATACGGTTTAGAAGATATCTGTATAGGTGTACCAGTTGTTCTTGGGAAAAACGGTATTGAAAAAATAGTTGATATAGAATTGAGCGATGCGGAAAAAGCAAAAATGCAAGAAAGTGCTGTTGGTGTTAAAAAAACCAATGGACTTTTAGAACTTTAATAACCTTTTTAGCATATTCGCTTCAGCGAATACACTTATTGACAATTTCACCAAGGCATCCCGTAAAGAACGGGATGCCTTGGTTTTATAAAACTGATAAATATATTGCCATTTTATAAGGGAAATGATATATTTGCACGCTATTTACGAATACAATAATAAATCTAATTAACCAATGCAAAATAAAGGACTTATAAAGCTTTTTGCTTTCTTGTTTGGGATTGTGAGTATCTACCAACTATCCTACACATTCATTACCAGTAAGGTTGAAAATGAAGCAGAGACTTTTGCTATTAGCTCAATTTCTGAAGCTGAAGACGATTATGTGGCCAAAAGAGAAATTTTGGAAGCCAGTTATCTGGATTCAATCGGTAATAATTCCATTTTAGGATATACAGATTATAATGAAGCAAAGAAAAGGGAACTGAACAAAGGATTGGATCTTAAAGGTGGTATCAATGTTACGTTACAAATATCTGTAAAAGATATCCTTAAAGGGTTAGCCAACAATACTAAAAGCCCTGTTTTTAACAAGGCTTTAGCTGATGCGGATATAGCTTCTAAAAATAGTGATGACACTTATTTGGATTTGTTCTTTGATGCTTTTGATAATATTAAGGGAGATGCCAAATTAGCTTCTCCAGATATTTTCGCAAACAAAGGATTGAGTGATGCTGTCAATTTTCAAATGAGTGATAGTGAGGTTAGACCTATCATAGAAACGAAAATAGACGAAGCCATTATTTCTGCTTTTGAAGTGTTGAGAGAGCGTATAGATGGTTTTGGTGTTACACAACCAAATATTCAAAGAGAAGGGAATTCTGGACGTATATTGGTAGAATTGCCTGGAGCAAGAGATATTTCCCGTGCTCAGGATTTATTGTCCAGTACGGCCCAATTAGAATTTTGGGAAACGTATCAGCCAAGCAATCCAAACATAGGAAACTTTTTAGTAGCTGCCAATGAGCAATTAAAATCTTTGGTTGAAACAGACGTAGAAGAGGTTGTAGAAGAAGAAATTTCCAAACCAGAATCTGAAATTGATTCCTTATTATCTGATATTTCTGATGATGCTTTAGACTTAACTGGGCAAGTAAATCCATTATTAAGTTTATTGCAAGGTTCAGGTAGTGGTTATGCCATTGCAAGTGTTGCTATTAAAGATACAGCTAAAGTAGGGGAGTATCTTAGGATGAGAGAGATTCGCCGTTTGTTGCCAGCAGATATTCAATTTGTGAAATTTGCTTGGGAACGCCCTTCAGCTGATGTTGAGGTTGTTGATTTGTATGCATTAAAATCCAATCGTGACAATGCTCCTAGAATGAGTGGGGATGTAGTTAGCGATGCCAGGGATGATTTTGACCAAATAGGTAGACCTGCGATTACAATGAGCATGAACACCAGAGGTGCTAAAGAGTGGCAAAAACTGACCAGTGATGCAAATATTAATGGCACTGGTATTGCGGTTGTTTTAGATAATAAAGTATATACTGCTCCAGGTTGTTCCGTGGTTGGTGGTATATCTGGCGGAAGAACAGAGATTACAGGTAATTTTACAGTTACAGAAACTAAAGATATAGCAAACGTATTACGTGCTGGTAAATTACCAGCTAAAGCTGAAATTATACAATCAGAAATTGTTGGTCCGTCATTGGGTCAGGAAGCTATAGATAGTGGTTTTATGTCCTTTATGATAGCTATGGCGTTTGTATTGTTATGGATGATATTCTACTATGGAAAAGCAGGAATATTTGCTGATATTGCTTTGATATTGAACATTGTGTTGATTTTTGGAGTGTTGACCAGTTTAAATGCGGTGTTGACATTGCCAGGTATTGCAGGTATTGTATTGACCATTGGTATGTCAGTTGATGCCAATGTACTTATTTTTGAACGTATAAAAGAGGAACTGGCAAAAGGGAAGGGCATGAGTTTGGCTATTTCTGATGGTTTCAGCAATGCACTTTCATCCATTTTAGATGCCAACATTACTACGGGACTTACGGCACTGATTTTATTTATATTTGGTTCAGGACCAATTAAAGGATTTGCGACTACCTTATTGATAGGTATTTTGACATCATTGTTTACGGCAATCTTTATTACAAGATTGTTGGTGGATTGGTATATCAGTAAAAAAGGAAGAAAATTAGATTTTTCTACCGCTATGACCAAAAACATATTTAAGAATACCAAGGTTAATTTCTTGGGCAAACGTAAGATAGCTTATGTTATTTCTGCGATATTGATAGGTATAGGAGTATTTTCTTTATCCACACAAGGTTTACAACAAGGAGTGGATTTTGTAGGGGGACGCTCATACCAAGTTAGGTTTGAACATGCAGTGAGCCCTTCTGAAATTGCTTCGGAATTGAATACTGTTTTTGGTAGTGGAACCAATGTAAAAACATTTGGAGATGCTAATCAAATAAAAATAACGACACCATATAAGGTAGATGTGGAAGGTATAGAAGTGGATAATGAGATACAGGATAAATTGTATACATCACTTCAAAAATATTTACCGGATGGTACTTCTTTTGAAGACTTTACCGTTGGTGCATCAGAAAAATCTATTGGGATTTTACAATCCACTAAAGTGGGACCTACCATTGCAGATGATATTAAGAAAAATGCATTTTTAGCCATTATTGGTTCTTTGTTCGTGGTTTTCCTTTATATCTTGTTGCGTTTCCGTAAGTGGCAATTTTCATTGGGAGCTGTTATAGCAGTATTCCATGATGTATTGATAGTACTTGGTATTTTCTCTATAGCAGGAAAGTTGATGCCATTTAACATGGAAATAGACCAAGCCTTTATTGCAGCAATATTAACGGTGATAGGGTATTCCTTAAATGATACCGTGGTTGTGTTTGACCGTATCAGGGAGATTGTAGGGTTAAAAGGATGGAAGAACGGTGAGCGCATCAATGAGGCGCTGAACAGTACGTTGAGTAGAACGTTGAATACATCTTTAACCACTATAGTAGTGTTGTTGGCAATATTTATTTTTGGAGGAGAATCACTTAGAGGGTTTATGTTCGCAATGATCATAGGTGTTGTTGTAGGTACATATTCTTCTTTGTTCATTGCAACGCCAGTAATGTTTGATACGATGAAAAGAAAAATTCTGTCAGGAAATGAAGAATAAGTTTATTCTTAAATTTATATAAAAAAAGAGCCACTTTTAAAGTGGCTCTTTTTTTATGGCTGTTAAT
>Ga0256845_1001579_pt1 | contig 17970 bp, 13 predicted proteins | sample RiftiametaG_FD_189101 | JGI IMG/M metagenome (GOLD analysis project Ga0256845, IMG submission 189101) | Tube worm associated microbial communities from hydrothermal vent at the East Pacific Rise, Pacific Ocean - Riftia | ecosystem: Host-associated > Annelida > Integument > Unclassified ...
GTCATCAGCGAAATTATTGCCTAATCAGGTTGAATACGAGAATTGCCTTGATCCATTAAAAGGGTCAGGGCAATTTTTTATAGGGATAGATTAATGAGAGATATAGTGACCCTCGCATGTGGAACATGCAAGCGTCGTAATTATACGACGACTAAAAACAAAAGAAACACCCCGAATAAACTCGAATTCAGTAAATACTGTCCGTTTTGTCGGGTGCACACTCCACATAAAGAGACCAAGTAGAGCTTTTTTGCAGGCCAGTAGCTCTAATTGGTAGAGCGCCGGACTCCAAATCCGGATGCTGGGGGTTCGAGTCCCTCCTGGCCTGCCACTTGTTTTAACTATGTAAAACTTTTCTGGCATTGTTGACTGGTTTAGGCAATGTTTGGTGCTTTACTACTTACGCTTCTTTGTGGGGTGTCAGTGGAATTCTGCATGGAGGCTGGTTGCTGTTATGGCTGCAAATACTAAATCGAAAAAGAATAGCGTTGCGAAAGTTAAAGAACCTTCGCCTTTTTCTCCTAAGCAGATAAAACAATTTGTACAGGAAGTGAAAGCTGAGTTTTTAAAGATCGTGTGGCCGGATAAGAAGATGACCCTTGGGCTCACCGGAGTTGTTGTACTTTTAACTGTTGTTATATCTATATACCTTGGATCGGTTGACCTGGTTCTCGGAAAACTGATCTCAACCTTCCTGCGATAGGGAACAGAGTAAATTCTGGAATTATATCAAGGGTTGCACTGATACCTTTTTGCAGGTATTGATTAATTACTTTACTGATAAATCTCATGGCAAGACAATGGTACATACTCCAGGTCCACTCGGGCTTTGAAGAGAAAGTGAAGGCAACTCTTGAAGAGCGGATTCGCAAGGACGGGCTAGAAGAGTTCTTTGGTGAAATCCTCGTTCCCACCGAGCAGGTTGTTGAAATGATCAAGGGCGCAAGAAAGACTTCTTCAAGGCGATTTTTCCCTGGATATATGCTTGTCAGCATGGATCTCAATGATGAGACCTGGCACACTATTCATGAGAATATGCCAAGAGTAGTTGGTTTTGTAGGAGATGATCGAAATCCAGTTCCTTTGTCTGATGAGGATGCTGCAAAAATTATTGGCAGAATTCAGGATGGTTCTGAACGGCCAAGGCCAAAAGTTATCTTTGATATTGGTGAAGTTGTCAGGGTTACTGATGGACCTTTTGCCAATTTTCAAGGGGTTGTTGATGAGGTTTTCCCGGAAAAGGGGCGTGTACGTGTTATGGTTTCAATTTTCGGTAGAGAAACGCCAGTTGAACTGGAATTTGTACAGGTTTCGAATACGTAGGTTCGATTAAATAACTTTGTTATCATTTTCTGTCACATTATCTAACACATAGTGTCGCCAGGGAGTATTTGATTAATAGTTAGTTGGAGTAATAAGATGGCCAAAAAAGAAATGGCGTTTATCAAATTGCAGATACCAGCAGGGAAAGCTAATCCCTCACCACCAGTCGGACCAGCTCTTGGTCAGCATGGTGTAAATATCATGGAATTCTGCAAAAATTTCAACGCCAAAACACAATCACTTGGTGATACCATTGTACCTGTAGTTATTACGGTTTATCAGGATAGATCGTTTAGCTATATTACCAAGACACCACCAGCTTCTGTTCTTTTGCTTAAGGCTGCTGGTTTGAAGAAAGGTTCCGGCAATCCCAAGGCAGAACGTGTGGCAGACCTGAAACGCGACAAGGTTCGCGAAATTGCTGAAATTAAAATGCCCGATCTTAACGCATATGACATTGAAGGTGCAATGCGAATAGTTGAAGGTACGGCTAGAAGCTGTGGTATCACCGTAATAGACTGATGTTCCTCAATGTACTTGCTTTAGCTGTAATTATGGAGTAAGGCACCAATAAATTTAAATTTACTGCTGGTAGGAGAAAATCCTATACGAGTAGGAGGCTGACATGCCGAAACATGGTAAAAATTTTAATAATAAGCTGAGCAAGATAGATAGAAGTGCTCTTTACGAGGTCGAAGAAGCAATTGATCTTGTAGTCAAATCAAAATACGCAAAATTTGATGAGACTTTTGACATAGCTCTCAAACTTGGTGTGGATCCAAGGCATGCCGATCAGATGATCAGGTCGTCTGTGACTTTGCCCCATGGAACGGGAAAAGTAACCAGAGTTCTTGTTTTTGCCAAAGGAGCTAAAGAAGCTGAGGCTCTTGAGGCTGGTGCGGACTATGTCGGAAATGAAGAAATTGTCGAAAAAATCAAAGACGGCTGGCTGGAGTTTGATAAAACTGTAGCTACTCCTGACATGATGGGCGTAGTCGGTAAAATTGGCCGAATTCTTGGGCCACGTAATCTGATGCCTAATGCAAAACTGGGCACAGTTACATTTGACGTTGCTGATGTAGTTAAGGAAATAAAAGCGGGTAAGGTCGATTTTCGAGTTGAGAAAGGTGGTATTGTCCATGCTGGTATTGGCAAAATATCTTTTGGCAAAGAAAAGCTTGTGGAGAACTTTTTAGCTTTTGTCTCCAGAATAATTCAATTGAAGCCTTCAACCAGCAAAGGCTTGTATTTGCGTTCCATAACAATATCTTCTACGATGGGACCTGGTGTGAAGATCGATCAGCTTGCTGTGAGGGCAATGCTGAAATAGTTGTAGGATGTTACGTGTTTTGTAAAAAATACGGTTGTAAAGAGTCGAAGACAGCGGGTACATGAGTTTAATCGTGCTTAACACGACCTGCCGAGACACCAAGAGGTTAGTTGTAATTGTTGTTTTGGCGTAGTCAGGGGAAATTTCCTCAGTATAGCCTTTGTAACTGCTGTTTCGAATACTATTTAATTTAAACCTGGGAGGAGTGCTTTGAATCGTGATGAAAAAGTGACAATTGTTTCGGAATTGAACGACTCGTTCAGCCGTGCAAAATTTGCAGTTGTTGCTGACTATTGTGGTTTAAAGGTTTCTGAGTTTGAAGAATTCCGCGCAGAGTTAAGGAATTGTGATTCAGAAATCCGCGTAGCCAAAAATACTCTCTTGAGAAGAGCAGTTACAGACACAGATAACGCTGCACTAAGTGATGATTTCACTGGTACAACAGCCGTTGTCTTGTCGTATGCAGACCCTGTCATGCCGGCAAAGGCGATTGCAAAATTTGCTGATGGCCATGATAAGTTTATTGTACGTTCTGTAGCTCTTGATGGAGAAAAGATTGGGATCGATGAGCTTATAGCTCTTTCGAAACTGCCAAGCAAAGAGGTACTACTTGGACAGTTACTCTCAACATGGAACAATGTTCCAACTGGACTTGTTCAGGTTCTTACAGGTGTGTCGCGTACTTTTGTTTACGCACTACAGGCTGTTAAGGATAAAAAAGAAGCTGAGAATAACTGATTCGTTCTAATTGATACAATAATTATATTATAAGAGGATTTTGAAATGGCTGTTACTAAAGAAGACGTGATTGATTTTATTTCTAATATGTCAGTACTTGAGCTTGCAGATCTTATTAAAGAGTTCGAAGAAAAATTTGGAGTTTCTGCTGCTGCTCCTGTCGCTGTCGCTGCTGCTGGTGCTGCTGCTGATGCACCTGTTGAAGAGAAAACTGAATTTGATGTTATTCTTGCCAGCTTTGGAAGTGAAAAAATAAAAGTTATTAAAGAGGTTCGTGCAATTACTGGCCTTGGCCTTAAAGAGGCAAAAGTTCTTGTTGAATCAGCTCCTGCACCACTAAAGGAAGCAACTACAAAAGAGGACGCTGAAGAGATTAAAACAAAAATTGAAGCTGTAGGTGCAACTGTTGAGATTAAATAGTTGATCTTTCAGCAAGTTGTTTGCTTTATTGCAACAACAACTTGATACAACACGCTACGAGCTACGCTTCGTGGCGTGTTGTGTTTTGTGGAAAAGCGTTATTTTGTATGGATTTTCAATAAATAGCCGTATTTATTCGCCTGGGTTTTAACCGATTGGATATCGACTCAAAACCCGGGCGAACGAGTATGGCTGGGTGAGAAATTATGGTATTTAATGGTTTTCAGGGATTTTAGCACGTATCTTTTAAGAAAAGATGTACGATATTGCTGGCAGTTTCAAAATTCATGAATACTAGTGACTTACTATTGAAGAACAGTAATAGATAAAAAACGAAGGATACATTTTGAAGTTACGTGGTAGATCTTTAGCAACCGGGTACTTGTACTTGTTTGCTTATCGTTTACCAGTGTAAGTTTTATCGTTTTTATGAAAACACTAAAAAGGGGTAATACTATGCTTGAAGATAGTGCTTACGTTTTTCCTGGTTCAATTTTATACTCTAATTTTTATTCTTTATCAGTAGTTTCATATTTCAGTGGCAAGATTATTTTACCCACCCTGTCATATTAACACTAACCCTGATGAACTGGATACGTTTTGAAGCTGGTTCAGTGGCCCTTTTGTTGACACGTTGTTTATGAAGAATGTTTCCGGAAACACAAATCAACAGATCTGATCTGGGCATCATATCATTTTATTTGAGTACGATTCAAAGGCAATTTCGAGGAAAATTATGGAAAGAGTAAGGAAGAATTTTGCCACGGCACAGGCTGTCTTGGAGCCGCCCCATCTGATTTCTATGCAACGTCTCTCATATGAGAAGTTTTTACAGATGGGAAGTGAACCCGATGAGAGAGAAGATTGCGGGTTGCAGGCTATTTTGAAAAATGTTTTTCCAATAAATGATTTCAATGGTCTCTGTTCACTTGAGTTTGTCAGATATAAATTTGGTGAACCGAAATACACGGTAGAAGAGTGCCTGCAGAGGGGTATGACCTTTGATATCCCACTGAAAATAGTCGTTCGGCTTATTACGTTTGACGTTGATGAGGAAACTGGTGTTCAGTCTATTCGTGATATTAAGGAACAGGAGGTTTTTCTTGGCTCTCTTCCTTTAATGACAGGCGACGGAGTCTTTGTTATTAACGGTACTGAGCGGGTCATTGTCTCACAGCTGCAAAGGTCGCCTGGGCTTTTCTATACACATGATAACGGAAAAAGCCACTCTAGCGGTAAACTGCTTTACTCTGCCCGCATTATACCAGTTCGTGGTTCATGGATAGATCTTGAATTTGATATTAAGGATGTCCTTCACGTTAGGATTGACCGAAGGCGAAAGTTCCCGGTTACCACCCTGTTAAAAGCAATAGGATTTTCAGCAGAAGAATTATTGGCAGAATTCTACCCGGTTCGAACCGTTAATAAGATTGACGATACATACTATGTTAGCTTTAACGCTGATTATGTAAAGGGACAACGACTTGAATTTGACCTGATAGATCCAGGTAGTGGCGAAATTTTAGGCCGCAAGGGCAAGAAAATCTCCAAAGTGTTGTGCAATAAAATTGAAGCGGCCTCCATTACGTCTCTGCAGGTTTCAGCCGAGACCTTGGCTGGTTCTATGCTGGCAACAGAAATTCCTGGCAAGGAAGAAGAAGATCCAATTGCGCTTTGTAATACAGAGCTTACTGAAACATTACTTGAGACCCTTGCCGCAGAGGGGATTAATGAGTTCAGTATTTTACATATTGATGGGGTGAACTTTTCCAACTCCTTCAGTAAAACACTTTCTTTAGATAAAGCTAAAAATCATGAAGAAGCACTGATTGAAATTTACCGGCGATTGCGTCCTTCAAGCCCTCCGACAGCAGAAGTCGCTGAATCCTTTTTTAACAATCTGTTCTTTAACCAGGATTTGTATGATCTGTCAGAGGTTGGTCGTTACAAGATCAATGCAAAACTCGGTCTTGAGATTGATATATCGAATCGTGCCCTTACACAGGAAGATATACTCAATGCTGTTAGATACCTTGTCCGCCTTAAAGACTCTCAAGGTGGAGTTGATGATATTGATCATCTTGGAAATCGCCGTGTGAGGACAGTCGGTGAACTGGTTGAGAACCAATATAGAATGGGGCTGGTCAGGATGGAAAGAGCCATCAAGGAAAGGATGACTCTTCAGGATGTTGAGACTTTGATGCCTCATGATCTTGTCAATCCCAAGCCGATATCAGCCGCCATTAAAGAATTTTTTGGCACCAGTCAGCTTTCACAGTTTATGGATCAAACGAATCCTCTGTCGGAAGTAACCCACAAGCGACGTTTGAGTGCTCTTGGACCTGGTGGTCTTTCAAGGGAACGTGCTGGTTTTGAAGTACGTGATGTACATCCGACACATTACGGCAGAATCTGTCCGGTTGAAACTCCTGAAGGACCAAATATTGGTTTGATCGTCTCTTTGGCGACGTATGCAAGGGTTAACCCTTACGGTTTTATCGAGACCCCTTATATAAAGGTTGAAGACAGAATTGTTCTCAATGATAAGGTTAAATACCTCAGCGCGCTGCAGGAACAGGAACAGATCATTGCTCCTTCCTTGACCCCCGTTGATGAGAATAACCGAATTATCGCTGAGAATCTTATTATTCGTGAGGAAGGTGAGGTTCTTACCTCCATTGCCGAAAATGTCACTTATATGGACATCGCTCCCAATCAAATGATCAGTGTTGCCGCATCGCTGGTACCATTTTTGGAGAATGATGATGCGAACAGGGCACTGATGGGCTCCAATATGCAGCGCCAGGCTGTACCGCTTATGATAACCCGCTCACCGCTGGTTGGAACGGGTATGGAACGATATGTTGCCCGGGATTCCGGAGCATGCCTCTTGAGTGCAGGTGACGGTGTGGTTGAGGAGTCTGATTCCAACCGTATTGTTGTTAGATATGACGAGCCTGGAACAGATGGTTATGATACAGGTGTTGCTGTCTATCGCCTTGGCAAATATAAAAAATCAAATCAAAATACCTGCTTTAATCAACGTCCTCTCGTTACACCAGGAACACGAGTTCAATCAGGCACGGTTTTGGCAGATGGACCGTCTTGTGAAGCTGGAGAGCTTGCTATTGGTAAAAATGTAACAATTGCTTTTATGCCCTGGCGAGGTTTTAACTTTGAGGATTCAATTCTCATAAATGAGAGATTGCTTAAAGAAGATACATTTACCTCAGTTCATATAGAAGTTTTTGAAACCATGGCCAGGGATACAAAACTTGGTAAGGAAGAAATTACTAGGGATATTCCAAACGTCAGTGAAGAAACACTCAGAAACCTGGATGATTCAGGTATTGTTCGTATCGGAGCCGAGATCAAAGCGGGAGATACCCTTGTCGGTAAGGTTACACCAAAGGGTGAAACTGTTCTTTCGCCTGAGGAAAAACTGCTCCGGGCAATATTTGGAGAAAAGGCACAGGATGTAAAGGATTCTTCACTAAGAGTTCCACCCGGGGTTGGTGGTGTTGTGATAGATGCCAAAGTGTTTTCACGTAAAGGTGTAGATAAGGACGAACGTTCACTTCTTATAGAAGATCTTGAAATAGAGAAACTTACTCAGGACAAAAATGATGAGTTACGTAGCTTGAGACATGGTGTCTGTCGTGAAATCGGTACGATTATTGATGGCAGGACAGCGAAAACTGATATTCTCGACACTAAGGGCGAGGTTGTTGTCAAGTTGGGTAAGAAGATCAGTGCTGAACATGCTGAAATGATAGGTTTTAGTAATCTTAGTCATATTGAATTTTCTGAAAAGGCCAAATATTCCGAAGAGATTGAGTCAGCTTTTTCCCGGTTTGAAAATCAGGCCAGACTGATCTCCGAGCGATATGACGGTATAATTGAACGGATGAAGAAAGGGGATGACCTTCCTCCTGGCGTTGTTAAAATGGTCAAGGTTTATGTTGCTACCAAAAGAAAACTTTCGGTGGGTGATAAGATGGCCGGTCGACACGGTAACAAAGGTGTTGTCTCCAGATTGTTGCCCGAAGAAGATATGCCATTTTTTGAGGATGGAACTACAGTTGATATAGTTCTTAATCCTCTGGGTGTACCTTCCCGTATGAATGTCGGTCAGGTACTTGAAGTACATCTGGGTCTTGCCGCAAGGCGACTTGGCCAACAACTTGAAAAATTGAGTTTGCAGCATGGTGCAGATGGGGTCCGGGATAAAATAAAAGCAGTTTACTCTTCTGATGAATACGAAGCTATTACTGCAGGTAAATCTGACGAAGAAATTATTGAATGGGCCCGTGCACATCAGGAAGGACTCCATATGGCAACCCCTGTTTTCGATGGTGCTCCTGAAGAAGCCATCCGAAGCCTTCTCGTGGAAGCCGGAGTTGATGAGGTTGGTCAGGTACAACTATATGATGGTTTGAACGGAGAACCATTTGCAAACAGGGTAACAGTTGGCGTTATGTATATGTTAAAACTGCATCACCTTGTAGACAATAAAATTCATGCCCGTTCAACTGGACCCTATTCATTGGTAACTCAGCAGCCACTAGGTGGGAAAGCACAGTTTGGTGGCCAGCGGTTGGGTGAGATGGAAGTGTGGGCCATGGAGGCATATGGTGCTGCGTATACCCTGAAAGAATTTTTGACCGCTAAGTCCGATGATGTCGAGGGACGTACTTCGATGTACGAGCGTATTGTAAAAGGAAATAATTTTCTGACAACCGGGCTGCCGGAATCTTTTAACGTTCTCGTTAAAGAACTCCAGGCGCTCTGTTTGAATATGGAACTTATAGAAGAATAAGGGAAAATGACGGAGACGTAAAGTAGTCCGTTAATCCTGCTAGTACAGATTTTGTCGAGTTTTCTTCTGGTGTGTTGTTCCTGGAGCAGGACACCGATGAAATACTTAATTATATGGGAGAGGTGATTTCGTGGAAGAGTTATTCAATTTTTTTCAAAAACCGAAAGCTCCAGTCAAATTTAAGAGCGTTAAAATATCTCTGGCTTCTCCTGAGAAGATCATGGACTGGTCCCATGGCGAAGTAAAAAAGCCTGAGACAATTAACTACAGGACATTCAAACCTGAGCGGGATGGTTTATTCTGCGCAAAAATATTTGGACCGGTTAAAGATTTCGAGTGTAACTGCGGTAAATATAAGAGAATGAAGCACCGTGGAGTGGTTTGCGAAAAATGCGGTGTTGAGGTCATTCAGTCAAAAGTTCGGCGTGAAAGGCTTGGACATATCAAGCTTGCTGCTCCTGTCGCGCATATCTGGTTTCTCAAGAGTTTGCCAAGTAAGATCGGTGCTGTTCTTGACATGACCCTAAAGCAGCTCGAAAAAATACTTTATTTTGAGCAGTACGCGGTTGTAAGATCAGAAGTGGATGCATTGCCGGTAGGTAGCTTGCTTACCGAGGAAAAATACAGGCAGGCCAGAAGTGAATACGCAGCCTCGTTTGATGTGGGCATTGGAGCTGAAGCTATACGTGTACTGTTGGCATCCCAGGATCTGATTGCTCTTTCCTTGCAGTTAAGGGACGAAATGCTTGCTACCAATTCCCAGACCAAACGACAAAAACTTGGAAAAAGACTGTTTGTCATTGAGGCTTTCCGCGATTCCGGCAATAAGCCGGAATGGATGATTCTCGAAGTCATTCCAGTCTTACCACCAGATCTCAGGCCCCTTGTACCCCTTGAAGGTGGCAGATTTGCCACTTCGGATCTCAATGATCTTTACAGGCGTGTTATAAATCGTAATAATCGGCTCAAGCGACTTCTAGAACTTGATGCTCCTGATATTATTATCCGTAACGAAAAAAGAATGTTGCAGGAAGCTGTAGATGTTCTTTTTGATAATGGTCGTCGTGGGCGCGTCATTACAGGTGGGAATAAGCGACCGCTTAAATCTCTTTCTGACATGTTGAAGGGTAAGCAGGGTCGTTTTCGTCAAAACCTGCTTGGAAAACGTGTCGATTATTCTGGGCGATCCGTTATCGTTGTTGGTCCACATCTCCGACTGCATCAATGTGGTATTCCAAAGAAAATGGCTCTCGAGCTTTTTAAACCCTTTATCTATAATAAACTTGAAAATAAAGGGTACGTCACGACAATAAAAAGTGCTCGTAAAATGGTTGAAAAGGAGATGAAGGAGGTTTGGGATGTACTCGATGAGGTCGTCACTGAATATCCAGTTATTCTGAACCGTGCACCAACCTTGCATAGACTTGGTATGCAGGCATTTGAGGCTGTTCTCATTGAAGGTAAGGCGATACAGCTGCATCCTCTTGTCTGCATGGCTTTTAATGCTGACTTTGATGGAGATCAGATGGCGGTGCATGTGCCTCTTTCAGTTGAGGCACAGGTAGAAGCACGCGTTTTGATGATGTCTACCAATAACATACTCTCCCCGGCAAATGGTGAGCCGGTTATTATTCCATCTCAGGATATTGTATTAGGTCTCTACTACATGACCCGTGAACGGATAAATGTTGCCGGTGAAGGCAAGGTGTTCAGCTCAGTGGAAGAGGCTATTGTTGCCTATAACTGTGGCGAGGTGCATCTGCAGGCAAAGGTCAAAGTAAGAAAAGACGGGGAAATTATAGAGACAAGTATGGGAAGAATTATTCTCGGCAAACTTGTCCCTGATGCTGTGAGTTTTGATAAGGTTAACCGCGTCATGACAAAAAAGGCATTGGCTGCTCTCATAGATCACACTTACAGGCATGCTGGGACCAAGCAGACCGTTATTCTCGCAGATCGTCTTAAAGACATTGGCTATGAATATGCAACCCGTGCTGGAATCTCCATCTGCATTGATGATATGAAAATTCCAGTCAGGAAGGGAATACTGGTTGGAGAAGCTGAAAATGACGTCCTTGATGTTGACCAGCAATATACAGATGGTCTTATTACTTCAGGTGAAAAATATAATAAGGTTGTGGATATCTGGTCAAAGGTCACTGAAGAAGTAGCAAATGCGATGATGGATGGTATTAAGGTCGAAAACTTTGAAGATAAAGATGGCAATATCGTTGAAGCGGATAGTTTTAATTCCATTTTTATTATGGCGGATTCCGGGGCTCGTGGTTCAAGGGATCAGATTCGCCAGCTTGCCGGTATGCGTGGACTTATGGCTAAGCCAAGTGGTGAAATCATTGAGACACCTATTAAGGCCAATTTCCGTGAAGGCCTTGGTGTGCTCGAGTATTTTATTTCGACCCATGGTGCTCGGAAAGGTCTTGCAGATACCGCATTGAAAACAGCTAACTCTGGATATTTGACGAGAAGGTTGGTAGACGTTGCTCAAGAATCAACCATCGTAATGGCAGATTGTATGACTATCGATGGAATTGTTGCAGAGCCGTTGATGGATGGTGGTGAAATAATAGTTCCACTGAGTGATAGAATTCTCGGTCGTGTTGCACTTGAAGATATTGAAGATCCATTTACCGAAGATGTTATTGTCGAAATGGGTGAAGAGATTACCGAAGAGAAGGTAAAATTGATAACCGAAGCTGGTATCGATAGAGTACCTATCCGCTCGGTTTTGAGCTGTCGCGCAAAAAGAGGTGTTTGTGCTGCGTGTTATGGACGTGATCTTGGCCGTGGCCATATGGTTAACATGGGTGAGGCAATTGGTGTGGTAGCTGCACAGTCCATTGGTGAACCAGGCACTCAGCTGACAATGCGTACATTTCATGTTGGTGGTACAGCTTCAAGGTCTGTTGAACAGGCAGAACTGAGAACAAATATTGGTGGTACAGTGGCATTTAGTAATATCCACTCGGTTACCAATGCGGAAGGAACAGAGATCGTCATGAACAGAAATGCGGTTATCTCTGTAAAAGATGAACTTGGACGCGAGCGTGAGAAATTTAAAGTCAATTATGGTGCGCAACTTCTTGTAAAAGATGGCGATCTCATTGAGAGGGATACTATTCTTGCAGACTGGGACGCATATACTATTCCAATTGTGGCTGAGGTCGGTGGTAAGATCAAGTATGGTGATGTTATTGAAGGTGTCACGATGCAGGAGAAAGTCGATCCTGTAACTGGCCGTTCATCGCTTGTTATTATCCATACTGCTACCGGCACTCAACTTAACCCGCGCATCACTGTCAAAAATGATAAGGGTAAGACAGTTAAACTTCCTGGCACAGAGTCGTTTGCCAGGTATAGTCTGCCTGTAGGGTCCATTATTTCCGTTGTTGAAGGCGATACTATTTTTCCTGGTCAGATAGTTGGTAAGATTCCTCGTGAGACGACGAAAACAAAGGATATTACTGGTGGTTTGCCACGTGTTGCCGAGCTGTTTGAGGTTCGTAAACCTAAGGATCCTGCTATCATCACCAAAATCGATGGTAAGGTTAGTTTTGGCAAGGAATTGAAGGGAAAACGCCGTGTTGTGGTCACTCCTGAATATGGTGATCCCCAGGAATATCTGGTTCCTAAGATCAAGCACACTATAGTCCATGAAGGTGACTATGTTCAGGCTGGTGAACCCTTGATGGAAGGTACTGTTGTACCAAATGATATTCTTTCTGTACTTGGTGTCAAAGAGCTGGCTAAATTCCTTGTTAACGAGATTCAGGAAGTGTATCGACTGCAGGGCGTAAAGATCAATGATAAACATATTGAAGTTATCGTGCGTCAGATGTTGAAGCGGGTCATGATAACCTCCGCAGGTGATTCCAAGTTTATGATAGGGCAACAGGTCGAGTGGTGGAAGTTTGAAGAAGAGCGTGATCGTCTTATGGCTGAAGGTTTGAAGCCTGGCGTTGCTGAACCACTGCTGCTTGGTGTGACTAAGGCATCTTTGTCTACTGAAAGTTTTATCTCAGCAGCTTCATTTCAGGAAACAACCAAGGTGTTGACCAATGCAGCTGTAGCTGGAAAGGTTGATGAATTAGCCGGCCTGAAAGAAAACGTTATCATGGGTCGACTTATTTCAGCTGGTACAGGATTGATAAAAGAACAGTAGGATTGTAATTGAGTCCAGGCCTGTTTTTTTTCTTGACACTACAGTGACGTTAGGGTAAATATGGCTTCTTTCGTGATTAAATTAAGTGTCCAGCTCTGCAACTGAGAAGACAGGCAACAATAAATCGGTATGTAAACAGGAGCAGTTAACGCAATGCCAACAATTAACCAACTTGTAAGAAAGGGGCGGAAAAAGTCTGTTAAAAAGACAAATACCCCCGCTTTAAAAGGATCACCTCAAAAAAGGGGTGTCTGCGTGAGGGTGTATACAACTACACCTAAGAAACCAAACTCAGCTCTTCGAAAGGTTGCAAGGGTGCGGTTGACTAACGGGATTGAAGTGACATCGTATATTCCTGGCATTGGGCACAATCTTCAGGAGCATTCAGTGGTAATGATCAGAGGCGGTAGAGTAAAAGATCTACCAGGTGTACGTTATCATGTTATCCGTGGAACTCTTGATACGTTGGGTGTGTCTGACAGACGGCAGGGTCGTTCAAAATATGGAGCAAAAAAGCCATCTTGATTGAGATGTCTTATTGTTTGTGAGGAAATAGAAAATGTCACGTAGAAGAACAATAGAGAAACGACCGATCGATCCGGATCCGCGCTTTAACAGTGTGCTGGTGAGTAAATTTACTAATGGATTGATGGAAAGAGGTAAAAAGTCCCTTGCTCAGAGAATTTTTTATAGCGCAATGGATCTTATAGAAGATCGTGTTAAGGATGAAGATCCTCTGACTGTTTTCGAAGATGCGATGGAGAAGGTGCGACCTCGGCTGGAGGTAAAATCCCGTCGTGTGGGTGGTGCAACGTACCAAGTGCCAATGGAAGTTCGGCAGACTCGAAGAAATGCTTTGGCGATACGATGGATAATAGAGTTTTCAAGATCCAGATCAGGTAAGTCAATGTCTGAGAAGCTGGCTGCAGAATTGATTGATGCCTACAATAATCGTGGAGCATCTGTGAAAAAGAAAGATGATACTCATCGTATGGCAGAGGCTAATAAGGCTTTCGCCCATTACAGATGGTAATTGATAGTATCGCTTTCGAAATAAAATAAAGCAAAATACTCTGCAGATTTTTGTGTTTGTGGCAGGGTTTTTGGGGTTGGTATTAAAAGGGGCTGGCGGAAACACATTCTATACGCAAGAAAGTTATGGCAGCCCTGAACGAATACGAATTATCAGAAGTGCGCAATATCGGCATTATGGCCCATATTGACGCAGGCAAGACAACAACAACTGAAAGGATACTCTTTTATACAGGGCGATCATATAAGTTGGGAGAGGTTCATGACGGTACTGCTGTTATGGACTGGATGGAGCAGGAGCAGGAAAGAGGAATTACAATAACCTCAGCTGCTACAACCTGTGAGTGGAAAGGCAAGAAGATCAACATAATAGACACTCCTGGACACGTCGATTTTACTGTTGAGGTGGAAAGATCACTCAGGGTGTTGGATGGTGTGATTGCTGTTTTTTGTGCTGTCGGAGGTGTTGAACCTCAGTCGGAAACGGTATGGCGGCAAGCTGATAGTTATTCCATTCCTCGTGTTGCTTTTGTTAATAAGATGGATCGAATCGGCGCGAATTTTGAGCGTTGCGTTTCGATGATTACCGATAGACTTGGTGGTAATCCATTACCGATTCAACTGCCTCTAGGTAAAGAATCGGAGTTCGAAGGTGTTTTTGACCTTATTGAAGAAAAGATGCTCGTATTTGATGAGCAGTCTTTGGGACAGAATATAGCAGTTGAAGAAATACCTGCCCAATATATAGAAGAATTCACGGCCGCACGGATGATACTTCTCGAGAAGTTGGCCGACTTCGATGAGAAGATCATGGAAAAATACTTAGATGATACAATAGTATCTGCGCCTGAGATATATGCAGCTCTCAGAAAGGCAACGCTTGCTCTTAAGGTAGTGCCTGTTTTGTGTGGCAGCGCATTTAAAAATAAGGGTGTTCAGCCTCTGCTTGATAGTGTCGTTCGATTTTTACCATCACCTCTTGATGTAAAAGATGTGCAGGGAGAAGGATCGAAAGGTGATATTGTCACAAGAAAAGCTGACCCAAAGGCCAAACTGGCTGGTCTTGTTTTTAAATTGATGAGTGATTCCTTTGTGGAAAACCTCGCGTTTGTCCGAATTTATTCGGGTACAATCTCCGTCGGTGACAAGGTATATAATCCTGTTAAGAAGAAGCAGGAAAAAATATCCAAGTTACTGAGATTGCACGCCAATAAACGAGAAGAAGTCCAGCAGGTTGTAGCGGGTGATATAGTTGCAATTGTTGGTCTGAAGTTCACCACAACAGGGGATACGCTTTGCCAGAAGGGTGATTATATCATTCTTGAGAGTATGGATTTTCCCGATCCGGTGATTGGGGTTGCAATTGAACCAAAGACTAAAGCTGAAGAAAAAAAGCTTAACGAGACTCTGGACAAAATTGCCCTTGAAGATCCATCGTTCACTGTGACAAAAGATATGGACAGTGGACAAACAATTATCTCGGGAATGGGGGAGTTACACCTCGAAATAATTGTGGACAGGTTGCTTAATGACTTTAAAGTATCGGCTAACGTAGGTACGCCTCAGGTTGCATATAAGGAAACGATAGAGGTTGCCCATCGTGGAGAGGCCAAGTTTGATCAGCAGACAGGGGCTAAAGGTCAATATGGCCACGTGGTTATAAAAATTAAACCAACTAAGCGTGGCAGTGGTATTGTTTTCAAAAGCCAGATTGAAAGTGATCTTATCCCGGATGAGTTCTTAGGTGCGATAGAAAAAGGGATTGTTGACAGCCTTGATTCAGGGCCATTGATTGGTTATCCACTGACTGATATCGAAGTGAGTCTTGTCGGTGGCTCATACCACGAAGATGAGTCTACTGAAATGGCATTTGGGGTGGCTTCGGCCATGGCAATCAGAAGAACAACTGCTGAGGCGGAGCCTAAACTTCTTGAGCCAGTGATGAGCCTTGAAGTGACAACACCTGAAGAGTATCTGGGTGATGTTATAGCGGATCTCAACAGTAAGAGAGGAAAGGTTATAGGGGTCGAGGCAGAAGAGAAAATTCAGATTCTTCGGGCTCATGTTCCTCTAGCAGAGATGTTCGGATATTCAACCTCCCTCAGGTCTGCAACCCAGGGCAGGGCGAATTTCACGATGCAATTTTGGGAATACGATGTTGTACCAGCTGCTAAAGCAGCGTTAATTATAAAAAAAATCAGAGGAATATAAGTCCAAACATATTGAGGAATTATTATGGCAAAGGAAAAATTTGAAAGGACGAAGCCGCACGTCAATGTAGGAACAGTCGGGCATATCGATCATGGAAAGACGACGTTGACCGCTGCAATTACTCGTGTGTTGTCACTTAAAGGTCTGGCATCTTTTACTGATTTTAGTGATATCGATAAGGCACCTGAAGAGAAAGAACGTGGAATTACCATTGCGACAGCCCACGTGGAATATGAAACAGAAAATCGTCATTATGCCCATGTGGATTGTCCTGGTCATGCTGACTATATAAAGAATATGATTACCGGTGCAGCGCAGATGGATGGCGCAATACTGGTTGTTGCAGCAACCGACGGTGCAATGCCCCAGACCAGAGAGCACATTTTGCTTGCTCGTCAGGTTGGTGTTCCTGCCATCGTAGTGTTTTTGAATAAATGCGACATGGTTGACGATGAAGAATTGATTGAACTTGTTGAGATGGAGCTTCGTGAGCTTCTTGATAAGTATGAGTTTCCAGGTGATGATGTTCCTTTTGTCCAGGGTTCTGCACTTCAGGCGCTTGAAAATCCTGAAGATGAGGCTATGACCAAGTGTATCTGGGATCTGATGGAAGCAATTGATTCCTATATTCCAGAGCCTAAAAGAGATGTTGATCAACCTTTCTTGATGCCTGTCGAAGATGTTTTCTCTATTTCTGGTCGTGGTACTGTAGCTACCGGTCGTATTGAGCGCGGTGTTATTCATGTTGGCGACGAGATAGAGATTGTCGGTATTAAGGAGACTGAAAAGACTACTTGTACTGGTGTTGAGATGTTTCGTAAGCTGCTTGACGAAGGTCAGGCCGGTGATAATATCGGCGCACTTCTTCGTGGCGTGAAGCGTGAAGAGATTGAACGTGGTCAGGTTCTTGCTGCCCCTAAATCAATCCAGCCTCACACAAAATTTAAGGCGGAGTGTTATATTCTTGGTAAGGATGAGGGCGGTCGTCATACTCCATTCTTTAATGGATATCGTCCCCAGTTTTATTTCAGAACAACAGATGTTACAGGCGTTGTAACCCTCGATGAGGGTGTAGAGATGGTAATGCCTGGTGATAATATCGCCGCATCCGTTGAACTGATTACCCCGATCGCCATGGATGCAGGTCTGCGTTTTGCAATTCGTGAGGGTGGTCGTACTGTTGGTGCCGGTGTCATCAGCGAAATTATTGCTTAAAGGTTTGTAATGATACCTACAGAAAAAATTCGTATCCGTCTGAAAGCATATGATCATAAATTACTTGATCAATCTACAACCGAGATTGTTGAAACAGCACGAAGAACCGGGTCAGCAGTAGCGGGACCAATACCGTTGCCTACCTCAGTTAATAAATATTGTGTTCTTCGGTCGCCGCACGTCGACAAAAAATCTCGAGAGCAGTTTGAAATGAGGACACATCGTCGTTTACTAGACATTTTAGAGCCTACACAACAGACTATTGATCTGCTTATGAAGCTTGAATTGTCAGCAGGTGTTGATGTTGAAATTAAGTTGCCATAAAGGCATCTATCGTAAAGTTAATTGAAGCATCGGGATAAGTTATGCCAAAGTCAATGGGTATATTAGGAAAAAAAGTTGGAATGACCCGCGTATACAGTGAAATTGGAGAAGCAATTCCAGTAACTGTAATAGAAGCTGGTCCATGTAAGGTTCTTCAAGTTAAGACTGAAAGTAATGACGGATACAGTGCCATTCAGGTTGGTTTTTCTGAGAAAAAGGCTTCCCGTATTGATAAGCCTACGGCAGGTCATCTGAAAAAATCCAACTCTGATGGATACTATTTCATTCGTGAGTTCAGGGTTACTGATTCTGCTGCATACGAAGTAGGTCAGGAAATCACACTGGACGCGATAATGAAGGTTGGTGATAAGGTAGACG
>Ga0256845_1001580_pt1 | contig 17952 bp, 15 predicted proteins | sample RiftiametaG_FD_189101 | JGI IMG/M metagenome (GOLD analysis project Ga0256845, IMG submission 189101) | Tube worm associated microbial communities from hydrothermal vent at the East Pacific Rise, Pacific Ocean - Riftia | ecosystem: Host-associated > Annelida > Integument > Unclassified ...
CTTTTTAAATTAATATTTGGATATTTTTGTTTGTTCCCATCACTTTTAGATAAAAATACACTAGAAATTAATCATAATTTAAATGATAGGAGCGAATTTTATCGTAACTGTTGACCAACTAACTCATTAATAACCTTAGGATTCCCTTTCCCCCGAGTAGCTTTAAGCACCTGCCCTATAAAGAACCCAAAAAGCTTTTTATTCCCACTCTTAAACTTCTCCACATTATCAGTATTCTTAGCAATAACCTCATCAATAATAGGCAAGATAACAGCAGGGTCACTTATCTGTTTTAAATCTTTAGACTCAACAATACCAACGGGATTCGCTCCACTCTTACTCATCTCTTCATAAACTTGTTTAGCAATTTTAGTTGAAATAGTCTCATTATCTATCATTTTAACAAGTTCGGCTATCTCTTTTGGAGTAAATTTTAGCTCATCAATATTTTTCTGTTTTAGCTCTCTAGCTACCTCATTGGTTACTATATTGGCAATAGTTATAGGGCTATTCAACTTTTTTAGTGCATTTTTATAAAAATCAGATAATTTTTTATCTCGTGCTAGGGTATTAGCTACTTCACTATTAAGTTTTAACTCTTTGGTGTAGTTATCAAATAGGGCTTGTTGAGTTTGGGTCATTGATGCTACTTCACCGTCTATTTGAACTTTTTTAGGTTGTGATTTGGGTTTGCTTTGACTCTTTTTTTTCTTTTTTGCCCATGAGTCTTTTAAAGATACAATTTTATTAAAAACAGGTGCTTCATCTGTGTAATCAATAGGGTCAGCATAGAAGTACCCTTCTCTCTCAAACTGAAATCTCACATTAGGTTTTTCTGTGATAACAGCAGGTTCAATTAGTGCGTTTTTAATAATTTTTAGAGAGTTTGGGTTTATATCTTCTACTCCTTGTGGGGCTTCTGTTTTAAATAGTCTATCATATACTCTTAGTTCAACCTCTTTTGCACTATTGGCTTCTACCCACTGGATGGCACTTTTGACTTTGATACCACTGCTATCTTCTCCACTTTTGGAGTTTGGATAGTACTCTGCTTTTATCTCTGTTATTTTTCCATTGTTGTCTTTGATAATCTCTTTGCAACTGATAATATAGGCGTATCTAAGTCTTACAGGTTGGTTTGGGGTTAGGCGAAAATATCCTTTTGGGGGATTTTCGGCAAAATCATCTCTGTTTATATATATCTCTTTGGAGAATGGGAGTTTTCTTGAACCCTCTTTTGGTACATCATGAGGGTAGTATGAGGCTTCTATCTCTTCGCTTCCCTCATAGTTTGTGATGGTTACTTTTAGTGGGTCAAGTACACACATAACTCTTGGTACTTTTGGGTTTAGGTCATTTCGGATAGAGTACTCTAGTTGAGCTACATCTACTACTCCGTTTGCTTTGGCAACTCCTATTTGGTCGCAAAAATCTAATATTGACTCTGGGGTGTAACCTCTTCTTCTAAGTCCTGCGATTGTTGGCATTCTTGGGTCGTCCCAACCATCTACTATTCTATTTTCTACTAACTCTAGTAGTCTTCTTTTGCTCATGACTGTATAGTTGATATTTAGTCTTGCAAATTCGTGTTGATAGGGTCTTAGGGGTTTGAGTCCGAGAGTATCTAACACCCAATTGTAAATATCACGGTTGTTTTCAAACTCTAGGGTGCAGATGGAGTGAGAGACACCCTCAATATAGTCAGATAGACAGTGAGCAAAATCATACATTGGATATATTGACCACTCATCTCCTGCTCTGAAGTGGTGAGCGTGTCGAATTCTATATAGGAGTGGGTCACGCATTTTCATATTTGGGGAGGTCATATCTATTTTGGCTCTCAGGACATGTTCGCCATCTTTGAACTCTCCATTTTTCATTTTTTCAAAAAGTTCTAGGTTCTCTTCTGTAGAACGCTTGGCGTATTTACTTCTTTTTCCTACTTCGGTTACTGTTCCACGATATTCACGCATCTCATCTTCGGGTAGACTGTCTACATAGGCTTTGCCCATTTTAATGAGTTGGATAGCATAGTTGTGTATTTGATGAAAATAGTCAGAGGTATAACGGACACTATTCTCCCACTCAAAGCCTAGCCACTGCACAGCATCTTTTAGAGCTTCTACATATTTTGTATCTTCTGTAGTTGGGTTGGTATCATCCATTCTTAGGTTACAGTGACCTTGGTAATCTTTGGCTATACCAAAATTGATGCTTATGGATTTTGCGTGTCCTATGTGAGGGAAACCGTTTGGTTCTGGGGGGAATCTTGTTACTACCTCTTGGTATTTGCCTGTTTTTAAATCTTTTTCAACTATTCTTCTTAAAAAATCTTTTTTTTTACTCATTATTAACCCTTTGATATAAGGGGCGTATTTTAGCTAATTAGTGCTTTAGGATTAAAAGAAAAAGAGTTTTTGGATAGAATACTAAAAACAAAGAAGGAGATTTAAATATGAGAAAAATAGAAGTAACAGTGATACTACTATTACTTTTAACATTTGTTGGCTGTAAAGAGAACTCTATAACAAAAGAGGTAGTAGACTATAAAAGTAAGTTTATTAATGACTCAAACTGTAGTCAAATTATAGATAAGGTATTTATAACTATCTGTTACGATTATAAACTAAAGGCAGCTAGGTCTGTAGCATATAGACTAGAGGGGAATTTGGTCAATAACCCAAATATAAAAAAACGACCCTCTTTTTATAAAGAGCCTAGTTTGGAAAAAAGATACCAAATAGTAACTACTGATTATACCAATTCAGGTTATGATAGAGGTCACTTGGCTCCTGATGCTGCTTTTGACTGGTCACAGGAGAGCTTGGATTCGGTATACTCTTTGGCAAATATTATTCCACAAGCACCACAGGTTAATCGTAATATGTGGTCACAGGTTGAGGAGTATGCTAGAGAGAAAGCTGTAGAGCTAGGAGAAGTTGATGTTATAAATATCGTCAAATATGCAAAGAGGTCAAAACGAATAGGTAAAAATAGAATGGCTGTCTCAAGAGGATTTTATAAAATACTATACAACAATGAGGAGAACTACAAAGAGTGTTTCTACTACTCAAATAGATTAAATGTCTCTTCTCGTGATGATAATATTAGTAAACATAACATCAACTGTGATACAGTAGATTAAAATTAAATTTGAGCTATTTCATATGGTAGTCTGTGAGAAGCTCAATAATAGCAACTACTCTACCCTTGCCTCTATTCTCTAATAGCAGTTTACCTCCCATAGAACCCTCTACAATCATCTTTGACATATATAGACCAATACCTGTTCCATGGCTCTCAAACTTTGTACTAAAATATGGTTCAAAGACTCTATCAATGATTTTGGGGTCTATACCACCACCATTATCTGCTATCTCTATTCTTATTACACCACAAAACTCTTTTACATCTATTGTAACAGTAGGATTATCTATATATTTTCTATTCTCTATAATAGCATCTTTGGAGTTATTCAGTATATTTAAAAATACCTGCTCCAACTCATTTTTATAACCTACTATCTCTATATTTTTGTTGGCATGATTTATCAATTTGATATTGTACTCCAAATATGAATCCTCTACAAAGACAGCCGTCTCATTTATAGCATCTCTAATACAAAATCTCTCTTTCTCTTTATTAGGGGAGAAAAAATCTTTGAAATCATCTATTGTCTTACTCATATTTTGAATAATATAGTTTGATTTGACCTTGAATCGAAGCATATCACTATCTGTCAAACCTTTGGTTCGATGCTTTATCCCAAGTAAAACAGTCAAGGAACTAAGAGCATTAAGTGGCTGTCTCCACTGATGAGCTATATTTCCTATCATCTCTCCCATAGATGCCATTTTGGCCTGTTGTTGTAATAATCTCTCTTGTTGAATATTTTTCTTTCTCTCTAGCTCTAGTTTTGTAATATCAGCTAAAATAATTATAAAATAGTCTTTGGTACACTCTAATTCTGATTTGGTAATTGTCAATTTGAAATAGTAAATTCCATTATCACATGTTATTTTGACCTTGTGTTCTACCTCATTAGCAACAATATAGTCAAAATTTTTATTATAATACTCATCATCAATATACTCTCTGTTATCACTATCAAAGAGTTCAGATATAGAGTTATGCTCTCTATTAAACTCCTCTATACTTCTATATTTTGAAAAATAGTTTGAGAACTGTCTATTAACATAGATAAGATTTTTATTTTTATCTCTAAGTATAATAATATTTACAGTTGCATCTAATATACATGCTAAATAAGATTTCTCTTTCAACTCACGATTGATACTAGAAATTTCATCCTCAACAGATTTCATATCAAATTCCCTTATATAATAGTTTAACCTTTGTCATATATTATATTTAATTTTTATTAAATTTGATACCATTACCCTCTAAAATAATCCTTTTATCTAAAATAAGGGAATTAACTGTTCGTTTGAAACTTTTTTTACTCAGAGAAAAAGCTCTCATAATATCATCTGCTGAACTTTTTGTATTGAGTCCAATAAAACCACCACGACTCTCAATAGTATCTAAAACCTTTCTCTCATAGACATCTGCTGTAGCTTTTTTACCTATAGGCTGTAGAGTCAAATCTAGCTTTCCATCGTGACGGATATTTTTGATATATGCCTCTCTTCTATCTCCTACAGACAATCTCTCAAATATCTCATTATCAAATAGCATCCCCTCATAGAGATTTTCAACTATAACTTTATAACCAAGTGGTGTTTTGGAGAGTACTAATATAGAAACCTTCTGATTTTTTACCAAAGAGTCTGTCTTATATGAGAGCCATTTACCTATTTTGTGAGTTCCATATAAGCGTCCTGTCTCTCTATCTAAACATACACGAAGTATGAACTTTTTTCCTATATTAAAATGACATTTCTGTTGGGATAGTGGAACAAATAGGTCTTTTGGCAGACCCCAATTTACAAAAGCTCCATAGCGTTGATAATCTACTACAGTAAAGTATCCAAACTCACCAAGCATAGCATAGGGGTATTTGGTAGTAGCAACAACTCTATCTTCTGAATCTGTATAGATAAATACCTCTACAGTAGAGCCTATAGGCATCTCACTATCTATAACATAGGCATTAGGTAGAAGCACCTCTTCAAAATTTCCTGCTACAAGAAAAAGACCATACTCTGTATCTCTCTCTACTCTAAGGTTATTAACCTTGCCAATCTCTATAGTTTCATTGATTATTATTTTATACTCTTTAGATGTTTTATAAATGGTTCAGCCCCAATAAAACCTGTAATAGATTTATCAGCCATATATTTATTATTTTTATCAAAAAAGATAATATTTGGAGTTCCAAATAGACCATACTTTTTCAAAATAGCTTTGTCATCATCTGTATTATCAGTCAAATCTATTGTTATAAACTTAAATCTCTTAAGCTCTTTTACTACATCCTTATTAGGGAAAGTAACAGCCTCTAACTCATCACATGATGCACAAGATTTCTTTCTAAAATCAATCACAACTAACTTATCACTAGCTTTTACCTCTTTTTCAATTCTCTCAATAGAGTAGCCAAGGTGTGAATCTTTATCTTCTCCCCAAGCTTTTCTGTGGGAACTCTCTGTAGAGCTATCAGATACAACAGGAAGTACAACTTGAGAGGTAGTCGTAAACTTCTCAAATGGATGAACCATTGAGGTTGAACCACTAAGTAGTCCTATAAAGAGTGATGAACCATAAAGAAGAGAGATAAATGCCATAAGTTGAAATAGCTTTGATGCACCATATGTCTCTTTGCTAGAGTTAAATACACCCATATAAAGAGCAATCCCCATAAACAGAAGAGACCAAAGAAACATTGTAGTAGTAGCATCAAAGACTTTACCAAACATAAAAATAGATAGAGCCAACATAGTCACACCAAAGACCTGTGAAACTCTAGTCATCCATCCTCCAGGTCTAGGCATAAACTTACCTGCTCCTGCACCTACTAAAAGAAGTGGAACTCCCATACCCATACTCATAGCAAATAGTGCTGTACCACCTAGAAGAGCATCTCCTGTTTGAGAGATAAATATAACAGCACCTGCTAATGGAGGAGCGACACATGGCCCAATAATAAATGCTGAGAGGAAGCCCATAACAGCTGTTCCTAATATTCCATTACCTTGTGCATTATCACTCGCAGAGTTTATCTTTGATTGCCAAGAGCTTGGTAGCTGTATCTCAAAATAACCAAATAGTGAAATTGCCAATGCGAAAAACATCATACCAAAGAGTGTCAATACCCAAGGTTTCTGCATAATTGCCTGTATGTCTGCACCAACCATACCTGATATGACTCCAACAGCTGTATATGTGATAGCCATAGAGAGTACATATATCAAAGAGGTAAAGAACCCTTTCATTGCACTAGGCTTAGCAGAACCTGACTGAGAGACTATAATTGATGAGAGAATAGGTATCATTGGAAAGATACAAGGGGTAAGTGCTAGAAGCAGACCAAGTATAAGAAAAAGAGCAATTATAAAAATCGGATTTTCATGAAGTAGTACATCGACTATAGCATTGGCATTCTTTTGACTAATAGCATCTTTAAGTTTACTCCAAACACTAGGTTGTGGAGCTTTGAATTTATACTCTTTTTCTATAGTATTATAACAGATTCCATTATCTGAACAGCCTTGTAGTTCGATTAGTAGTGTATAGTCACCTTTTACTTTGGAAGTAATATCTGATATAGGTATATCTACTCTAATAGTACCTACATGAACCATACCATCCTCAGTCTTATGTGGAGTAGGCCTTTTAACTTTTAACTCTAACTCTTTTGGTTTAATGATTTTATATTTCAGACTCTCATCTGTAATATGAATCTTATCAGCTAGGATGATTCTAGTCTCAATCACATCTCCATTCTCTACAGCAGATACTTTAAATGCCTCTTCTGGAGATGGAAATGATGATTTACCTTTTAGAGCAGATGAAAAATCTGCATTTATAAATAGTGTTACAAGCAGAAATAGTTTTAAGATTCTCATTGAATTCTCTTCCCTTTTTACAATTGAATAGTCTAAATATTTATATATTTCAAATTATTATAGTACTATAGCAAATCAAGTGTAAAATTTTCGTTAATATGTCACAAAAATGTGTCTATTATTATCATATTTAAAAAAAATGGTTAAGTTGAGCCACTTTATAGTGAATAACTTAAGTTTTTGCTTTAAAAATAATAATATATAATAAAAAGGAATAGCGTGTCAATATATTTAGAAAACCATAAAAATGGATTAATCAAATGGTATAGTTGGGAAGATAAAACTTTTCAAAAAGCAAAAGAGGAGAAAAAACCAATTTTTATCTCTATAGGTTATAGCACATCTCAATGGTGTAGAGTTATGAGAGAGGAGTCATTTGAAGATGAGACTATAGCTAATCTTCTTAATCATAATTTTATATGTATAAAAGTTGATAAAGATGAGAGACCTGATATAGATAAGTACTATAAAAATGTCTATAAACTAATGAATGGACAAAATTGTGCCTCTCCTATCTCTATATTTTTGACAGAGAATAGAGAGCCATTTTATACAGCAACATATATATCACCATTTCCAAGGGGCAATGTATTAGGCTTTCAAGAGCTGTTAGAAGTTGTTATAGATAAATATGCCAATGATAAAAAAACTATGATAGAAAAAGGTCAAGAGGTTTTAGAGTATCTAAATCCAAATAGTAAAAAAATAGAGGCGACTAGACTCAATATCAATATAACAGAGACTATAACAAAACATGTAATGCAACTTAGAGATAAGACAAATGGAGGTTTTGCAGAGGAGCCTAAGTTTCCTCATACCTCTACAGTTGATTTGCTCTTTGAGAGCTATAGAGAGACAAAAAATAGAGATATACTCTCTACAGCTCTATTTACATTAGATAAAATGGCAAAAGGAGAGATACACGATAAAAAAGAGGGTGGTTTCTATAGATATAGTAGTAAAAAAGATTGGAGTATGCCCCGAAAAGAGAAGATGCTATACGACAATGCAAATATATCTGCTCTATATATTCAAGCTTATAAAGCAACCCAAAATGACTTTTATAAAGATATTGCTTTTAAAACTATAGACTCTATTATATCAAATAACAAAGAGGAGTCTCTATTCTACTCTAACTCTCTTAAAAAAGATGATGGTACTATATTTATAGATAAAAAAATTATATTATCATGGAATGCAATGATGATAGATACACTCTTTGAAGCCTCAACAGTGGATAAAAAATATCTCAATATTGCTATTGAGAAACTAGAGATAGCTTTAGAGAAATTTTATATAGATGGAGAGTTGTATCATACAGAAGAGAATAAAGCTTTTTTAGAGGATTATGCCTACTTTGGAGTTGCTCTACTTGCAGGATATAGAGTTACAGAGAATGAAGAGTATCTTATTATCTCTCAAACCATTCTAAATAGAGCTATAGAGAAGTTCTATAAATATGGAAAATGGAAATTTTCTGATTTTGAACTGACTCTATATGATGATATATATGACTCTATCTATCCATCTGCTATGTCAACTATATTACTATTAATGGAGAAAATTTCACCTATAATAGAGGCTGACTATACTCAAATCATATTTAAAACTTTAGAATTAAACTCATATAATTTAATGAGACAACCTCTAAGTTCTCCAAAAATGATAAAAGTTTTACTACTATATCTAAAAAATGATATAATGCGAAAAAACTAAGGGAAGTTAGTCACTTATGAAGAATATACTGCTGATTATATCTATTTTACTGTTTACAGGTTGTCAAGACAGTCTAAAGTTTTGGGGAGATAAAACAGAAAAAGAGAGTAAAAAAGAGCCTAAAAAAGTTGATAGCAATACAACTATAGAGACCACAAAATATACAGAAAAACAGCTAGAGGTCAAAGAGTATTTTGAACTCTATCTGAACCAATTAGAGGGATTGGATACTGAGGGGATAATATCTATGACCTATCCTCAACTCTTTATCCCCATCAACAAGGCACTATTCAAACAGTATGTAAACACTCTTCTAACCTCATCACATATTGCTGTTGAATCATTTGACGCAAATATTACTGATATAGGAACGGTTCAATCCTATAGCCAAGGAGAGTTTGTACATCTTCGGTACTACTCTACCATAAGATTAGCATTTATAAATCCAGAACTATATAATAATGAGTTGAGTATTAAAGTACTAAAAGATGTATTGAGTTCAAAATATGGCAAAGAGAATATAACTGTAGAGCCTGAAAACAGAACTATTATTATAAGAAAAGAGGAGAAACTCTTGGGTATAAAAGAGAATGAAAAAGAGTGGAAATTCATAGGTGACAATCAAGAGTATAGACGACTATACCCTCGGATTCTACCTATGGATATTTTATCTCAGATTTAAAAATAAAATATTTTGATTTATACTAGTTTTGTTTAGATGCCAAACATGCCCATACCTAGCTAAAATACCTTGGCATTTTTAAACTCTGATACTTCACTCTCTACCATCTCATCTATCATTCTTATAAACATATCATTGATAAGATTTGGTGAGAGTCCTAACTCTATCGCTTTTGTTCTAGCACGACTAACTATATCTGCTATTCTCTCTTCTGATTTGACCTCTTCTATTGAGTTTTTAAAATGGGCAATCTGCTTAATATAAGCATTTCTTAGAGCAACTAGCTCTACTAACTTCTCATCTACCTTATCTATCTCTACTCTTGCTTCCTCTAGGGTTTCGCATTTTTTAACATTCATTATCGTCTCCAAATTTTTTTTCATTAATTATAGCATAAGCTCTTTATAAATATTTAGATAAAATCACAACAATTTTTTAATAACAAGGAATATATAAATGGGATTAAGTATCGGACTAGTAGGATTACCAAATGTAGGGAAGTCAACCACATTCAACGCCTTAACAAAAGCACAAAATGCAGAGAGTGCAAACTACCCTTTCTGCACAATAGAACCAAACAAGGCGATAGTACCTGTACCTGATTCTCGACTAGAGGAGTTAGCCAAAATAGTAAATCCAGAGAAGATTCAATACTCTACATTAGATTTTGTAGATATTGCTGGTTTAGTAAAAGGTGCAAGTAGAGGTGAAGGGCTTGGAAACAAATTTCTATCCAATATCCGTGAGACAGAGGTTATATTACACATAGTTAGATGTTTTGAAGATGACAACATTGTTCATACAGAGGGTTCAATCGACCCACTTAGAGATGTAGAAATTATAGAGCAAGAGCTTCTCTTTGCTGATTTGGACGCTGTAGAGAAGAGAGTAACTCTACTCAAGAAAAAAGCAAGAGGAAATGACAAAAATGCAAAGGCACAACTAGCTATTGCTGAAGCACTACTCGAACATATAGCTGATGATAATCCTGTATCTACATTTGCAGATATTGAAGATGATGCCTTTATTGAGATGAACAGAGATTTGCGTCTACTCACATCCAAAGAGATTATGTATGGAGCAAATGTAGATGAGGATGGATTAGCAGAGGATAATAAGTTTGTAAAAACACTAAAAGAGTATGCAAAAGAGAGAAACTATGAGGTTATCAAACTATGTGCAAAAGTAGAAGAGGATATGGTTGACTTTGATGATGACGAGAGAGATGAGATGCTCGAAGATTTGGGTGTAACACAGAGTGGACTTGAGCAGATTATACATAGAGGTTTCGATAAACTAGGTCTCATGAGCTACTTTACAGCAGGAGTAAAAGAGGTTAGAGCATGGACAATTAGACAAAATACCACAGCTCCAAAAGCAGCGGCTGTTATACATAATGATTTTGAAAAAGGCTTTATTCGTGCAGAGGTTATATCCTATAATGATTTTATTGAGTATGGTGGTGAGAGTGGTGCTAAAGAGGCAGGAAAAAATCGTCTTGAGGGAAAAGAGTATATTGTTCAAGATGGAGATGTAATGCACTTTAGGTTTAATGTTTAATTTCTTGTTAATTTTATTTAATTAAAAGATATTAAATAATTTTCATATTTATCCTATTTTTTTATAAAATTTTATTAATTTTACTATATAATATAAATTACTTATAAATTTAAAAGGAATAGGATGAAAAAAGTACTTTCAATTATAGCAATTGGGTTCTGTTTGAGTATGACAGCTCAAGCAGATGAGGGAAAAACTGATAAAACAGAAAATATAACCAATAATAAAAAGCATCAGCACGGTATCATAATCAATCTTGCTGGTAAACAGAGAATGTTAACACAAAAAATGAGCAAAGAGGCTCTATTGATTGCAAAAGGTATTAATATAAAGAGCAATACCAAAAGTCTAAAAGAGACTATATCTCTTTTTGATAAAACACTGTTTGGTCTTCGAGATGGAGACAAAAGCCTCCATCTACCAAAAACTACAAATAGAAAGATTCTCAAACAGATAGACAAAGTTGTCTCACTTTGGCAAATATTTAAAAAACATGTAGACAAAGTAGCTAATGGAGAGGCAGAAAAAGAGACTCTAGTAGCAATAGACAAAGAGAATATTCCCCTACTTAAAAATATGAATATAGTTGTACAGATGTATGAAAATAATAGTGCCTCCAATATTGACCCTCTTATGGCAAAAACTATTAATCTTGCAGGACGACAAAGAATGTTAACTCAAAAGATGACAAAAGAGCTTCTCCTTATTGCCAATAAACTAAAATCAAATGCAAATGTAGAGAGTCTAAAGAGTACAGGTGAACTATTCAAAGATACTCTAACTAACCTCATGACAAACAACAAAGAGGCTATGCAAGACCCAGATATTGCAAAAAAGTTAATTATAGTTCAGAACCTATGGATAGAGTATCAAGATACTATAGCAAATACAGGTCTATCCAAGGAGGAGCAGAGGGTATCAAAAGAGAAGCAGGATAAAATTAGCCAAAAGATGACAAAAGAGCTACTATATATAGCCAATAGAGTTGATGCTAGAGCTTATAAAAAGAATCTAAGAAGGACAGGAGAACTATTTGATAAAACACTAACTGCACTCATCCAAGGTGACAAAGATTTAGGGTTAGCAGGAACAAAAGATGAGGCTATAAAAAAACAGTTAATAAAAGTAGAGAGATTATGGTCTAACTACAAAGATATTATCTCAAATGCAGATGTTTCAGAGAAAGGATTAGAGAAGGCAATAGCTATAAATATTCCTCTTTTAAAAAATATGAATAAAGCTGTCAAGATGTATGAAAATAGCGTAAAATAGATAGGGTTGCTTTGATGCAACCTATATATATTTTTTTAATATATACCCAAAGACTTCATAGTCTCAATAGAGAGTCGTGTAACAGATAAACCATTTGCTTTTTGATAAGCTCTAGTCGCAGCTTTAGACTCTAAACTCCACACACCATTGATTTCACCTCTATAGAAGCCTGCTTTTTTAAGAGCCTCTTGTACTTTTCTCACCGTAGTAGGAGTCATATTACTCTCACAAACTATAGGCATCCACTTAGCAAAACCTTTTGTTCTCTCTCTCTCTACTCTTACATTTTGATACTCTGCTGGTACTACTATCTTTTTAAAAGAGGCTGGTTTAATAATTTTTTTGACTTTGATTATAGTATATATAGGAGGAGTCTTTATCTTTTTACTACTCGCAGGTATCTCTACAACTCTTTTTTGTATAGTTTTGTATTTTGCAGGTATCTCTGTTAGACATATCCTATCACATTGAGTTCTTAGACGACTATCTGCATCTTTTTGGGATGCATTAGACCACAAAAACTTATCATCTGCTACTCTCTTTTTTATATCTATAGTCTGATATTTTGCAGGAATTGGAACTCTTCTACTTGTAGCAGGTTCTATTAGCTCTTGAATCTCAATACTTTTATACTTGGGTTTTACAGCTATCTCTTCTGCTGCAGATGGTTGTAGTAGAATCTTTTTGGTTACAGTCTTATACTTTCTAGGAACCTCTATAAGACAGACCACCTCTGATTGGTTACAACCTCTATTTTGACAGGTTGTCTTTCTCCACTCACTCTTAGCAGGTGCAATAGTTATCTTCTCTTTTACTTTTTTATATTTGGCTACAACTGGAACTAACTTCACAGAGGTGCTATCTGTTACCATCTTTTTAGTATATCTTCTATATTTAGCAGGAGTAGTAATAATTCGTTCACTAGGCTCCTGTGCTAATATTTTGTTTGTGATTGTAATATACTTTTCAGCTATATAGTGTTCATAAAAACATGTACCAACCTCTGCATCAGCTATATTCATTCCCCCATTTGATGCAGACTCAACACATGAGTTAAAAGCCTTTGGAGACTCCATCCCTAGACCCTTTCTCCATATCCTTTTAGCAGGTTCTACTAATACTTTTTCATAAACTGTTTTATATTTAGTAGGAGTGACAACAATCCTCTCTCTACCATCACTTATCTTTACTCTCTTCTCTATCCATTTATACTCAGCAGGAATAACTTCATGCCTTATAGTGGATTTACGCAAAAGTACTCTCTTTGTAGAGGTTGTTCTAACAGTCTTCAACTCCTTAGGTGGGAAAAAAGATTTAGTAAAACACTGTCCAGCCTTTGCTGAAAGTGGCATCTCTTCTGCATCAATAGTGATCAATAGTAGAATCACAAGAAGTAGTTGACGAATCATAACAGTTCCTTTAATAATATTTTAAAATATTATACAACATATTTATTAAATAAACAGTGTTACTTTTTATTTTTTAGGAAATTTAACCTTCAATATCCCTTTATTATAACTTTTCTCCATCATATTCTCATCTGCATCATTAGGTATAGAGAGAGATATAGAGGTTGAACTCATAACTGTTTCAAAACTACTACTAAATTTATTATCTACCTCCTCCTCCTTTGTAGTTATAGTAATCCTCAGCATTCCATCTTCCAATTTTACATCTACTTTTGTACTATTATTTTCGGGAATATCTCGTTCTAATAAATACCCACCCTCTATCTCCTCAAAATCCTCAACCATGGCATTTAGACGCATCTCCTCTTCATCCTCTGCATCTAACTGATTATGTTTTATTATGGCTTGATTCATCTTTTCATCAAATCTTATCATCTCATCTGCTGCATCATAAACCCCTTTTTGCATATTGCTATTGGCATCAGTCGCAAAAGTAAACAACACTATCATCACTATATATCTATATATCATTTAGAGCCTTTCTTATAATTTTACAAAAATAAAATTAGGATTATATTAATTTTTATGTATATTTATGATATTATGTGTCATTTATATTGATAAAAGGAGGACAATAATGAAAAAATTTTTGATTTTACTAATATTTAACTCAATCTACACTATAGCTAATCAGCAAACAACAAAAGATGACTGTATTGATTGCAAGGCTATCTTCTCCTCAGATATAAAGATAAAAAATAAAAGAAACAAGACTAGCTTCAATATATCAAATGAAGAGATAGAGCTTATATTAGAAAATACTCTAAAAAAAATAAAGATATATAAAAAAGAGAAAAATAGAGAGATAGAGAGAATAAATAACCAACTAGAGAGGCTAACCGAGGAGTTTGAAGAGTATAAAATTCAAAAAGATAGAGAGATTAAAAAGCTTAAATCTGAACTAGCTTTTTATAAAAGAGACTCCTCTAAAACTCCAAATAGAGAAACATATATAGAGGAGAAGAGTGTAGCTCAAGCAATATCTTCGACATGGATAGAGATAGTAGTAGAAGATGAAGTTGATATATTTCAACTTGCACTTAAGTACTATGGAGATAGAGACAAATATAAACAGATATATCTAACAAACAGAGATACTATCGGAGATGACCTTCAGATAAAAAATGGGATGTCCCTAAAAATTCCAATAACAGAACAGTTTGAGGAGAAACCCATGTTTATAAACATGGATTAGATAATCTCATAAAGTTTCAATAGACTCTCAATCTTGGCATCTCGCCCTAACCACTGTTTATATAGAGAGTTCATATCCTCCGAACTACCTCTACTCAAAATATACTTATAATACCCATCAGCCTTATCTTGATTGAAACTACCATCACTATCCAAACACTCAAAAAAAGCATCAGAACTAAGCACCTCTGCCCACTTATAACCATAGTATCCAGCATCATATGCACCTGAGAATATATGTCTAAAACCATTTTGGAACTTATTATAAGATGGAACTCTCATAAGTGAAGTCTCCTCTCTAATAGTATCAAGCAACTCTTGAACCTCATCACCTTGATGGAGCTTTTGGTGTAGCTTTATATCAAATAGTGAAAACTCCACCTGACGCAAAATCCCAAGTGCTGATTGAAAATTTTTGCTATCTTTGATTTTATCAAGTAGTTCATCACTCATTATCTCTCCACTCTCATAATGAAATGCAAACTTTTTAAGTATCTCTTTTTCATATGCAAAATTTTCCAAAAATTGTGATGGAAACTCCACCACATCCCAAGCTACACCATGAACTCCTGATATATCATACTCATTACATTTTGAAAAAAGATGGTGAATACCATGCCCCATCTCATGAAAAAGGGTCACCACATCACTATGTCTTAATAGACTTGGAGTTTGCTCTGAAGATTTGGGAAAATTGCAGACAATAAAAACAATAGGTAGCTGTTTTTTGCCTTGGCTATCTATAAATCGTGTCTGCCAACTATTCATCCATGCTCCACCACTTTTATCTTTTCTAGCCTCCAAATCAAAATAGATTCTACCCGATAACTCCTCTGCCTTATATATATCAAAGACTTTAACTTTATCATGCCAAACTAAAGTATTAGAAGGTTCAAACACCACACCAAATAGTCCAGAGACAACACTCAACATCCCATCTAAGACCCGACTCTTTTCAAAATATGGTTTTGTCATATTCTCATCAAAATCAAACAACTCTTTTTTAAATTTTTCATTATAATAGGATACATCAAAAGGTTGTAGATTCTCTATATTATCTGTTTTTAGAGCGAAAGCCTTTAACTCATTCAACTCCTCTATCGCTTGTGGTTTTGCCAATTTCGCTAACTTCTCCAAAAACTCAATAACAGCCGAAGCAGAGGGTGCATCCTTTTTCTCAATCGAGTAGTCTGTATAGTTATCAAACCCAAGAAGCTTAACCTTTTTATCTCTCAATCTCAAAATTTCATCAATAACCTCTCCATTTTGAGATGCTCTTGTAGAGTAGGCTCTATACAACTCCTCTCGATAGGCACGATTAATCCCATAGGTCATATAGGCAATATAACTAGGTAGTTGTAGAGTAAATTTATATACTGTTTTGCCATCTACCTCACTCTTTGCCAATGCCAAATCACTATCAGGCATACCAACTACATCTCTTCTCTCCTCTATTATCAACTCATAAGCGTTATTGGCATCCAATATATTTTGAGAAAAGTTATTAGAGAGTTCGCTAACTCTTATATTTATCTCCTCCAACTCTTTTTTATCCTCTGTTGATAACTCTGCACCTGATAAGACAAAACTTTTAATACTCTTCTCTATAACCCTCTTCTCCTCCAAATCATCAGAACTTAGAGCCTTTATCTTTTTAAAAAATTTCTCATTCTGTATTATCTTGCTACTAAATTTTGAGATTTGAGGTATAGACTCCTCAAAAGCCTTTTTGGTCTCTTCTGAATTATTCACACTATTGAGGTGAGAGAGTGGAGTAAAAAAGAGGTCAAGTTCACTATCAAAATCCTGCATAGGCTTCAAAACCTCTATGTAACTACTCTTGTTACTACTAGCTATATCATCTATCTTATCTAACTGCTCTGCTAATAACTTCTCTAACTCTTTTGGAAATTGCTCTAAATCTTCTATCTTAAACTCTTGGAATTGCACTATATTTTGCCTTATTTTTTTTAGGTGATTATAGCGAAAGAAACCTATTAAACTATTTTGATATAATATTTAGTGGTTAAACAAAAAATAACCAATAAATAGAATTTATCTCAATTCTCATAAGAGAATATTATAAAAAAATTAAGATTTATTGACTAATATAATTTGTAATGATATAATCAATTTCAAATTATTTTATATAGGAAAAAATAGATTATGGCTTACATATCGACAAATAAATTAGCTAAAGAGTTAAACATCAAAAAAGAAGAACTTATAACTAAATTGCAAAAATTAAATTTAATTGATAAAAAAAACAGATTAACCAAATCAGGGATAAAAATTGGTGGAGAGTATAAACAGTATATGGGAACTGAATATATTAGTTGGAAAGACAAGGATAAAATTATCTCCTCCTTAGAAAAAAAATCTATTTTTGGTAAACTTTTTGGTTCTACAGAAACTAAAGAGCCAAAGAAAAAAATAGAAACAAATAAAGACATTAGAAAAAAATATACTACATCAGAATATAGAACAGAGGATGGTCACTATGTTCGCTCAAAAGCTGAATTGATTATTGATAATTGGCTCTATAACAAAGGAATAGTTCACGCTTATGAGAAGAAACTACCTACAAAAGAGAACCTTTTGAGTGATTTTTATATTCCTGAAAAAAATATCTATATTGAGTATTGGGGATATGAAAACCAAGAGCAGTATCTAAAACGCAAAAAAATTAAACAACAGATTTATAAAAGATATAATTTTAATTTAATAGAGTTAAATGATAATGACATTCAAAATTTGGATGATACTCTTCCTCGCTCTCTATTATCATTTGGAGTTACAAGTTATTAATAGAAAATAAAATAGGAGTTAATGACCTATTTTATTCTTCACAAATATATACCAAAACAAACTTACTAGACTATTCTGATATAATATTATAATTTTTTTACTTGGTGGGCATAAATGCACCACCCTACAAAATACCCCTACAATAGATATTTCATAAGGATAAATTCATGCCATTTAGCAATCTAATGCTCTCAGAAAAACTACAAAAAACTATCAAAGAACT
>Ga0256845_1001581_pt1 | contig 17951 bp, 12 predicted proteins | sample RiftiametaG_FD_189101 | JGI IMG/M metagenome (GOLD analysis project Ga0256845, IMG submission 189101) | Tube worm associated microbial communities from hydrothermal vent at the East Pacific Rise, Pacific Ocean - Riftia | ecosystem: Host-associated > Annelida > Integument > Unclassified ...
CACTATAATTAACTGTTTCATATTGTATTGATTTTTGTGGTTAAAATTTTCTAATCTTTTAATAATGGTTGATTTTGAATTAAAGGTATTTACGAGCAAAGAACTCTTCACGTTCATTGAATTAGACAAGAGAATTTTACCGTATTGTTTTGATGATATTTCATCCTTTAAAACAAAATTGTCCGCAATATATTCATGATTTTCTTTTGCTCTTGTTACCAAAAAATAAATGATTGGATTATACCAAAAAAGACCCTTTATAATTGCAAAAAAGACATTATCCAAAGAATGGAAACCAATACAATGAGCGTATTCATGCTCTAAAATAACATCTTCATTTTGGGTTTGATCCTTATTTAAGTAGATTTTTCCAAAAAAAGAATACGATTCACTATCATCTAGCAGGTAAAAAACTTTAGTTCCTTTATACATTCTATAAAATTCAACATTCTTTTTTCTGAACAAATGGAATAATTGAAAAATGATTAGTACAAAAGTAAGAAACAATCCTAGAAGAAAAATGATTGAAACCCAATTAACATTTTCAGTAAATTCAATAGCTTTACTATCCTTAAGAATAGTCAATTCAGGCAAAAATGATTGCGTATATAATTGCCTCCCCTTTCTACTTATCGTAAAAAATGGAAGAAAAACAGAACATAAAGGCATTACTAATAAATAAATTCTATTGAAACTAAAATGAGTTTTTCCTTTAAGTAAAAATAAGTAAACAATATAAAAAATGACCAAATACAAATTAATCATTAAAAAATGTAGCCAATTCATAGTTTATCAATTTTATTAATTATTTCTTCCAATTCCTTCATGCTCATTTTTTTTTCTTTCACAAAAAACGAAACCATCTTCTCCATCGACCCTGAAAAATACTTGTTCAATAGATTTTCGGCAGTTTGTTTTCTGTATTCTTCTTTTGACAAAAGTGCATAGTACTGATGTGTTCTACCAAATGCTTTGTGAGCCACAATTCCCTTTTTTTCAAGAATTCTTATTACGGTAGAAATTGTATTATAAGCAGGTTTTGATTTAGGGAATTTCTCAATTATCTCTTTTACAAACGCCTCATCCAATTCCCAAAGAATTTGCATCACCTCCTCTTCTGCTTTTGTTAATGAAATCATATCTTTTTTTAACAAATATAAACTAATTTATTAGTTTTACAACTATAAATATAGTTAAACGTAATGAAAGAAGAATGTAAACTTCTAAATCATTGTAAATAATATGATTACAGATTGTATATTTACTTCACCAACATTGCATCCAGAGCTACATGCAAGCCCATGCCTCGAATAGCATTTCCTTTGGCAACGATTTTACCATTACCATCAATTAAGAAAGTCATCGGGATAGAATTAACTTGATACGCCTGAGCAGCTTTGTATTCATTGTCCCAACCGTGGCTCTTCCAGATTAAACCATCTTTCTCGATTGCTTTAATCCAAGGTGATTTTTGTTTATCCAACGAAACGCTGAAAACCTCAAAACCTTTTCCTGTAGTAAATTTAGACTTATGGTATTTGTTGTATGCTTCGACTACATTTGGATTTTCTCCTCGGCAAGGTCTACACCAAGACGCCCAAAAATCAATCAAAACAACTTTTCCTTTCAGGTCAGAAAGTTTAATTTCTTTTCCATCCGGTGAAGTAAGTGTAATTTCTGGAGCTACTTCTCCAACATTTGGAGCAGATGAATTCACAAAGCCCAAAAGAACAAAACCGATTACGATAAAAATATATTTCATTATCCTATCCTTCTAATGTCAGCACCCAAATTATTCAAGCGAATATCAATGTCTTGATACCCTCTGTCAATTTGCTCGATGTTGTGGATTGTACTTTTCCCTGTTGCAGAAAGTGCAGCAATCAATAAAGAAACCCCAGCACGAATATCTGGCGATGTCATTTGAATTCCACGCAATGGATATTTTTTATCCAAACCAATAACAGTTGCCCTGTGTGGATCACAAAGAATTACTTGTGCTCCCATGTCAATTAATTTATCGACGAAGAACAAACGAGATTCAAACATTTTTTGGTGAATCAATACAGAACCTTTTGCTTGAGTTGCAACAACAAGAATAATGGACAATAAATCGGGTGTAAACCCTGGCCATGGTGCATCAGAGATTGTCATAATTGAACCATCGATAAAGGTTTCAATTTCATAACTTTCTTGTGCAGGCACGTAAATATCATCGCCTTTACGTTCTAATTTTATTCCTAAACGTCTAAAAATTGTTGGAATAATTCCTAGATTCTCCCAGCTAACGTCTTTAATTGTAATTTCAGAACCTGTCATTGCGGCAAGTCCAATAAAAGAACCAATTTCAATCATATCAGGAAGAACGCGATGAAAACAACCTTTCATTTCCTTCACTCCTTTAATGGTCAACATATTTGAACTAATTCCTGAGATCTTAGCTCCCATATTGTTCAACATTTTACACAACTGTTGCAAATATGGCTCACAAGCAGCATTGTAAATAACAGTCTCACCTTCCGCCATAACTGCAGCCATGACAATATTTGCTGTACCAGTAACAGAAGCTTCATCCAAATGAATGTAAGCTCCTTTCAAATTCTTTCCTTCAACGGCATAGAAATGTTCACCTGCATCATAATTGAACTTAGCGCCCAATTTCATCATACCTGTAAAGTGTGTATCCAATCTTCTTCGTCCAATTTTATCTCCACCTGGTTTTGGAAGATATCCAACACCGAATCGAGCTAAAAGAGGTCCAACAATCATCACAGAACCTCTCAAAGAACTTGCTCTTTCTTTAAAATCCTCGGATTGTAAGTAGTCAAGGTTTATATTTTTTGCTTGAAAAATATACGTTCCTTTTTCTACTTTTTCAATATTAACCCCCATTGCTTGTAATAAACCAATTAGTTTATTCACATCAACAATATCAGGAATATTAGAAATTGTAACTTTCTCCCCCGTTAAAAGAGGAGCACATAAAACTTGTAAGGCTTCATTCTTTGCTCCTTGAGGAATCAACTCTCCTTTTAGCGGTTTACCGCCATGAATTTCAAATGAAGCCATGTTTTATCTTTTAAATTTCTTTTTATAGTTCTGGTTTTTACCCATTTGTTTCTTGCGTGGATTCTTATTTCTATTGTTGTTATTATTCACATTGTTTAGCCCCAATGTTTTCAACAATTGATTTGTCGAAGTTAAATCTTCATCCGGATTCTCCATATTCAAAGCACCATCAGAAAGACGGTTCAATTGTTTTGCAATCAATGCATTCTCAACAGCAGTATTATTGTGCGTTAAGTATTGCTTTTTCATGAAATTTCCCATTGCATAAGTCATGTACTCCAATTCTTTCTCATCTTTAATATTCTTTGCAGAATCAAGAATTTTTTGAGTGTACTTTCCAAAGTGTCCTACTCTAATTCGACCTTTTGGATATTCCATATGATCTGGCTTAGATGCAAAACTCTCTTCCGTTGGGATTTCATAAGGAGAATCTACATCCAATGTAAAATCAGACATTATAAAAAGGTGTGCCCAAAGTTTGTGACGGTAATCCTCTTCATCTCTAAGATGTGGATTCAACTCCCCCATCACTTCAATAATCGCCTTTGCTGCTTTATTTCTTTCGTCTCTATCAATCAGATCCATAGCATGTGCGATCATATTCTGCACATTCCTACCGTATTCTGGTAAAAGCAACTTATTTCTTGTCGTATTATACTCCATATTGGTTTTTCGATGAATAAAAATCGAATTTACTATTTTTCTAAGTGTTTTGCAAGTGCTGTATTGAACAATTCTTTCGCTTCATCAATAAAACCAAAGTGTTCATCATCCACCATCATTTTTCCTTTCGTCACATGACCTAATAAAGTAAAGCTCACTTTAGATTCCATCATCATTTCGATGAATTCATCTTCTTGGTCTTCATTTACAGTCACTACAACTCTTCCTTGACCTTCACCAAACAAGAATGCATCTTCTCGAACTTCAGAATCTGTAACAATATCGAAACCTAATTCATTTGGAATAGACATTTCAGTAAGTGTTACAAATAAACCACCATCAGCAACATCATGTGCAGCGTTAATGTGTTTGTTTTTAATCAAACTCTTAACCACTTGATGCATTGCATATTCTTCTTCAATATTGAAGTAAGGTGCTGGAGACGCTTTAACGCCGTGGTATGAAACAAGGTACTCTGAAGAAGAGATGTCATCGTAAGATTGTCCAATGATAAAAATCAAATCTCCTTTCGATTTAAAATCAAGCGTCATCACGTTGTTCTTATCTTCAACAATACCAATCATACCAATTGTAGGTGTTGGAAATACAGGTATTTCAACTCCATCAATAACAGACTGATTGTAGAATGATACATTCCCACCAGTTACAGGTGTATTAAATTTAAGACAAGCTTCAGACATTCCTTTTATCGCTCCAACAAATTGCCAAAATGACTCTGGATTGTAAGGATTCCCAAAATTCAAACAATTTGTAATTGCACTTGGTTCACCACCGGCACAAGTAATATTTCTTGCAGCTTCAGAAACGGCAATCATTGTTCCTATGTGAGGATCAGCGTTTACGTACCTTGAATTACAATCTACAGACATAGCCAATGCTTTGTTCGTACCTTTAATATTAACGATACCTGCATCAGAAGGTCTATTTGTAGTCATTGTTTTCGTCCCTACCATTGAATCATACTGATCAGTAACCCAATTTTTAGAAGCGATATTTGGATGTTGCAACATTTTGAAAGCAACTTCTTTTAAATCTTCCGGTTGTTCTATTGAATTGATATTGAATTTTTTAAATTCTTGATAGTATGCAGGCTCTGTATATTCTCTTTCATAAACTGGAGCTCCACCACCTAAAACCAATGATTCAGCAGGAACATCTCCTACAATTTCACCGTTCATATAATAACGTACACGATCAGAATCAGTAACAACACCAATTTCTTCTGCATGTAAATCCCATTTATCAAATATATCTTTTACGATTTGTTCTTTTCCTTTTTGAACTACGACCAACATTCTTTCTTGTGATTCTGAAAGAAGGATTTCGTAAGGTTTCATATCTTCTTGGCGCTTAGGAACAAGGTCTAGATCCAAATCCATACCTACTTCTCCAGCAGCACTCATTTCACAAGAAGAACATGTAATCCCTGCAGCACCCATATCTTGCATTCCAACAATAGCATCAGTCTCTGCCAATTCCATTGTTGCTTCCAACAACAGTTTCTCCATGAACGGATCACCAACTTGAACAGATGGTAAATCATTTGCAGAATCTTCTGTTATATCTTTAGAAGCAAAAGCAGCTCCAGCAATTCCATCTTTACCTGTTGCAGAACCAACAATAAAAACAGGATTCCCAGGACCTTTTGAAGTCGCTGAGATCATTTTCTTTGGATCCATTATACCAGCAGAAAAAGCATTCACTAATGGATTTGTGTTGTAAGAGCTATCGAAAGCTACTTCACCACCAACGATTGGAATACCAAAAGCATTTCCATAATCGCCAATTCCTTTAACAACACCTTTCACCAACCATTTCGTACGGTCTTTTTCAATGTCGCCAAAACGCAGTGAATTCATTTGCGCAATTGGACGAGCACCCATTGTAAAAATATCACGGTTAATTCCACCAACACCAGTTGCAGCACCTTGGTACGGTTCTAATGCACTTGGGTGATTGTGAGATTCTATTTTAAAAACACATCCCAAACCATCACCGATATCAACTAAACCAGCATTTTCTTCACCAGCTTTCACCAACATATGCGGACCATCTTTTGGCAATTGTTTCAACCAATGTATTGAATTTTTATATGAACAGTGCTCAGACCACATCACAGAATACACTGCTGTTTCTGTAAAATTAGGTGTTCTACCTAAAATTTCTTTGACCATTTCAAATTCATCTGCTCTGAGTCCTAATTCAATTGCCTCTTCAAGAGTTGCTTCTCTGTGTATTGTGCTTTCCATATCCAAATTAAATATTGGTGCAAAAATACTTATTATAATGAAGTGAATAATCATTTTTTTTGACTTTTATTCTATTCTTTTCAACAATTTTCTTCTAATAAAACACCTCTTTTTTCATTTTATTATTCTAATATTGTATGTATTCTATACATTCATGAACTTAAGTCAACGAACATGTTATTAAAACATCTTATTCATTGTACATTTTTCTTTCTTGTTCCATTAATCTCTTTTACCCAAACAGGAGTTGATGAACTAAGGACTCAATTAGAAGAAGGAGAAGTGTCTGACTCTGTACAAATTCACATTTTAAAAGAATTAATTCTCACAGATCCTATTGACACTAATATTGTAATCTATTACAAAAAGCTTTCTTATTTTTCACTGAAAGAAAAAGAATTTTCAGTTTCAATTGCTTACTGCGATACAGCAATATCGTACATCCCACCTGTTGATTCTGACAAACGATTACTCATCCAAGAAAGAATTGCATATATCTATCAAAAAATGGGGGAAACGGATCGCTCAATTAAGATCTATTTAAACATATTAAAAGAGTACGAGGATAACGGCAACAATCTAGCTTCCAGTAAAATAAATAGCACAATCGGAACCGTTTTTAAACGTTTAGGAGAATTTGATAATGCAATATTTCACCTCAACGAATCAATTAAACAAGCAAAAGAAGTTAACAACATCAAAACACTCTCTTCATCATTAATGACTTTAGGGAATTGTTATAAAAAACTGGAGCAATTTGACAATGCTGAATCCGCATATTTAGAAAGTATAAAAAATGCTAATTTGATTCAAAGTGAAAGATTACTTGCTGGGAATTACAACAATCTAGGCTCATTACACCGAATACAAGGAGACTATAAAGCTGCGATGTCTTATTATCAAAAAGCAATAAAGATCAACGAAAGGACGGGAAATAAAAAATGGCTGAGTTACAACTACAATAACCTTGGTGTTGTTTACGGAAATCTAGGAGAAAACCAGAAGTCACTTAAATTCTACAAAAAAAGTCTCGCTATTAAAAATGAATTAAAGGATGAACGAGGAAAATTGCAAACTTACCTTTCAATATCAGAAGTCTATGCTAGTATTGGAAAATACAAACAAGCGTATGAATTCAACTCAAAAGGGATGACACTCAAAGATTCGCTTTTAGAAGTTGATCGAATTCAAGAAACCATGTTGCTCGCTGCAGAGTTTCAAACTGAAAAAAGAGAAACAGAAATAACGAAACTAAACATCCAAAATGAATTAAACCAAGAAAAGATAAAAGCCAGTGAAGATCGCGTTAAAATGCTAGCGATTGGGATATTCATGCTTTTCTTACTCATTTTCATCATTTGGAAATCTCTTCAAGCAAGAAAGAGAACCAACGAAATACTTGAACTTAAGAATGGACAGATTCACTCTAAAAACAGAGAATTAGACACTAAGAATAAAGAAATTACGGACAGTATTAATTATGCAAAAAGATTTCAACTTTCTATTCTTCCCTCTGAAAATGAAATGAGTCTTTTTTTCAAAAAACACTCCGTTCACTACCAACCAAAAGACATTGTATCGGGAGATTTCTACAAATTTTACGCATTATCAAATGACGTATCTCACATCGTTACCGCAGACTGTACTGGTCATGGTGTGCCTGGAGCAATGGTAAGTCTAATTGGTTCCTCTTTCATTACAAAAGCCATCAAAGAAGAAAAAATTGAGAACCCTTCTGACATTCTTAACTTCATCAACAATGAAATGCCTAAAGCTTTTGAGTCCGACGAAATTCTGATCAATGACGGAATGGATTTGTCTTTGGTTAAAATTGACAAGAAAAAAAAGCAATTAACATTCTCTGGAGCAAACAATAATTGTTGGGTAATTAATTCTTCAGAAACTTTTATTGACAGAATCCCTTCCGGAAGTAAACACAAAGTATTCGAATCAGAACAATTGACCATTTTAGAATTAAAAGGAGATCGATTTGGAATTGGACTTACTTCTTCCACTTCTCAATTCTCCCAAATCACAATTCAAACGGTAGAAAATGACCGAATTGTTCTTTTTACAGATGGGTATGTTGATCAATTTGGCGGTCCAAAAAACAAGAAATTCAAATCCATTCAATTGCGTGAAATTTTCTTTGAAAACCGAGACAAATCTCCCGATGAATTGAAAACAATTCTTCAACAAACATTGAAGAACTGGATGGGGAATTCTGGACAAATCGATGACGTCTGTGTTTTTATTGCAGACATTTAAAGAAAACACTCTTGTTACCATTAACTTTTTCAGAATTATTGATTAACTTCGCATCTATTTAATTAAGACGAATTATGAGTTACGATATTATTGTTGTTGGAAGTGGGCCTGGTGGATATGTTACTGCCATTAGAGCTTCTCAATTAGGGCTTAAAACAGCCATTGTTGAACGTGAATCCCTTGGTGGAATCTGTTTAAACTGGGGGTGTATCCCTACAAAAGCATTGTTAAAAAGTGCAAATGTTTTTGAATATTTATCACACGCTAGTGATTATGGAATTACTGTAAAAGGTGCGGAAGCTGATTTTGGAGGAATGGTTAGCCGTTCTCGTGAAGTGGCCAACGGAATGAGTAATGGTATTCAATTCTTGATGAAGAAAAACAAGATTGATGTTCTTACTGGAAACGGAGTAATTAAAGCTGGAAAAAAAGTAGCTGTAACTGACGAAAAAGGGAAAGTTACTGAATATTCTGCATCAAAAGCGGTGATTATAGCAACAGGAGCGAGATCACGTCAATTACCAAACTTACCACAAGATGGGAAAAAAGTAATTGGTTACCGTGAAGCTTTAACTTTACCGAAACAACCTAAGAAAATGGTTATTGTTGGTTCTGGTGCTATCGGAGTTGAATTTGCATACTTTTACAATGCAATTGGTACAGAAGTAACAATTGTTGAATATTTACCGAATATTGTTCCTATTGAAGACATTGATGTTTCAAAACAATTGATGAAATCATTCAAAAAATCAGGAATTAAAATCAAAACTAAATCATCTGTTGAGTCGGTTGATATTTCTGGTTCTGGATGTGTTGTCTCTGTTAAGACAGCGAAAGGTGAAGAAAAAATTGAATGTGACATCGTTCTTTCTGCTGTTGGAATTGAAGCAAACATTGAGAACATTGGTTTAGAAGATTTAGGAATCGTTACAGACAGAGGAAGAATTTTAGTCAACGATTTCTACCAAACAAATTTACCTGGTTATTACGCAATTGGAGATGTAATTCCTACTGCCGCTTTAGCACACGTAGCTTCTGCTGAAGGAATCATCTGTGTAGAGAAAATAGCAGGAAAAAATCCAGACACTTTGGATTATGGAAACATCCCAGGATGTACATACGCTTCTCCTGAAATTGCCTCTGTTGGAATGACAGAAGCACAAGCTAAAGAAGCTGGTCATGACATCAAGGTAGGTAAATTCCCATTCTCTGCTTCAGGTAAAGCAAGTGCTGCTGGAGCAAAAGAAGGTTTTGTAAAATTAATCTTTGATGCAAAATATGGAGAATTATTAGGTGGACATATGATTGGAGCAAACGTTACTGAAATGGTTGCTGAATTAGTTGCATTGAGAAAATTGGAAACAACGGGTCATGAATTGATTAAAACAGTTCATCCTCACCCTACAATGTCTGAAGCTATCATGGAAGCTGCTGCTGCTGCTTACGATGAAGTGATTCATTTGTAGAAAATATAAAATTGATGAAAAATCTGTGGGAGCAATCTCACAGATTTTTTTTGTGAATAAACATTCCTTTACAATGAAAAGAATACCTTTTTTATTGATTTACAGTCGAATTCTGATTGGAATGATCATCGGAGTAATTGCTTATTTTAGAATTGAAGACTATTCTACTTGGATAGTAATTCTAATGATTACAGGATTATTAACAGATGTTTTTGATGGAATTATAGCTCGAAAGCTTAATGTATCCTCAGAAAAACTACGAATATGGGACTCCAATGTTGATTTGTTTTTCTGGCTAATCACCATTATTTCAATATTCTTACTGAACATACCTTTTATTCTTGAGAATAAATTTTGGATACTCAGTATACTGACCCTTGAATTTTTAGCCTATATTTTGAGCTATTTAAAATTCAAAAAAACCATTGCTACACATTCTATTCTCGCCAAAACATGGACGTTAGTTTTACTCATTTTTCTCATTGACCTTTGTGTTAATTCACACAGTTACCTTCCTTTTATTTTTTGTATTCTACTCGGAATACTATCAAGAATTGAAATTATAGCCATTATTTTAAGCCTAAAAAAGTGGACGACTGATGTGCCTTCAATTCTAGTCGTCGCAAAAATCAACAAAGGAATTTCTTTTAAAAAGAGTAAATTTTTCAATAGTTAACTCTACATTTTCAGTCAAAATTCTTGTTTTATTTTCGTTTTTTCGACAAAATAGACACTGAAAACCAATTTAGAGTAATAACACTCTAATAAAAAAAAACACCCTACACTCCCCTATTTTAAAAGAATTACCAAAAAAATTGTAACTTATTTTTAAAATTAACAGTACTATGTATTGCATAATACAATTTAAAACCTATATCTTTGCATTAAATTATACTATATGAAATTAGTCAATACCAAAGCTCAAATGCGGAAAGGAATTTTAGAATTCTGTATTCTTTCTATTCTTGAGGACAGTGAAGCTTATCCATCTGAGATTATTGATTCATTGAAGTCTGCCAAATTAATTGTGGTAGAAGGAACGCTTTACCCACTTCTTACGCGATTAAAAAATGCAGAATTATTGACTTATCGCTGGGAAGAATCCCCTTCTGGTCCTCCTCGGAAATATTATATGCTTACACCAATGGGAAACACCTTTCTTCATGAATTAGCAGGAACTTGGAAAGAATTAAATACAGCCGTTAACAAAATCACTAAAAATACTTCAAAATGAAAAAGACAATCTCAGTAAACATCAAAGGAATCAATTTTAACATTGAAGAAGATGCCTATGAGCAGTTGCAAAACTATCTTGAGCGCTTGGAACGCACACTCATAAATGAAGAAGGATCTCAGGAAATCATTGAAGATGTAGAACTCCGAATTGCAGAAGTTTGTTCATCGTTAATTACAGACAACAAAACGGTTATAGAATTAGAAGACATTCAACGTATCCTAGAAAACTTGGGGAATCCAGAAGATTATTTAGACGATGAATCAGAACAAAATAATAACAAAACGTACCAATCTACTGAAAACAGCAATGAAAAAAGATTGTTTAGAGATACCGAAAATGCAGCAATTGCAGGAGTTTGTATGGGGATATCTAATTATTTCAACATAGACGTTGTCATCATACGTGCTATTTTTGTTGTTTTCTTTTTGTTCGCTGGCTTTGGGTTTCCACTTTACTTAATTCTATGGTTAATTGTTCCGCCAACAAAAAACACCATTGATCGCTTAAGAATGAAAGGAAGACCAATCACGGTTGAAACCGTTCGAGAGGAAGTTGAAAATGCGGCTTCACGTATTTCTAAAAGTTCAAAAAACTTTGCCAATCGCATAAAGAAAGATGAAACTTATTCAAAAAGTATAAATAAAGGTGGGCGAATTCTTTCTTCACTTTTAGGAATTGGGTTCATTTTCTTTGGATTAATCTTTTTAGTTCTTTTCATTATTTTTGGAATTGCAGAAATGCAGGTCATTCCGGTTCAAGGTGAGCAAGGATTCCTTTCTTTACCTGAATTTGGTGAACTTGTTTTATTAGACAACGGAGATTATTCTATTTTCTGGTATGGCTCGATGATCCTTTCATTCTCTGTCGTTCTCTTTTTATTACTTCTCGGTTCTCTTTTTCTATTTAAATTTTCAAATGCATGGGCAAAGTTAACGCTTCTACTTCTTTTTGTCATTGGTGTAGGTGGATTCATCACTTCATTAACTGTTGGACTTCGTACAGGCAGGGATTTTGTAATTACAGGTGAAATTGAACATGAAGTAGGCACAGTACTCTCCAATCAACTCATCGTTGAACCTGCATTTGAAAATTTCGAATTTGACGATAGTTTTACGGTAAAAAGCAATGGAAAATTTAGTTTGATGTCTGTTAAAGACAATGAAATTACTTTTCATGGAATCTCTATTCTTTACAAAAAGTCTAGCGATTCATTGTTCCACATAAAACAAAACTTCAAAGCACAAAGTCAATCCCATGAGACTGCTTTAAAGAAAAGTAAAAACATACACCAAGATATTTCATTGACCTCTGATACTTTAATTCTTTCAACAGGGTATTCATTTCCAAAAGAGGACAAAATAAGAGGTCAACGCGTAAGAATAATCATCGAAATCCCAGTAAATGGTAAAGTCATTATTGGAGATGAAGAAATCGATCTATCTTTTAGCGAAGACGATGATGAATATTATGAAACGGAACACGGAAAATTAAGATACAATGGACATTATTCTCATTGGGATTAATTCTGTGTAACTTTTTAACGAGTTAGTAGTCTTACATAAAATTGGTTTCATAAGTGCAGTTTAGGTAGAACCATAAAAGCGATTTCATTCAATGGAATCGCTTTTTTAGTATATTTGAAGGTGAAAAAGTTAATCTATTTCTTTCTGATTGTTCTATCTCCTCATTCTTGGGGGCAAGAAAACTACTTGGACAGTATTGACAGAATCATACACAGCCTTTCTGGTGAACAAAAAATAGACGCTGTTATCAATATACCTTTCGATAAATTGAACAGTAATATTAAAGCTTCTATTCTTTTAGCAAATGAAACTTTAAAAGAAGCTAAAGCAATAAATGATGTCGAGAGAACTGCTGAAACGGAGAGAATTCTATCCATTATCTATTACTACGATGGAGATTATGATGCTTCAACGAAATCAGCGCTTTCAGCAATTAAAAATTTTGAATCAATCAAAAACTATTCTAAAGCAGGAGATTTGTATGCCATTTTAGGTTATCAAATGAAACGGCGAAACATAACAAAGGCCTTTAATTATATGAAAACGGGAATCGATTATCTTGAAAAAGACAAGAACCTTCCCTCTTTGAGTGCTGCTTACAATAACATCGGTGTATTGTATGAAATGAGTAATGATTATGACAGCGCACTTATTTTCTACAACAAAGGTTTAGAAATTGTAGAAAGTTTAAATGACAGCATTGGGTTGCCCTATAGTTACAATAACTTATCTGCTTTGTATTTACTCAAAAATGATTTTAAAAAGTCAGAAGAATACCTTGATAAATCTTTTGAAATTAGAAATCGTCGGAATGATTTGAATGGAATGGCTGAAAATTATCAGTTTTATGGCGATTTATATGCGAAGCAAAACAAAACGGACTTAGCACTCAGTAACTATCAAAAAGCATTTGAGATTGGTGAGAAAATTGAATATCCTTATATCTGTCAAAGAACTCAAGAAGAACTTTCTAAACTATATGAAAAGAAAGGGAATTTTGAAGCAGCTCTTTATGCTCAAAAAAAAGCGACCTATTTCAAAGAACAAATTCTAAATGAACAAACAAATAAAACTATAGCTCAACTTGAGATTGAATTCGATACCGAAAAAAAAGAGAAAGAACTCATTCAAAAAGACCTTAATTTCCAACAAGCCGAACAAGAAGTTGAAAGAAAGAGTTTTAGGTTGTTAATTCTAGCAATAATTACAGTTCTCATCATATTGATTGCAGCCATCATCTATCGTCAGCAAAAATATAAGAACAATGAGCTCATAGAAAAGAATAAACTTCAGAAGTTAATTGCCGATGAAAAACTAAAGAACGAACTCAATGAAGAAAGATTAAGGATATCGAGAGATTTACATGACAATATCGGTTCTCAATTAACCTTTATTACTTCTTCCGTTGAAAATATTAAATACCTCAACAAAGATGCTAAAGTGACTCCTCGATTATCTCAAATTTCTGATTTTACAAAAAGTACAATTAATCAGTTAAGAGATACCATTTGGGCTATGAACAAAAGTGCGATTTCAATGGACGATTTACATAAAAGAATACTAAACTTCGTAAATCAAGCTCAAGATTTTGCCCCTTCAATTCAATTTGACTTTGAAGTACCACCAAACAATCAGGATTATTTACTTAATGCAGAGCAAGGAATTACAGTATTTAGAATAATTCAAGAAGCTGTGAATAATTCAATAAAATATGCAAATGCTTCTCAAATAAAAACAACATTAAAAACGTGTGAAAATGAAATCTGTATCCAAATAAAGGATAATGGGATTGGGTTTGACTCTAAAAATGTTCTTTTAGGAAATGGAATGAACAACATGAACGAAAGAGCGCAAGAAATAGAAGCTAATTTGTTGATTCATTCGGAACTGAACAAAGGAACTTTAGTCGAAATTAAATTGAAAATAAATTCCTAATCTTTGTGCTCTTTATTTTTTTCCATTATCCATTTGGAGAGGTATTTAGAACTCTGAACGGTATGGTGCTTCATCAATGACCCGACGATATTTTTTTGTCTAAAAGTATCTCTGTTTTTCAATAAATCTTGAATTTTCATTTCAAAAGAAAGACTGAAATCACTTTCTGAAAAATATTTACTCAATATTTCAAAACCATTTTCTTGTGCAATTGTCCATTTATTTTCGTCTTGATATAATTCAATTGCAAAGGCTGAGAAAAGCTCAAAATCATTTGTAAACTTACCATTCCACATGTTATCAAATAACATCCCTTCTACTCCAATCTCTGTTGTTACAGAAGGAGTCCCAGCTCCCATTGCTTCTAACAATTTACCTTTTATTCCTGCTCCAAAACGCAAAGGAACTAAACTAACTTTTGCTTTCTCTGTAACTTCTATCGCATTTTCTACTCTACCATGAACAATAAACCCTTCTTTCACATTGTTCATGTCAAACACTCTTTGTCCAGGGTAAGCGCCATAAATGTGCAATTTAGCTTCAGGAATACTCTTCTTTATTCTAGGCCAAATTTCACTTTTCAAGACTTTTAAAGCATCCCAATTAGGCGCATGGTAAAAGTTGCCGATGAACATGAAGTCTTTTCGATCTTCGAATGTTTGTATTTCTTTTTGCTTCTTTTCAAAAACAGGCAGGTAATACAGTAATTCTTCAGGCAATAAATAATGATTGGTCAATAAATTTTTCTCAAATTGCGATACAAGAAGTGTTAAATCGGACCGATAAATAGAAAGCAGTTCACGCTGAAAAAGGTCGGTTCTTATTTTAGTCACATCTATCTTTTCTCCTTTTCTTAAAGCTTCTTCTCTTGCTCCACGTAGAAAGTGTAAATCTTCTGTATTTAGTATTTTAATCGCATTAGGAGCACATTCGTCAATTCTCCAACCGAACTGTTCTTCCGATAAGAATCGGTCAAAAACAACAATATCAGGTGCTTTTGATTTTACATAAGCATCGAAAGAATCATCATTTAATTGTACTTGCTGAAATTCGATGTCCAATTGTTTTAAGTCAACTTGGAAATCAGTTGTCTTAGCAGCAGAAACAAAGATGACTTCAATTTTTTTTAATTGAAAAAATGAGATCAATTGCATCATTCTTTTACCTGCTGCAGAAGAATTAGGTTCTGGCCAAACTTTACCAATAATAAGTACTCGTTCTTGCTTTAACATTTGTACAAAGATACTTTTTTCTGATATACAATTACAGCAAAAAAGAAGCTCCATAAAATGAAGCTTCTTTTTCAATATAGACAATTATTCCAAAAAATTAGAATACAATTCATTTATCTGAGGATAGAGAAATGTCCTGTTTTAGTAACATGAGTATCATCTTTTAATAATTTGAATTCAATTTTCCACACATAAGACCCATCCTGCATTAATTTCCCCCCATAAGTTCCGTCCCAACCAAAATCAGCATCAAATGATTCAAACACAACTTCACCCCATCTGTTGTAAAGTGTCATGTGAAAATCATATGGATCAAAACCAGAAGTAAATACGGGTTGGAAAGTGTTATTATATGCATCACCATCTGGTGTAAATGCATTTGGAACATAGAATATTAATTCCTCTTCCACAGATATTATCATTCTAACAGAATCTTTACAGCCTAATGAAGAATATGCTATCAATTGAACAACATAACTTCCAGAAGATACATCAGGAAAAAGATGTATTGGATTCTCAACCGTTGTAGATGAGAAATCTCCAAAACTCCATTCGTAATTCGTAGCATTAGTCGATTGATTCGTGAATTCAACCTCTGCTAAAATAGTTGTTAACTCTGTTGACGAAGCTGTGAAAGCTGCAACTGGTATATCTTCAACATATATATAATCAGCATAAGTAGCAGAATTAGAACAGCCATTCAATGAAGTTGTCGTTAATGTTACATCATACGTTCCACCATATGGAAACGTATATGAAACTGAATTACATCCATAGACAGAGTCTGTTGCACCTTCAAAGTTCCAAACACAATTCACTAAATTGGAAGCTCCAACTGATTGGTTATTAAAAGTAACCGTTAATGGCGCACATCCTGAAAGTTCATCTCCAAAGAACTGAACAGTTGGAAGAGGTTCTATTGTTACTGTAGCTGTTGCAGTATTAATACATCCTAAATTATCAGCAGTTACTGTATACATAATTGTTGAAGCAGCAAAGAAGGATACACTATCTTGTATACCATTATTCCAAGAAATCGGAACTCCCATAGGATTATTAGCGACAAGTAAAGCACTTTCATTCTCACAAACCAAAGTATCATTAGCGCTTATTGGTGGAGTTACTGCCAAAATTGTAATTTCTTGTGTAACTAAAGTTTGATTTCCACAATCATCCGTAATTGAATAGGTACGTGTAATTATTTCTCCATTACACACATTCCCATCTGTAACATCACTGACAAAAGCAACAATTGGATTTGCAGTACAATTATCTGTTTCACCCACAACTACTGTTATATCTGGGTTAGGAACATCCATTGACCCAGGAACAGAGACTGATACTGGATTACTTGCAACTGGTGCAGTAACATCATTTACCGTTATGGTTTGCGTTACCAAGGTTTGGTTGCCACAATCATCCGTTACAGAATAGGTGCGTGTAATCACCTCTGGGCAAGTTTGACCATTGGAAACATCACTTACAAAAGCAACTGTCGGAATTGCAGTACAATTATCCGTCTCGCCAACTACAACATTAACATTAAATGCTGGAACATCTCCAATACATTCAACATTCACTGGAACCGGGTTGGAAGCCATTGGATTCGTTATATCATTTACAATAATTAACTGGTCCACTGTAATTTGATTTCCACAATCATCAGTAATAGAATACGTTCTTGTAATAGTTTCAGGACAAGTTAAACCATCTGATACATCCGCGACAAATACAACAACAGGATTCACCGTACAGTTATCTAACTCATCCGTAACTACTGTAATATCATTTGCTGGAACATCTCCAATACACTCCACATTAACAGTCACTGGATTTGAAGCCGTTGGGTTCGTAACATCATTTACAACAATTAAATGATCAACTGTGATTTGATTCCCACAAGCATCCGTTACAGAGTAAACTCGTGTAATTGTTTCAGGACAAGATAAACCATCTGAAGATTCAGAAACAAAAGCAACTGTTGGTGCTCCTGCATTATCTACTTCATCGGTAACAACTAAAATATCAACCGCTGGTACATCTCCGATACATTCCACATTTGTTGTCACAGGATTTGAAGCTGTTGGGAAAATTAAATCACTTACAATAATTGTTTGAGTAACCGTAATTTGATTTCCACAAGCATCGGTAATAGAATAAGTTCGTGTAATTGTTTCAGGACAAGTTAAGCCATCTGAAACATCCGACACAAAAGCAACTACTGGATTCACCGTACAGTTATCTGCTTCATCCGTTACCTCAGTAACATCTGGGGCAGGAACATCAGT
>Ga0256845_1001582_pt1 | contig 17951 bp, 15 predicted proteins | sample RiftiametaG_FD_189101 | JGI IMG/M metagenome (GOLD analysis project Ga0256845, IMG submission 189101) | Tube worm associated microbial communities from hydrothermal vent at the East Pacific Rise, Pacific Ocean - Riftia | ecosystem: Host-associated > Annelida > Integument > Unclassified ...
CACCAAATGGTCGACAAATGGTTGCTTATGCTATGTCAGAAGACGAAGCAAACGATGTTGTTGAATTCTTTAAATGGATTGGAGAAATCGACTTAAATGGATTTGAAACTATCGTTTCTCCTTTGGCGGAAACGGAAGATGAATTAGAATAAATAAAAAAAGAATTATGAAATATAAATCTCAAAAAGTAGCCTATTGGTTTTTTGCACTATCAATGCTACTATTAGCTTTACAATTGGTCTATGGTTTTATCATGGGGTTTGCTCACGCAGGAGCAGATGGACTTCATGAAATAATACCGTTCAATACAGCAAAAGCTGTTCATACCAATTTATTAGTTGTCTGGTTGCTTTCCGGTTTTATGGGAGCAGCATACTATATTATTCCAGAAGAGTCTCAAAATGAACTTGTAAGTGTTAAATTGGCCTACGTTCAATTGATCTCTCTTGCTCTTGTTGGTGTTGCCGCTATTATTGGTTATCACTTCAATTACTGGGAAGGTCGAAAATTCTTAGAAATTCCTAGACCACTTGATTATTTAGTCGTCGTGAATGTATTGACTTTCATGGGGATCATTCTTATGACCCTGTACAAAGGGAAACGTAGAACTACAACATCACTTGTACTTACAATGGGACTTTTATTTGCAGCTTTACTTTACTTACCTGGTATGATTGATTTTGACAGTCAAGTATTGGATTCATTTTTCAGATGGTGGGTTGTTCATTTATGGGTTGAAGGTGTTTGGGAACTTATCATGGGAGGTATTTTATCTTTCTTATTGATTAAGTTAACTGGAGTAGATCGTGAAGTTATTGAAAAATGGCTTTATGTAATTGTAGGGTTAACATTCTTATCGGGTGTTCTTGGAACTGGTCACCATTACTATTATATTGGTGTCAACAAAATTTGGCTAATCGTTGGTGGAATATTCTCTGCTCTTGAGCCACTAGCATTTTTAGCAATGGCATTGTTTGCTGTGAATATGTACAGAAAAGGGGAGAAAAAACACCCCAATAAAATTGCCCTTTACTGGACAATTGGTTCTGCAATTGTATCATTCATCGGTGCTGGTTTGTTAGGTTTTGCTCACACACTTCCTCAAACAAATTTATACACTCACGGAACATTGGTTACCGCGATGCATGGTCACTTGGCTTTCTGGGGAGCGTATGCTATGATTGTTTTTGCAATTATAAGTTATGCTCTTCCAAATATGACGGGTCGAAAATTTTACGACACTTCAATGGGAAGAATGGCTTTCTGGATGTCAAATATTGGTATGATTGGTATGACAGTTGCTTTTGGAGTTGCTGGAGTTGCACAAGTATACCTGGAAAGAAAAATGAAACTAGACTTCATGTTTGTGCAAGAAGAAATAGAAGTTCATTTTTATGTGTTAATTATTATGGCAACATTATTTGCGACAGGAATTACACTGTATATGATTGAATTCATTAAACATGGAAAACCAAATGACGAAGCATTAGAATCTTCTGAAGTATAATTAATAATACATTTTATTGAATCAGAGTGAGAGTCATTTCTCACTCTGATTGTAATTTTATAGCCATGAGTAAAGTACCTTTTTATAAGTCAATTGGTAAGGAAATAGATGTTTTTAAACACTCTTTTACCAATAAAATTCCTTTTTTACTTAAAGGGCCTACTGGAACAGGGAAGTCCCGTTTTATTGAATTCATGGCATATGAGTTAGAGAAAGAATTGATTACAATTGCTTGCCATGAAGAAACTTCTGCAACGGATTTAATCGGTCGCTACATCATTAAAGGTGCAGAAACCGTTTGGATGGATGGACCATTGACAAAAGCAGTGAAAGAAGGAGCAATTATTTACCTCGATGAAATTGCAGAAGCGAGACCAGATGTAATTGTTGCAATTCATTCACTAACTGATCACCGGAGAGAATTATTCATTGATAAATTAGGAGAAACAGTAAAAGCGCATGAAAACTTCATGCTTGTTGCTTCTTACAATCCTGGATATCAAAGAGGTTTTAAAGAATTAAAACCTTCAACACGACAACGTTTTGTCGCTGTGTCTTTTGATTATCCTGAGAAAGAATTGGAAATTGAAATTGTTGTCAATGAAACCAACCTTGAGAAAGATATTGCTAAGAAATTAGTAAATATTGCAGCGAAAATTCGAAATTTAACTGAATTAGGATTAACTGAAACAGTATCAACACGATTACTTGTAGATGCGGGTAAACTAATTAAAAGTGGATTACCTAAAAGATTGTCTGTTAAAGTGGCAATTGTAGAACCTCTTTCTGATGATTCTGAAATTATAGAAGCATTGACGGATTTGTGTAATTTAATGATATAGCATTTGAATTTTGGCTTTAGACGAACTTATTTTCTCGAAATTTGCGAACTATTTTAAAAGAAGGAAGCATCAAAATATAGCTTCTCAAGAGCACTTGGTTACTCTTGAAGATGTGAAGCAACGACTTACTGTTTTTGCTCGAGCAATTACTGGAGAATCCATTGAGATTTATCCTGCTGAAAGAGAAGGTGGTTATAATAATGTAAATTTTTTCTTACCCGTTTCAATTGATTTTTTCCCATCGACAGAAGAAAATGCGCAGTTTTACCTTTTTAGAGTTCTTTACCTTTCAATTCAGCGGAACTTCAACCTTAATTGGCAAGATCAAAATGAACATTCGGTAAATGATTCACGGGAGAATGCATTGAATTCATCCATAGAAATTCTAAAGAAATTGAAGGAAGATTTCCCCATTACAGTTTCTATTCATGATGAGTTTAAACAGTATTTTGAATCTATTGCCCAACCGAAAAAACCGGTAGATTATAGTTTCTTGTACGGGAAATGGATGAGGAATAGTCCGACTGAAAACAAAGGAGATGCATTAAAAAACTTTAACGAAAAAGGAAAGAAGGCAATAGAAGAAGAGATTAAAACGATTCTTAAAGCTAAGCCTGTTGAAGAAATTATAACAATAGAAATTGACAAGAAACAACAAGAAGATGCAACTTTGATGCATCAATTTGAGAAAGTTGAAACTGCTGAAGAATACGAAGGTGGAGCAAGAGATTTTGATGGTGATGATGACCTTGAAAGTCATAGCAATGCATTGGAGGATTTGAATATGAAGTACGCGATTCGCGTAGATGATGCTGTGCATTCGGTTTATCAAGCTGAATTTATAGAGAATACAACCGTTTCTGAAAGTGCTACAATTGAAAGCAATGACCAGTTTCTGTTCTATGACGAATGGGATTATGCTAAAAGAGAATACAAACCAGACTTTTGTAAAGTTTTCTTGAAAAAACAAAAAGAAACTAATCTCCCTTTTTACAAAAAAACATTGAGTGATAATCGCTCAACTTTACTTGGATTGCGTAAAATGTTGACCAATGTAAATAACAAATACCAACAGCAAAGGCGACAAAATCAAGGCGATGAATTTGATTTAGATGCATTGACTGATTTGTATGTGGATGTTCACTCAAACCACACGCCTTCTGAAAATATTTACATTTCTAAACGAAAAAAAGAGAAAGATTTATCCATTCTTTTATTGTTGGACATTAGCTTGTCAAGTGATGGTTATGCTGCAGGAAATAAAGTGATCGATGTTGAAAAACAAGTCTCGATTATCTTTGGAGAAATTCTCAATGAATTTAATGTTGATTTTTCAATCAATTGTTTTTTCTCTAAAACAAGAAATCATTCTTCGTATCTATCTGTTAAAGGATTTGATGAAGAATGGGATAAATCGAAACATAGAATTGGAGCAGTTGCACCAGAAGCTTATACAAGAATTGGAGCTGCAATTCGTCATTCGGGTATATTACTTGATGCAAGACCTACGAAAAATAAATGGGTAATACTCATTTCTGATGGAAAGCCCAATGATTATGATAAGTATGAAGGGAAATATGGTGTGAGTGATGTGAAACAAGCATTGAGAGAATTGGACCAAAAAAATATACATTCTTATGCTTTAGCAATTGAAGCTCAAGCGAAATATTATTTGCCTCAAATGTTTGGAGTAAATCATTACCAAATTCTAACAACACCTGTAGAATTATTACAATCGTTGGTGGGGTTGTATGAAAAAATTAAATACCAAGGATAGAATTTATTATGGAGAAAACAACCAATTTAAATAAGAATATTTATTACCCCCCAGGTGGTATATTGATGTGGATAATTATCTTTCTAGAGTTGTTTACATTTGGAGCAGCTCTACTTGCTTTAGCGTATTACAGTAAAGAAAATCCGGAAGAATATCATCAGTCTCGACTATTGTTAAACCCCGTATTCGGAACAATAAACACTATTTTCCTTTTAACAAGTGGCTACTTCATGGCAAGAGCAGTTGGTTTTTACAAAAAGAATGAACGAAAGAAAACCAATCAATTTTTGATATTGACAATGGTTGGAGGTCTTCTCTTTTTGGTGTTAAAATCAATAGAATATTCGATGAAAATTGAACACGGTTACACAATTTCGTACGATACTTTTTTTAGTTTTTATTGGTTTCTGACACTTTTCCATGTAATTCATGTTCTGGTTGGATTAGTGATTCTTGTTTCTATTTATATTGGGATAAATAAGAAAGAAAGTGAAACGAAACTGGAAGATATAGAGGCTAGTGCAGCATTTTGGCACATGTGCGATTTGATTTGGCTCATCCTATTTCCAATGTTATATTTAATACTGTAAACAATGAAAAATACAACTACAATTTCTCTTATTGTACTCTTAATTTTAACGTTAACAGTCGGTATTTTGTCGAGCTTTGAACAAGTGAACAGTACTTGGTTTATGTTAATTCTAGGTCTTTCTTGTGTGAAATTTTTAATTGTTGCATTTCAATTTATGGACCTCAAAGAGGCCCATGTTGCATGGAAAATAATACTAGGAACTTATATATTCATCTTTTTTAGCGCTATTTCGATAGTGTTACTGTAGAGGCTTGTTTACTCTTCCAGCATTTTTTCACGAATAATCATTGGAGAATATGTGAAATAGTTCAACTCAAGTTGTTTTCCTAATTCTTGAGCAATCTGTTCCGCTTCGAATTTAGTCGAGTATTTTGTTATTTCAATTCCAGCTCTTAGCCTTTTTTTGTACACTTTTACACTGGAGAAGTAATCGGTATTTGTCGAGACCATTCCTGATCTCGATTGAAAAGTTTGAGTTTCTTTTGTTGGAATAACAGAAATGTATTTGTAATCGTTTAAGGTTATTTTTTTGTTATTGAGTTCAAAAGAAAAGAGTACAATAGATTGATTTATTTCTTTTTTGTTTGAATCTACAATTGTTTTCTTTTTTGCGAAAAGGAAAAATAAAGCAATCGGTGAGAAAATGATACCAATAACCGTTAAAACCAAGATAAAAAGAAATACCCAAGTTATAAAGCGAGCATTTTTAGAAAGAAGATAACCATTTTCAAAAGTAGTGATACGTAAACTTCTCATCTTTTTTTTAAGAGGTTTTCATCTGTTTCAATAAAAAGCGCACATTCGATTTTTCTAAATCTTCAATCGTATCAATGTCATTCAGTTCAACTAAAATTGAAGTAGAAACAGCATTTGATTTTAAATCTTGAAAGGTTTTCTTAAGAAGCGTGGAGGTGCTCCATTCTTTGTTGTCAAATATAATTGAGTGAAGCTTCTTCATCCCTAAAAGGTAATAACCACCATCTTCTGCTGGACCAAAAACAGTTTCTGAAAGGTCTAATTCTTGGAAAGATTGTGTAATTATCTCCGCAGATAAATCAGGAATATCTGTTCCTATTCCGACGACTTTCTCATACCCTTTCTCAAAACTTTGAAGGAATGCATCTTTCATTCTTTCGCCTAAATCATTTCCTTTTTGAACAAACTTGGGGTGATTCTTCCATTTTGATTCAATGATTACATCAGAAAAGTAAATATGAATGTCACAACCGTAGACTTGAGAAGTGTTTTCTTCTGTACGTTGAACTAAGTATTTATAAACATCAAACGCATGATTATCCCCGATAGTTTTGGCTAGACGTGTTTTTACTTTACCAAGTTTAATGTTCTTAGCAAATACAATGAGAAGATTTTTTTGCATTTTTTAATAAACAACGTTTTCTTTTACCCACTTACCCCAATCTTTATTGTAGCCATGGATTCGCTCCGTTTTGTTTTCTTTGATGTCAACCATTGGGTAATGCATGTTTGCCCAATAAAATAAGCCTCCATACATGTTTACAACATTTGTAAAGCCATCTTTTTGAAGCATTTCACCAAATGTTTGACTTCTAGCGCCAACAGAACAATACACAATAATTAATTGATCTTTTCTTACATTTTTAAGTGTAGAAATTGTTGAACCGTCAGGTCTCATTCTAGTTGCTCCTTGAATGTGGCTAACGTTGAATTCTTCTTTCTCACGAATATCTAAGAAAATTGTTTCTTTTTTCCCAATATTCTTTACAGCATCCTCGATTGTAATGGTTGGGAAGCCATCGTAATATTGATTCAGCATTTCTTTATATTCAGCTGATTGACCGAAAACACTCACTGTTAACAGTATCGAAAGGGGTAGTAATAATAATTTCATATTCATTAAACGTTTTAATATTAAGATTCTTACAATTAAGGTTGACAAATTAATGTATCGTAACTGGGAGAATAACCAGCCCATATTCCAAGTGCTCCACCTGTAATGTTATTGGGTATGTTTGTAGGAGTCGCAAAAGGATTGCCTGCGGTTGCCAATTGAGTGTATTTTTTCTCCATAAATTCATAAACTGCTTTGTCCATTTTAGAGAATTTAATTACTACAGTATCTCCAATCGGGTACAATCCTCTATATTCATCTGTAATACCTTCTTCGTATGCACCAGGGTTTTCAATAGGGAAATCAAACGTTAACCCATCAAAAAATTTATCATCAGAAACAGGACTAAATGGATCAACAAAAGAAGCATCCAAAGGTTCGCCATCTTCATCAAGATTAATCCTTTTCATTTCCCACTTGTAGGCGTCGTATTGACCCGGAGGATCACTAACTGTAGCCCAGAAGTAACCGTGAGTTGTTAAATTACCATCGGGTTTCCAATAAACAGCATCTAGTGGAGTAGGTTGTTCAATTTTAGTGCTCGCAATAAATGTTTCACCGTCATGTTGAATCGTTAATTCGTAAGTCTTGCCTATTTCTCCAAGAATATTTGGGTCAAGAGAGGTGTAACCACAGATCGTATAATCAGCTAAATCAGCAACAGCAATTCCGAGAAGATTAGCAACGTATTCTTCACTGCCAGAAGGGAGGTTGTCAGTGCAAATTTCGATTAATTGTACCGTTGTTGTTCCATTCGACACAGTCACTTGAGCACCTGAAACAAATGAGTTGATGAAAGAGTTAATATCTGTTGGTGCATAAATATCTTTTGATTTTGACAGTAAAACAAAAGGTGGTTGACCAGTTTCAATTCTTCCGTCAACAACTAATTGTTCTTCATAACCAGGAATGTCAATGTTTACTTCTTTTGTGCAAGAAGAAACAATACTACCAATTAAAAGAAGAGAAAATATATATTTCATAATTTAAAATTCAAAATTCCAGGTGACACTTGGTATTATAGGGAACAAGGTAACCTGTTTTACGGTAATGTCAAAGTCTCCTTGAAGAAAATCTCCATCATTGTCAACGTAAAGAAAGTAAGGATTTGCTCTGTTGTATACATTGTAAATAGAAAAAGCAACATTGGTTTTTAATTTCTTTTTCACTTTTATCGTTTCGCCAGTAGCAACGTCAAGTTTCTCTTTGTATTCTTTTCCGTACCAAGTTGCAGATAAATCTAAACGATGATATGGAGCCATTCTTGTTGAGTTTCTTTGTCCATAATTGAATAATAATTCTTGATTTTGAACATACCAGGAAGTTGGGAGCGTCAATGTGTTTCCAGTTGCATAAACAAAAGCTCCAGTGAACATCCAACGCTTGTTCAATTTGTAACTTGCAACGACTGAAAGATCATGACGTCTGTCGTATTTTGCAGGGAAAACTTTACCGTTGTTAATGTCGTCGAACTTACGTTCTGTTTTACTCCAGGTATATCCAACCCAACCTGTAAATTTTCCTGAAGATTTTTTGATGAATAATTCTACTCCATAGCTCCAGCCTTTTCCAAAAACCAATAAGTTATCTGTATTGTCGTTGACGTTATCACTTGGTAAAGCACCTTCTTTAAATTCAATCAAGTTACTCATCCCTTTGTAATAAACTTCAACAGATGTTTCCAATTTATTGTTCAAAAAATTCAAGAAATAACCCAAAGATGTTTGCCAACCTTTTTGAGGTTTAGCAAGGTTCGTTGTTGGGTACCAAATATCAGTTGGTAAAGAAACAGCACTAAGAGAGGTTAAATGAACGTATTGATAATTGTAAGAATAGCTTGCTTTAATTGAGCTTTTATTGGGCAACAACCAACGCGCAGACAGTCGAGGCTCTAATCCTTGGTAGAATTGTACGATATCTCCTTTATTGTATTGAATTGTTGTATCAGGTGTACTAATCCCTCCTTTTATATAGCGTGTAAAAGGTCCTACATGCTGAAACATACTGTAACGTAAACCTGCATTTATTCGAATGTTTTCTGTAAGATCAAATTCATCCAAAAGATAAATGCCGGTTTCGTGACTTTTAAGCTTTTGTGCAATACCTGTATCAAAAACAGTGTCATCATTTTCAGCAGACACACTCATTGGCGTAAAAGTGTGGTAAGTGTATTCAACACCATATTTAACTTTGTGCCGCGCCGATGGGAAATAAGTGAAATCAACTTTTCCTCTCCAGTCTTTTATTCCAGAATTCAATTGAAACCTAAATTCATCTTGCGCAGAAATGAAACTAAATTGATAATCAGTCATTGTAGCACTTACGTTCATGAATAGTTTACTTGAAAATAAATGATTCCAACGCAAAGAAGCAATTCCATTTCCCCAAGGCATATCTACTTGAAAATTATCATCTGTATTTCCAAAGCTGAATTTGTCTTTTCCGTAATAAGCGCTAAAGAATATTTTATCTTTTTTAGTGAGCTCATAATTCATTTTTAAATTCAAATCATAAAAGAAATAACTCGTTCCAGAAAAAGGGGAAGACTTAGGGATTGCAGCTTTCATGATTACATCAAGATAGGTTCTTCGTGCGGAGACAATAAATGATCCTTTGTCTTTTTTCAATGGACCTTCAATCGTTATTCGAGAAGAAATTGCCCCAATTCCACCTTTTACTCCAAACTTTTTTTTATTTCCTTCATTCATATTAACTTCAAGAACGGAAGATAATCGACCACCAAAATTAGCAGGCATTCCACCTTTGATGAGGTTTACACCCTTCACAGCATCAGCGTTGAATACAGAGAAAAAGCCAAATAAATGGGAAGCGTTGTAAACGACAGCTTCATCTAAAAGAACTAAATTCTGGTCAGGGCCACCACCTCGGACATAGAAACCTTGTCCGCCTTCAGCTGCAGAGGAAACTCCTGGCAAAAGTTGAATGGTCTTGATAATATCAACTTCCCCCATAAAAGCAGGCAATGTTTTGATTTCGTCAATATCTAATTCAATTTGTCCAATTTTTGTACTTTTTATATTGTCTTCTGCTTTTGCATTTACAACGACTTCTTCGATGTCTTGATAGTTTGAACCAATCTCAAAGTCAAATCGAAGGTCAGCTGTTAAGTCAATGTTTTTGGTTTCAGTTTCGTAACTTGACATCCTGAACTCGATATCGTATTTCCCTTTAGGGACAGTCAATGAGTAAAAGCCATAGTTATTGGTGATTGTTCCTTTCTTCAGTGATGGGATATATACTTTCGCTCCAATTACTGTTTCTCCTGATTTTGCATCTGTAATGTAACCGCTTAAGGTTGCATTTTCTTGTGCAAAACCAAGGTTTCCAAAAAAGAAGACAAATAAGAAAAACGTTAATTTCATTTACTTTATGTGAAGAGGTAATAACTACAATTATGAATATATCAGCAAAAATAATGAGAAATTAAAGATTAATTAGATTTAAGGTATTATAAATCACTCGTTTCTTAGTTTTTAGATAGCTTTTTGTATCTTTGTTTGTGATGAGTTTAAGAATTTTTCCTATTATTTTTGGCGTTCTTTTCTGGTGTGCTTCGGCGTCATCTCAATCGAAGAATGATAGTGTTTTTACATTAATTGAGAATTCTGTAGACATTAAAGAAAAAGTAAACCATCAACTTGAATTAATCCAATTAATGGATGATAGTACTGCTATTATAGGGGTTATTCAAAATATTCACATTGAAATCGAGGGAGAAGAAAAAGAAAATCAGGCAAGTTTTCATTTCGATATAGCCATTTCTTTATACAAGAAAACATTTTATGAAATTGCATTGGAAGAAATAAATTCTTCTATTCTCCTATATAAATATGAAGGTGACCTAGATCGTCAAGCAGAATCGATACGGGTGAAAGCAAAAATCGAACGAAAATTATTGCAATTCGACAGAGCGTTTACATCGTATAAACAAGCGTTGGAATTATTTGAGTTAACAGGGAATATTGAAAAACAAATTTCTGTTTACAATTCAATGGGTATTATTCATAAGACTATCAAAAACTTTCCTGAAGCAATGATAAATTACCATAAGGCTTATGAGTTATCGAAAGAGTATGGTTTTACAATGAAATTGGCTTTGACTTCTGTTAATTTAGGAGTGATTCTTAAGAAACAAGAAAAATACGAAGAAGCTCTTTATTATTACGATAAGGCTGAAGTCATTTATAAAAATGAAGATTTTATAGCTGGATTAGCGGACGTGTATAATAATATTGGGAATATTTATCGCTTGCAAAGTCGTTATCATAATGCATTGAGTTATTATCATTTAGCTGTAAGTAAAAGAATAGAGTCAGGCGAAGAATTTCGATTAAGCTATACTTATAATAATATTGCATTGGTATATACGGAGTTAAATGAATATACTAAAGCAATTGATTATCTCCATAAATCAGAAAAGTTAAAAATTCAATACGAAAATTTTGAATCACTGACCTCTTCTTATTTGAATTTATCTGAGATTTATTTAAAGATAGATGACGGAGAAAAATTCCTGTATTATTCAAATAAAGTAAGAGAACTTTCGAATGAATATGGACAAAATGATAGCCGAAGAAGTAATATTGTCAATAAAAGCAGGTATGAAGCAAATAAAGGAGATTATAAGTCTGCTTACATCCATTTGTCGAGTGTTTATGATGAGTTAGATACATTAGATGTTGAATCTCAGAAGATTCTGACGAGTGTTTTACAAGCTCAATTTGAAGATGAACAAGACCAACAGCAGATTCACGAAATGAGTGATGCAATTCTATTATTAGACGAACAGAAAAATGAATTAAAAGAGAAGAATGCAATCTCGTTTAGATTGATTACCGGTCTAGGGGTGTTAATTTTAATTTTGATTTTTTTGGCTTTTTTATTACAGAAAAAACAAAAATTCTTAAAAGAACAAACGGCTGAATTAGATAAAACCAACGAACAGTTAAGAAAATCAACGGTAAGCATTGAAGAAAAAGAAATTTTATTGAAAGAGGTTCATCATAGGGTGAAAAATAATCTCCAAATTATCAAAAGTTTAATTCGTTTACAAAATACGGATGATTTAGATACGGTAAGTAAAAATGTTTTGACAGATTTCGAATTAAGGATCTCTTCGATGGCTCTTGTACACGAATCGCTGTATAAAAAAGGGGATATAGCTTCAGTAAAATTGAATGAATATTTCCGAAGCCTATTGGATGATATACTCTCTGTATACACTATTCAACATGATGTAGAATTAAAAACAAAGATTGAAGTAGGTGTGTTGGATATTGATACTTTAGTCCCTTTAGGGTTGTTGATTACAGAAATTGTGTCAAATTCTATGAAATATGGGGTCTCAATTAATGCAAAAGGATTAATTTCGCTGGAATTAAAAAAAATAAATCAAAATGATTACATATTGTTACTTCAGGACAATGGTGATGGTTTCGATTTTGAAGAGAGAATGGCTCAAAATACACTCGGAATTGAATTAATTTCAACTCTTGTAGAGCAATTGGATGGAACCCTTGATTTTTCATCAGAAAATGGAGCATTTTATCGAATAAAATTTAAAGCACAAGTAAAAAAATAAAAGAATGAAGATTTCTTACAATTGGTTAAAAGAATACGTAAATATTGATCTTTCTCCAGAGGAAGCAAGCGTTATTTTAACAGATACAGGTCTTGAAGTAGAAGGTTTACACAAAATTGAAGGCGTAAAAGGTGGATTGAACGGAGTAGTTGTTGGCGAGGTGTTGACCTGTGAAAAACATCCAGATGCTGATCGACTAAATGTGACAACAGTGAATGTTGGAGGAGAAGAACCTTTGCAAATTGTTTGTGGTGCACCAAATGTAGCTGTTGGACAAAAAGTGATTGTAGCAACAGTTGGGTGTACATTATATCCAACACCAGAAGAGCCTTTCAAGATAAAGAAATCAAAAATTAGAGGTGTGGAGTCATTTGGAATGATTTGCGCTGAAGATGAATTAGGTTTGGGGAAATCTCACGATGGAATTCTTGTTTTGGATAATGCTGTTGCTGTTGGAATGCCTGCTGCACAGTATTTTGAATTGGAAGATGATTTTGAAATTGAAATTGGATTAACTCCAAATCGAGCTGACGCAATGGGACATGTTGGTGTTGCAAGAGATTTAATTGCTTTTTTAAATGTGCATAAGAATGCAAACCTTTCATTGAAAATGCCATCGATTGATGCTTTTAAAGTGAATTCTAACGACTTAACAATTGCTATTTCTGTAGAAAATGAAGACGTTTGTCCTCGTTACATGGGAACGACAATTAAAGATGTTAAAATTGAAGCTTCTCCTGCATGGATGCAAAAAAGATTGCGTGCCATTGGACTTTCTCCAATCAACAATGTTGTAGATGCAACAAATTATGTAATGCATGAACTAGGAACTCCTTTACATGCGTTTGATGCAGATAAATTGAATGGGAAAATTGTTGTAAAAACAGCCAATTCAAAAGATAAATTTACCACTTTAGATGGTGTAGAAAGGGAATTGTCTTCAGAGAATCTAATGATTACTAACGGAAATGAGAATTTATGTATTGCCGGTGTCTTTGGAGGTTTAGATTCAGGAGTTTCGCAAAATTCAACCAATATTTTCCTTGAATCAGCTTATTTTAACCCTGTTTCTGTACGTAAAACGGCAAAATTTCATGCAATGAATACGGATTCTTCTTTTCGTTTCGAAAGAGGTGTTGATCCTAGCTTGACAGATTATGCGTTGAAAAGAACAGCACTTTTGATTCAAGAAATAGCAGGAGGAACAATTGCAATGGATGTCGTGGATACGAATTCTAATCCGATTGATACTTGGACAGTAGATTTTGATTTTGAGCGATGCAATAAATTAATTGGTCATGATATTCCGAAAGAAATGGTGAAGGATATCTTAACTAATTTGGATATTGAAATCATTGAAGAGAATGGAAGTCTAGCAAAATTATCCATTCCAACGTATCGCGTGGATGTTACACGTGAAGCGGATGTTGTGGAGGAAGTTCTGAGAATTTATGGGTTCAATAATATTCCAATTCCAGAGAAATTAAATTCTTCGATATCTTATTTTGCTAAACCAGATAAAGAAAAAGTTCAAAACGTAATTTCAGAGATGTTGGTTGGTCTAGGGTCAACAGAAACATTGAACAACTCATTGACTAAATCTTCTTACAGTATTAAGTTGGGAGAAGGAGTTCTGAATCCTGATCATAACGTTAAAATGTTGAATCCTTTGAGTCAAGATTTAGATGTAATGCGCCAATCTATGATTTTTAATGCATTGGAAATGGTTGCGCACAATCAGAACAGACAAAATTCCGATTTGAAATTGTATGAATTTGGGAAAACATATTTTAAATATGAATCGGGTTATTCAGAGAATAAACGATTGATGGTACTTGTTTCTGGTAATAAAGAAAGCGAAAACTGGAATTCTACGAAAGAAAAAAATTCGTTTTACTCAATCAAAGGAATGGCCTTAGCTATATTTAAACGATTAGGTTTAGATGGGATGTTGAAAGAAAAAGCTTTGAAGAATTCATTGCTTCAAGACGGTGTTCAACTGTTTGTTTTGAAAAATAAAGTAGGAGAAATTGGATGGGCTACCGCTAAAATGAAGAAGCATTTTGGAATTAAAAATGATGTTTTTATTGCAGATTTAGATTGGGACGCTATTTTAGATTCTTTGAAATTCTCCAAAATAAAATACACAGAATTACCTAAAACTTTCGCAGTACGTAGAGATTTTTCGTTGTTGATAAACAATCAAGTTACTTTTTCTGAGATTGAGAATGTTGCTCGTTCTTGCGATAAGAAAATTTTGAAAGAAGTAGGTTTGTTTGACGTTTACGAAGGGAAGAATTTAGCAGAAGGAATGAAATCTTACGCTGTTTCTTTTAAATTTCAAGATGCGGAGAAAACATTGAAAGATCAACAAGTGGACACTATTATGAATAAAATACGTGTTCAATTGGAAGAAAAAATAGGTGCAGAACTTCGTTAATATGAGAGAAGAATTTAATTTAAAATTCAACCGAGAAGATTTTCAAAAAATTTATTTTCGTGACAATACGGGGAGTATTTTTTTTAGTCCAACAACCAAGAAAGCATTTTATGTTTTTGTAGTCGCTATTGTTGTTACAACTGCTTTATCTTTCTATGCTGTGCCGAATGAGCAAGATGCTATTTTCTTCATCAGTTGGGCACTTCTAGGGCTGATAGCAATGAATTATGCTAAAAAAGCAGGAGCAGTTACTCGTTGGAAGAAATCAATACAACTTTTCTTCAAAGAAGAAGAGAATTTCAAATCTATGAAACTTGTACTTACAGAGAAAGGAATTTCCATTCTCCGTGATGAAAATGAAGTTTTTGAAAACTGGGAAGATATTCAGAAATCAGAAATTACAAAAGATTTCATTTGGTTGGAAGGGAAAGTACATACAGTTATTCCAGAAGGAGCGCTTTTAAAAGGAGATTTTGAGAAAGTGAAAAAGGTTGTAGAGAAATTTTTGAAATAATTTTCCTTTTATATTTTGGAGAATCGAACTTCCCCCCTTTGGAGCGTGACTGAGGGGGAGGAGGAAACGAATGACTTTATTTATAATACAACTCTCAATAAACGAAACAACAATGCAAAAACAATTTTTCATCACTGGGATTTCAACAGACGTTGGAAAAACAATCGTAAGTGCAATTGTTGCAGAGTCACTTAAAGCAACGTATTGGAAACCAATACAAGCTGGAGATTTACACCAATTGGACTCAGGAACAGTTGAAGCGTTGACTGAAAACGTTGAAATACTTCCGGAAGGAATGACATTAACACAACCGATGTCACCTCATGCAGCAGCACGCATTGATGGAATAAAAATTCAGTTGTCTGATTTTGAATTGCCCGATGTAGAGGGTAATTTTATTGTTGAAGGTGCTGGGGGCTTGATGGTTCCATTAAATGATGATGGTTTGATGATTGTTGATTTAATGGAAGAATTTGATTTACCGACCATTCTTGTATCTAGACATTATCTGGGAAGTATTAATCATACACTTTTATCCATCAAAGAATTGCAAAATCGAGGATTAGAGATAGAAGGAATCATCTTTGTGGGCGACGAAAATAAAAACACAGAGGAAATTATTCTGTCTTACTCCAAGTTAAAAATGATTGCTCGAATCCCAGAAGTCGATAAAGTCGATAAAGAATTCATTCTCCAAGAAGCAGAAAAATTGGTTTTTTAAAGATAAAACGTAAATTCGAAGCAATAATCCGCGCCTTGATTTTAGAATGAATGAAATTAAAATCAATATTTTTAGCTCAAAGACTATCGATCATAGGGAGGTCAGGCGACTTAACTTAACATTGAAAAAGATTGATTGAATGAGAAAATTACAGCGCAATGCAGTTTTTTGCGAACTTTTTTTCTGCTACGGAAAAAAAGTAGAAACTTATTAAGGAACTTAGAACATACATGACACTTCAAGAAAAAGATAAAAAACACGTTTGGCATCCATTCACACAACATTTTACTGCCAAAGAACATTTAGAAATTGTTTCTGCAAAAGGCATTTATTTAACGGACGTTGACGGTGAAAAGTATATAGATGCGAATTCATCTTGGTGGGTAAATACGCACGGACATGGACATCCTCACATAGGGGAAGCGATAAATACGCAATTTTCTACCATGGATCACATCGTTTTTGCAGGAGTAACTCATCCTAAGGCAGTAGAATTAGCAGATCGAATTACGAACCTTCTACCGGAGCACTTAGAAAAAGTCTTTTTTTCCGACAATGGTTCTACGGCCATTGAAATTGCAATGAAAATGGTCATTCAATATTTTTACAATCGTGGAGAGGAAAAAAGTAAGTTTTTAGCGATGAATGGTTCTTATCATGGAGATACTTTTGGAGCAATGTCTGTAGGGCAAAGAGGGTATTTCAATAAGCCTTTTGAACCTTTTTTCTTTGCTGTGGATTACATCGATTTTCCGACTTCAGAGAATGAACAAGCTATTCTAAATCAAGCAGAAATATTGTTTTCTTCCGGAGAATTCGCAGGATTGATTATTGAGCCTTTGGTGCAAGGAGCAGCCGGAATGCGCATGTATTCTCCTGTGTTTTTAGATAAATTGACAGCTCTCGCACAAAAGAATGATGTTTTAATCATTTTCGATGAAGTAATGACGGGCTTTGGTCGAACAGGGAAATTGTTTGCCATGGATTTTTGTAAAAACAAACCAGATCTCGTTGCGTTATCAAAAGGTTTAACAGCCGGGGTTATGGCATTAGGGTTAACGGTAGCTTCCGATAAAATCTACGAAGCATTTCTTTCAGATGATATTGGGAAAGCATTACTTCACGGGCATTCATTCACCGCGAACCCGATTGCGTGTGCAGTTGCTTGTGCCAGTTTAGATTTATTTGAAGAAAAGAAAACCTGGGAGAATATCGATGATATTGTCACATGGAATACTTCTTTTGCGAAAGAATTAAGTCAATTTGAAAATGTAGAAAATATCCGACAACAAGGAACAATTCTCGCTTTTGAAGTAAAAACAGGTGAGGGTAATTCGTATTTCTCTGATGTTAAAACCAAAGCATATCCATTTTTCTTGGAAAAAGGTATTCTTTTGCGCCCATTGGGGAATGTGATTTTTGTGAATCCACCGTATTGTATTACAGAGGAAGAATATAGACAAATAAAAGAGGCTATTGTTTCTTTTCTGAAAGATTAGGAGTGGTGTTCTGTCGAAAAAATGTATTTTTATGTACAAGTAGCTGAGGGAGTTGAATAGTTTATTAACTTTTAGCTGTTTGTTATGCGCAATTATCACTATGAAAAAAATCATTCTTTTTATATGTTCTATTCTAATATTTAGTTGTACTCATAATTCAACGGACTTATATTTTGAAAAAGTATTTAACACTATCATCGAGCTAGACGAAAATATTCAGATTTCAATTTCCGAAAACAGTAAAACAACAAATGGTTACATTATGGATGTCAGGTCGGAGATAGCAGTAACTGAAAATACAATCAAGAATAAGCCTAAAATTGATTTTTCAAAGTTTCTTTTAAATCGGATGCACGAATTAAATTTACGCACTGATGTTATTATTAATCAAATAGACAATCTCAAATTGAATTTATTGAGTACTTGCGGAGAAAATACGGAACCCAATCTCAATTCTTCTAAATATATTGTTAGGTCAAACTTGAAAAATTATTTTAATGAATGCAAATTTATTCGTTTAAACTTGAGTAATATTAAAAATAAAAGAAACAATGATAACGTCGCTGATATTCTTTTAAAAGTTAACG
>Ga0256845_1001583_pt1 | contig 17949 bp, 16 predicted proteins | sample RiftiametaG_FD_189101 | JGI IMG/M metagenome (GOLD analysis project Ga0256845, IMG submission 189101) | Tube worm associated microbial communities from hydrothermal vent at the East Pacific Rise, Pacific Ocean - Riftia | ecosystem: Host-associated > Annelida > Integument > Unclassified ...
TAGACATAATAGTCTGTAAATGTGGTATTTTTTGGTTTTTTAGTCTTTCTACGAGTACATCATAACGTAGAATAAACTATTCAATCGCCTAAGAGTAATAATTAAAGTAAAATGTATCGCTCCATAAGAATTAAAATAGTTTAATTCTAGGAAGATCAGGATATTAAAAAGATTATGAAAAAAACATTTGAACTAAGTCACCCTAAAAAAACGTTGCCTCGTTTAATCGAAGCCGCTAAGCACGAAATTAAAAAATATTTGAAAAGAGAACGAAGAAAAACACTACCTGCTGGTGTGGCGTTTTGGGATTTCGATTGCAAGTTTGGAACGTCAGAATCAACCGCTACAGTGATTCATCTTTCTACAATTAATCAATGTATTGATGAAGTAGAAAAAGAGCAACACAGCTCTTTTTACATTGAAATTTTGGCAAAACCTGGCACTGCAAGTAAATCTTAAGCGAGTTAAGCACTCAATTAAATCTCTAGCACTTAAAATCTAGCTGCCGCCATGATTCATAAACGAATATTGCGACGCTGTTCGACAAATTTAAACTCCGGCTGTTTTCTGCCATTGGCAAACGTAAAATGTGTTGATGGGGTAAGCTATCTAATATTTCACTAGGAAGCCCGCGAGTTTCTGGACCAAATATTAGGTAATCCCCTTTTTGATAACTGGCTTCGGTGTGTTTTCGTGTTCCTTTGGTAGAGCAAGCATAGAGATTGGTCGGTGATTCTTTTTCCATAAATGATTGAAAGTTCTTATGGGTCTTTAAATTCGCAAATTCATGATAATCAAGACCGGCTCGTCTTAAGCGTTTATCATCAAATTCAAACCCGCAAGGTTCAATTAAATGTAAGTGGAAGCCAGTATTGGCACAAAGCCTAATAATATTTCCAGTATTTGGTGGTATTTCAGGTTCAAATAAGACGATGTTAAGCATTTGATTTGTCAAAGATTGATGAAATTATGTGACTAATTTTATCATAGAATTAATAATATGATTTTATTCTTGCTAGCTAATTTATTATGAGATGCTATTTTTAGTAGTAGAAGAAAATATGCAATATCATCATTGGTGTGAAATAAACTGAATTTATGAATATTATTACTTGCCCAGAATTCACTAATTTAGATCGTGAAATCATTTATGATTTCAAAAATTGTCTAATCGAAAATGTTGAAGATATTGAATTTTGCATATCAAAATTAGATACAAATGAAGATCCTGATTTAATTGATGAACTTTTTAGAGCAATGCATTCGTTAAAAGGTAACTGCCGAATGGTACTGTTGCTACCATTTGTTTACATTACTCACGAGTTAGAAGAGATTGTTTCAGAAATGCGTGATGATCAACGCCATTATCATCACCTTTATGGAAGCATATTTATTTCTGTTATTACCATTATTGAAAAAATGACCATCCAGCTTATTGAGCAGGCTGAATGCAGTGGAGAGATGCTAGAAAAACTAGATGTAATGATTAAAAAGGTAAGAAATGCAAAAGCCAATGCAACAAGTGATGATTTGATAGCGGCTGAGGAGGTTTTGTCGGAGCTAATTGTATTGCAAGAAGCTCCATTAGCTCCGTCTGAAATGGCAGTACAAGAACCAGTTAGCCCACCACCAGAGAGACTAGATAATATAAGTGCAGAGACGGCTATTGAGAAACCAATACAAAATAGAGCGCCTATAGTCGAAAGTAACAGTAATTTACTCTTTTTCCAAAAATTATCAAAACAATTAGATAATTTAAGTATTTATCGTCACGGAAGAACTCAAGAAGTATTAGAACTTTGCTTGGCGTTAAATGAAAAGTTACGAGAAGTTGTTGATGAGAAACAGTTGACGGCGGCAGCTTATATTCACGATTTTGGTATGGCTTTTGTATCGGCAGTAATTCTAAACAAACAACAAAAACTTTCTAAAGAAGAACTTACCATTATTCATGAGCATGTAAATCATGGTAGAGATTTGTTGATTAACGTTGATGGTTGGCAGCAAGCGGCAATTATTGTTGAGCAACATCACGAGCGATATGATGGTACGGGTTACCCTAATGGATTGAAGGAAAATGAGATTAATCCTGGCGCGGTAATGCTCGCATTAGCCGATACTTATTGTGCGATCACTAATGAGCGCAGTGATCGTTCGTATAAAAAAGTCTATTTAGTGCGGTAACATTAATCAATGGAGAGAGCGGCAAACAATTTGATGAGTATTATGTTGAGCAATTTAATCAAATTATTCGTCAACTCTATATTAACCCTTAGTGCCTAGCATTTAATTTTTTAACGGATCTAATGAGGCTATCAGCAAAAAGAAATAATGTTAAACCAATCAAAACCAAACCTGCCCCAATAATTAATTTAAACGTTATTAGCTCATCATTAAACAGCCAACCAATAAAAATAGCGAAAATAGGTGCCGCTAAAGTGATTAAAGCGACTTTACTTGCGGGTAATTTTTGCAGCACATAAAAATATGCGACAAAACCAACTAATGAACCAAGCACGCCTAGATAAAGGATTGCCAATAGCGAGCGAGTCTGCCATTGATGAATTGGCAAAGTTCCATCTAAGAAAATCCATGCCAAAGTAAAAACAGGTATACTAAAAATTAGTGCGCCTACAGTTGTAGATAGTGGGTTAATATTAATCTTTACGGTTTTAACTAATACACTGCTTAAGGCAAAAACTGTTACAGCAATAAATATATATACAAAACCTGGCCAGCTTTCTTGTTCTAACAATAGCCCATCATAACTCACTAAAGTTAATCCAGTAAGTGCAATACCCATAGCAATTTTGGTAATTAAATTGAATTTCTTTTCGCCCAAAATTGGTGATGCAAACAAGCCAGAAACAATTGGCAAAAAGCCGTACATTAAAGAAATAACTCCTGAGCTTAGGTAGTTCGCAGATAAATAGGTTAATAACATACCGACAGAAATGCCTAAACTAGAATATATATACAATCGAATAGCATCACGGCTGATAGGAAATTTCACCTTTCCAATATAAATAATAATAAGACCAAGCACCAGAGCAATAAGCATACGCAATAACGCCGCCATTGTTGGGTGTACAGACTCATTACTCCAAATAATGCCAAGGGGTGTGGTTGACCAAATAATAATGACCAACAAATAAGCGGCGGAGACTGACGCGTTCATAAAATAGCTAATTATATAATGTGAATTGTTAATAGATGACTTTAGCTTAACTGAATAAATAATTGAAAAGCATTTTAGTTATAAGGATAAATAATCGAGTGGAGAGATTACTTTTGTTGATTAGAATTATTAGTGATAAGATTATTTCAGAAATAATAAGGGTTACTGCCAAACATTTTTCAAATGAATTAGTTGCTACAGATATTTCGCAGATATATTTACGCCCTTTAATAAACGGCTAAATTTTTTGCTTTCTAGTTAAAGTATTCCTTCCCCAGCCTAAATAACTGGCTGCTTCGGCTTTCTTTCCAGCAGAGATTTCAAGCGCTACCTGAATTAATAGTTGTTCAATCTCATGTTGTATTGAGATAAGAATATTTTTATCGCCATCACTAAAACGATTTTTTAACTGATTAGTTAGTGATTTTTGCCATTGCTGTTCTTTCATTTTTATATTCGATAGTTCCTGAGGCAAATCAGCGGGGGTGATATATTGACTATTAGCCATCACGGATAACCATCGACAAGTATTTTCTAGTTGTCGTACATTGCCTGGCCAATCAAATTTTTTCATTTGTTGAATGGCACCATCTGATATTTGAATAATTGCTTCGTCAATTTCTTCAGAAATTTTACTAAGGAAAAAATGTGCTAAAAGAGGGATATCATCCGCCCTTTCTCTCAGTGGTGGTAATTCAAGAGGAATAACATTGAGTCGATGATAAAGATCATCTCTAAACTCACCGTTGTTTACTTTGTCTAATAGATTTTGATGAGTCGCTGCAATAATTCTTACGTTAACTGAAATTGGTTGATTTGAACCCAAACGATAAAAAGTACCCTCCGACAAGACTCTTAACAAACGCGTTTGTGTTTCTAGTGGCATATCGCCTATTTCATCTAAAAATAAAGTTCCTTGATCGGCTTGTTCAAATCGCCCTAAATATCTCGCAAAAGCGCCAGTAAATGATCCCTTTTCATGACCAAATAATTCTGATTCAATTAAATCTTTGGGAATGGCGGCCATATTCAATGCAATAAATGGTTTGTTACTTCTGGGACTATGCTGATGAAGTGCATGAGCAACTAATTCTTTTCCAGTGCCTGATTCACCTTTTATTAATACACTAACATGAGAAGTAGAAAGGCGACCAATTGCTCGATATAAATTTTGCATCGCTGGTGCTTCACCAATAATTGAAAATTTATTTTTTATAGTTTTTTGTTCTGTTTTTTGTTCTTGTTTTTTAGGCATTAGAGCCCGTTCTACAATTTCATTGACTTCATCAAGTTCAAAAGGTTTTGGCAAATATTCAAAAGCACCTTTGGTGTAGGCGGTAACAGCACTATCCAAATCAGAGTGTGCGGTCATTATGATTACCGGTAATTTAGGAAAATATTGTTTGCAATGTTCAAGTAATTGTATACCCGATGTGCCAGGCATTCTGACATCGCTAATGAGCAAATCAAACTGGCTTGACTGTAAAAATTTTAATGCGTCATCTGCGTTTGATGCTTGAGTCACATGCAAACCTAAGTCAGTTAAAGTTTCGTTAAGTACCCATCGAATACTGTCATCATCATCGACTAAAAGTACTTTTTTTTGATTAAATATTTCGTTCATAAAATTCCTGTATCTCGAATAATAGGTATATACAAGCTAAAACAAGTTTTGCCAAAATGGCTTTCTACTTCAATAATTCCCTGATGCCTTTGTACTAAACTTTGCGCAATACTTAGACCCAACCCACTTGATTGTTTGCCGCTAATTGTCGGGAAAAATATATCGTTGATAATTTCTTCAGGTATTCCGATACCATTATCCTGAACATCAATTCTTAAAACCTGCCGATGTTGAGTTTGTCCAATGTTATGCTGATGCATCATGCGAGTGCTTAAGATTAAACAGCCTTGATGCTTATCAGATGGTTCAAGTGCTTGGATTGCCTCGGCAGCATTCTTAATTAAATTAAGCAAAGCTTGCTGAATTTGGTTTGGAGAAATATTGATATCAGGCAAGCTAGGATCATAATCTTTAATTACTTTTATGGGATTTTTGTTTTGTAAAAGAACAACTTCCAAAGCGTCTTCAATGATTCGGTGAGGATTCACTTGTTGAGAAGGTTCAGGCATCGCCGGCATTAATAATCTATCAACTAACGCTCCTAAACGATTTGTTTCACGAATAATTATTTGAGAATATTTTTGCGGAAAATCTTTTGGTAATTTTCTCTCTAATAATTGTGCGGCTCCTTTAATACCTCCTAAAGGATTTTTAATTTCATGTGCAAGACTTCTAATAAGATGTTCACTCACACGAGATTGTTGTTGCAACTGTAAGTCTTTACGAATATTTTGATGGTGAGTATTAATTTGAAGCTCAAGTATTAATCCGTTTTTTGCATTGCTAACATCGACATCCGTTTGATAAGTGGTCATCATTAAATTGGCTCTGATAATGCCGGTCGCTACTTTTAACTCAATATCTTCTATAAAGGCTGAGCGTTCCTGCGATTGAAAACTTTTAAATAAATCGGGAGAGAGTTCACTTTTAACTAACTCAAAAAAAGTTTCATTTTCTAATTGGCGATTAGAAAACCCCAGCATTTGCTCAGCAGCATGATTAATTTGTTGAATACGATTGTCATTATCAAGTCGAATGATTGCGGTACTAAGTTGATTAATGTCGAGATTTGCCATGAAAGTAATGTTGAATGCAGGAGATAAATACAGATAGGCATTGTACTCTATATATAAGTGCGTCGCACAGTTTTGGTGCGTATATTCGTATTTATACACGGAAGGAGTATTATAAAATTAAATAAGAGGTCCTGTAGTTCCCGAGTTGAGGTTAATTAATTACTTTTTAATAATGTTTCAAAAATTCAGCTAGTCTATTATCATTCAAAATCGGCATATATAAGGAAAATAAAATGACGACTAGAATTAAATGATCCACATAGCATTACACTTTATCGTACCAGCAATATTGACTGCTTTGTATTTTAGAAAGAACTGGAAAAGTGTATATTTGATGATGATAGCAACCATGTTGGTTGATCTAGACCATCTTATTGCATCACCAATTTACGATCCTGCTCGCTGTAGTATCGGTTTTCATCCTTTACATCAATTGTGGTTTATTGTTTTGTATTTATTACTTTGTTTTATACCAAAAACTCGAATAATTGGTATTGGTTTAATTATTCATATGTTATTAGATACTGTGGATTGCCAAATAACCAATGGGATATGGATAAATTTATAGAAGCTTATAAATATGTTGAAACAGGTGAAAAAATTGGTAATGTCATTATTACGCCTAACTTGAATAATTGATCAAACTTTAATAAGGATTTAGTCATGAAAAAAATATTTTATACGGTATTATGTCTGTTATGTATTGCAACTAGCACAGAAGCTGCTAACGGATTAATCAGCGTTAAAAGTTATTTAACTGTGAAACAAACGGCTGATAAGATGGAGGGCATTTTAAAAGAAAAAGGAATGACTATATTTAATCGTATAAAACACTCTAAGGCGGCTAATAAACTAGGCCATAAATTACGAGAAACCGAATTAATTATATTTGGAAATCCAAAAGTAGGTAGCCTATTAATGAAATGCCAGCAAAGTATTGGCATTGATCTACCTCAAAAAGTGTTAATCTGGCAAGATGAAAAATTCAATGTTTGGGTATCATATAATAATCCAAAATATTTAGAAAAAAGACATGAAATAAGTGGTTGTAGTAACGTGATAGCAAAAATTGAAAAAGTGCTAGCAGGGATCATTAGTCAAACAGTCAAATGAATAAAGCATCTATTTTTAATTAAATATAATACTAAGCAGGAAACAGAATGCCTCAAGTAAAAATCTATGGGATTAATGATTCTCTCAATCCCATTAAAAAATCTCTCTCAGAAGTTGTACACAGTTGTATGATGGATGCACTAGGAATGCCAAAAGATAAACGTGCGCAACGTTTTTTTCCTATAGAAAAAGATAACTTTTTTATGCCTGATGGTAGAAGTGACGCTTACACCATTATAGAAATTATTATGATTGAAGGAAGAACGGTTGAATCTAAGAAAAAACTTATCGCATTATTGTTTGAAAGAATAGAAAGTCAGATTGGTATTAAAGTGATGGATCTAGAAATTTGTTTAATTGAAAGTCCTGCAAGCAATTGGGGCTTTCGAGGAATACATGGTGATGAGGTAAAACTTAATTATAAAATTAATGTTTAATTATTGATGTTAAAGAGCAACTTTTTTGGAAATTAATATAAATGAATGAAATTTTAAAAAATAAGATAATAGAAGTTTGTGATAAAAAAATAGAAAGCAAAGGAACTAATGTAGGGCTTTCTTTTTATGCTTTTTTTGCTAATAAAAATGATGATCCAGAATCACTTATGGAAGCAGCCGAATGGTGGATTATGACGCATAAACTTGACCATTTTGAAAAAGCAGTAAAAATTAAAGCCATGGTTCAGTAATTTGCAATTAATATGAAAACATCTAAACCTCAAGTTAGCGAATTAATTTCTAGTACGGGAAACCATCTAGAACAGTGGCGTAAAAAAAATGATTGGTTTTGCATTTTGCATAACATTTCGGAAGAAGCTATTTCCTCATCCATAGAGAAGAAAGATAAAACACAAAAGCTATTCAATGATTTTATCTATCAACAATGCTTTGATTCACTAAATGGTGGATTAATCACTATAAATAATAATTCTAAATCGGAAAATAAATATTGTAAATCATTGCAATTAAATCTTTATATTAGCGAGCTACTAGTAGCTGCTGATCAAGTCTTTTACCAAGGAGATTTTTATCATCTTGGTAAAAATATTATACAGTTTTATATTCGAGAATTTGAATTAAAATCTTCAAGCTTACTTAAATATCATAAAGTTTATAACCTGAACAATCTTCCATGTTTCTATACAGAAAAACAGTTAACCTCGACATTGACAAATGAAGAAAATGAATTGTTACGGGCGCTAGTTGGCGTCGAAAATAATGGCTGCATTGTTTCATATAAACAGAATCTTCGAGATGCATCTGAAAGTATTGGCATGCACTATAAACAAGCACAAATACTTGAATATAGCATTCAACAAAAGCTTAATGCTATGGAGAGTATGAGTAAGAATTTTTCGATTGAAAGTATTGAGAATTATTATTTAGTTAATTGTGAATTGATAGTTTCTGCAACAAAATTACTATTGAATCATAATAATGATTCTGTATTAATTTGTATCAGAAAAATATTTGACCAATTGGTCGAAGTTAAAGATAAAAACTCATCGGAACAATATATTGATTTACTCTATGCGGGTATTAATTTATTGCAGCTTGATTTTAGTTTATTAAATAACATTAGGAAATTAATTATAGATTTCTCTAAAATGGATTTAGATCTTTCTTTGCATGAACAAAATGAGAGTCATTTACATATGATCTATTCATTTATTCACTCGATAAATTATGAACAGATTATTGATTATTTTGAAATAGATATGAAACTAAGTGAGAGCTTTTATAAAAAACGTCCTCACTTAGCACCATTAAAAATTATATTTCTTAAGAGATCCTATAATTTAGATAAAAATCTCACTAAATTAAAATCAAAATTTAATCCATTACAACTGATTTACGTTGTTTAACTTTATCAAAAATAGGGATCGTTAAATAAACTAATAATCCTAACCATATAATTAGGAAGCTCAATAATTGTTTTGTATCTAAAGTTTCATTGTATAATTGAGTCGCTAAAATAAATGCAAGTGATGGAGCAATAAATTGCAAGAATCCCATATGACTCAATGATATCTTTTTTGCGGCAATACTAAAAAGAATTAATGGCACAGCGGTAACAATGCCACTAAACATCAATAATAGATCTGAGGTGTAATCGCCCCGTAAAAATAATATTTGAGATTCATTAAATGTCCAAATAACATAGAACAACGAAAATGGATAAGCGATCATTGTTTCAACTAAAAAACCATTAAGTGAATCAACTTTTAATTGTTTTTTTATAAAACCATAGATTGCAAAAGTTGATGCTAAGCTAAGAGCTATCCAAGGAATTTCACCATAATTAAATATTTGATTAGCAACGCCTAATACGACAATAAAAACAGCTGACCATTGCAATAACGATAATTTTTCTTTGAGAATAATAACTCCAATGACTATCGATAAAATGGGATTTATGAAATAACCTAAACTAGCCGAAAGAATTTGATCATGTGTAACTGCCCAAGTGAAAAGGTACCAATTGATAGAAATCAAAATTGCGCTAGCAATTAGTCCAATAAATACGTTGCGATCTTTAATAATAGACAAAATTGAAATAGGTTTTTTAATCAATAGCATTAACAGTATAGTGACGGGTACACACCAAAGAATTCGATGTGTCAGGATCTCCATAACATCAATATGTTCTATGGCTTTAAAATATATTGGTGCTATGCCCCACAATAAAAAAGCTGAAATGGCTGCTAGCCAGCCGACGGCTTCAGATTTTTGATTCATAATACTCTCAGTGATTATTGCAGTGAATTAGAATATACCCTAATTCTACTATTATATATTAGAATAAAAAGCAGCATAGAGATTTTCTCAAACTGAGATTTACTTATCGTATATTTGATTGTCTGTACTGATTGGAGTATAAGAGAGAAAATAAATTAATGATTTTATTTATAGTTAATCTCGACAACAAGGAATAAATAATGAAACTTTGCGCATTAGTCATAGGCCATAAAAAATCATCACCTGGTGCGATGAATCAATCTGCAAGATTAACAGAGTTCGATTTTAATGAAGAACTTGCTTTTAAAATAGAGCAACAAATAAGTAAGGTCAATATCCAACGAGTTTATCGGCGAACATTTTCTACGCTCCCATCCGATATTAATGAGCTTGAAGCCGATTTTATTATAAGTCTTCACTGCAATGCTTTTAACAAAACGGCTTCTGGTACGGAAACGCTTTATTATCATCGTTCGAAAAATGGTAAATTAATGGCTGAAATATTAAATAACCAACTAGTCTCAGCTTTAAACTTAAAAAACCGTGGAATTAAAGCTAAAACGTCAGAAGATAGAGGAGGTTCATTATTAAAAAATACTCTAGCGCCTTGCGTAATTGCAGAACCTTTTTTTATAGATAATGACTCCGATTTAGAAATTGCAATCAGTAAACAACAACAATTAATCCGTGCCTATGTGGAAGCAATAGAAACAATATCTACTTTATTTTGATTAAGGAGAATTAGAATGAAAAAAATAACACTATATTATGCAACTAACAGAAATCATATTGGTAATGACCGTTGGAAGCCAAAAGGTTATGGTAAAAATTTTAGTGCTGATAGAAGTGATAATTTACGTTTTGGAAAAGTCGAGTTATCTATTGATGATAACAAAGTAGAAAAATATCTAAAGGCTAAAAAAAATGGTCGCCATGGTGATGGCGAAGGTCTATCTGAGTATTTAATTAAGCATGCTAAAAGTAAAGCCAAAATTAGCGCTTTTAAAGATGTTACAACCACTGGACATGATTCTGCTAAAACCGAACAATTGGCTTCTACCCGGTCATTTCAACAAATCAAAAAACTAATGGATAAGAAGCAAGATGTATTAATTAATATACATGGCTTTAATGTTTCTTGGTGGGAGGCTGTTGGTTCCGCTATGGCATTAGAATTAATGTTAAATCGGCAGCCAGAAAATGATAATATCAGTGTCTTTTTATTCACATGGCCATCAAATGGAAAAATGCTAAAAGGTAAAGCTTATTCATCTGATCGCAAAGATGCTAAAGATTCTGGTTTAGCTGTTGCTCGAGGATTTTTGAAATTACGAGACTTTTTAATGACACTCCGCGCAAAAACGAGTAATCCTGATTTAAAAGAGTGTGGTCAACAATTGCATCTCTTATGTCACTCCATGGGTAACTATGTTTTGCAAAATACTTTACTTGGTTTGCAACAAGAAATTCATTCACCAGCATTACCTCGATTATTTAAAAATATTTTTATGTGCGCACCAGATGTTGCTGACAGTGTTTTTGAAATTGATCAACCGATGAGAAATACTCATGAACTTTGTCAGTCATTAAATATTTATTATAATAATGGAGATATGGCAATGTATATTTCAGATTACACAAAAGGTAATTCCGACCGCTTGGGTCATGCCGGAGCGGCTAGGCCAAATCAATTACATAATAAAATTCGGCAAATCAATTGTTCAAAAATTGTCGGCGGTATGGTTGAACATAGTTATTATCTTTGGGCAACAGTGAATGATGATATCAGACAAACGATTGATAACCTTGATGAACTAGATGACAGCAGAAAGAGAAAATTAACCAGTAATAATACCTCAGTATTGCTATAATATTTAAAGTATTTAAAAGCTCAACTGTAAAAAGAAAGCGTTAATGCTTCCACTATCATCCGTAGCGGTGTCTTTAACTCTTAATCTCCATTTTCCCTGAGGTTTTTTGCCGATTAATTGAGATAGTGCCGTCGTATTAATCTGGTCATATTGCTTAATTAGATTATCATTATTTTCTTGTTGCTGGTTATGAAGGCGTATACTTTTTATTGAAAGACCCTTTGGGCAGATTAAATCGACAATTAAATCACCAACAAACGAATGAGTAATTTCTACACCAACAATAATATCTTTAAGAACTTTATTGTCAGCAATTTCAAGACTCAATGATTGTGTTTTATTATCTTTAATCTCGACTTCTTTAATCACGCAGTGTTTTACTGTGTGGTTATATTGTTTAGGCTTGGCCAGTTTAATTGCGTTGTATGCATTAACCCGTCCATAGCCATAAAAGGGGCTGTGCCCTTGCTCCGAATACTGACCATTTTCTTGGTCAATTTTATCGCAAGAATTTTTAATAATATCTTTTACTTGATCTGAACGTAGTTCAGGATTTGTTGAAATAATTAACGCAGCAACGCCCGCCACACCAGGACAAGCGCTTGAGGTGCCACCAAAGTCAGAGGTGTAATCGATGTCTGTGTTTTCAATTGATTCACCACGGTTAAATCCGTTTCTACCAGTACGATCGGTTGTCCAAATGCCATCGGTGAAAGAGGCTTCACCGTGGCTCGACGGAAAAGTACACCACACGGCATCACCTGTATCGCTATAAGAGGATCTTCCACCCATATCATTACAAGCCGCAACGGTAATCACACTGGGATTACTTGCGTAGCCATCATTGTCGACACTTTCATTACCATTACCTGCGGCCCAAGTCACAACACAACCTTTACCATTTCGCCCTGTTTTAATGGCATATTCAATGGCTAAACGAGTCGAATCGGGTAAATCGATGACCTGATGATGAATAGGATCATCATCATCATACCAAAGACCGTCAGGCGCACCCCAACTACAACTAATCACATCAGCGCCATGATCAGCCGCCCAGTAAAATGCATTGGCTTCAGCTTGAGAACCTAACAGACTCCGAACTCTTAAAGGCATTAATCGAGCTTTAGGAGCGACTCCAGAGGCTTTATGTGAGCCGTTTGCACAGGCAACTCCGGCACAAGCGGTTCCGTGGCTATTGCCGCGTCGAGGTTTAGCGTTATTGGAACGATTTGTAAAATCTCTAGCATGAACAATTTTTGCTGATCCTAAAAACTCTTCATGATCGGTATCAACACCATCATCAATAATGGCAATGGTAGTATTTTCGCCTTTATTTATCTTCCATGCTTTTTCTACATTACTGTGTTGATTAATTACTTTACCGTAAATTTTTGTTTTACCTAAATGCCATTGTTGTGGAAAAATAGATTTTTTTCCCATTGGTCTAACAAGTTCAGGATGACAAAGTTCTATTTCAGATGACATTAATAATTTTTGACAGAGTAGAAAAATTTCTTTTCCAATACCTTTTTTTGCTTCTACAAAAAAAGCCCGAGTTGCATAAGGAAGTTCAGATTTAATCGTTAGCTTCTCTTTTTTTAATATTTGTAGGCAGCGTTTATGCGTAATACCTTGTTGAAATTTAATAAAAATATTTTCTGTATAAATGATAGGGTTATTATTTTTAGATTGAGATAAAACTTTTCCAGCAAATTGCACACCAGAAATATTATTTAAGTTTTCTTTAATCTGATCCCGTTGTTTACGTAACTTTTTATCGCTACCAGTACAGCATAATAGTTCAACACCTGCTTCAATATCTCGAGCAATGGAAGTCAATGGTTGGTTGAGTTTTCTTTGCGCAGCGCTCATAGGCAAAGATTGAAGGGAATGCGCTTTATCATATCTAACAACAATAAAACGATCACTTTCAACCAACTTTAATGCGGGTTTGTTTTTTCCTGCATAATATACGTTATAGTTTTTCATTAAATCTATCCCTGTTATTTAATTATATTCGATGACCTGTTAGAACCTGAATTATGTCCAATCGATTTTTTAATAAGGCTTTTAGGTCAGTACCATCAAGGCTCGTTTGTAATTGAGCACTAATTGAGTTAATTTTTTGATTATTACTCAATTCACTTTTGGAAAGCGAATATTTCTGTTGAAGTAGTTCAGACACTTTACCTTGACATAATTGCTTAAGATTAACTTCATTAGTAAGCCAGTTTTTATCAAAGAAATAAATAGTGGCAGCGGCAACTAATAATGATTCCTTAATTTGTTTTCTATTGCGAATAGATTGAAATCTTAAATGATTAAGGAAACGCTTAATGGCTCTAGGTGTTTCTTGTTTTATTTGTATCCATGGTGTCCAATTGAGTAATGAGTCTTTAAAACTATCAGAATCCTTTGAATACTTAAGATGTTCTCGCCTTTTAATATAAGTTACAAAAAATACAAAAATTAATAACCAAATAATAAATTGTTTAACAGAAATTCTAGTTTTATCAATATCTTTTGGTTTACTAAATATGGCGGATTGCTGTGTTGATTGTTGTTCTATTTTTTCTTTATTGATCATACTGCTGGTTTTGGTTATTGGTTGATTGAGTGTTGCACCTTTCATTTGAGGTTTATCCGATTTCTGCAGGTGTAATAAATCTTGAAGGCGGTCTTTTTTGTAATTATTATTTTGGTTTGGAGCAAGTTTTAATAACAAGCTAATATCGTCATTACTGTCTCCAAGAGAAGCAATTTTGAACGCTTTTTTACTGGTTTCTGAATTGACCTGTAATAATAAAGAGAACTCATCGTTATTATCATTAGATAAGTTTTTAATGCTTTCTTCTAGATTAGCTGTTTTTAGCTTTTCAGCTGAAAATAGTTTAAGCAATGAACTTTTATTTAATGATCCTAATTCATAAATAGTTGGATCGTTTGGTAAAGGTTTTGGTGGAATTTTTTCGCCATATTGCCAGCCATAACTAATAGCAAAAAGGATAATTGCCAGTTGGGCGGCTCGACCACTTTTTTTAATTAACCAGTCAAAAGCATTTTGTAAATAGAGTGTTTTTGATAATTTGTTGTGTGGCTCATCGTTTTGTAGTTGAGCTCCTTGGCTTAATAACTGAGTAATACCAATATCTTGCATTGTTGGTACGGCAACTTCAATATTAATCATTTTTTCTAAGTATTGGTTGGCAAAGTTAAATTTATGTTTGTTAGCGGTGGCAGAAGTATTGACTATATTTTTTTCAAAATTTTCTTTTTCAGCAATACTTTGTGCTAAGGTTTTATAAGCATTTGCAACGCAAGCTTTAATATATTTTGGGGCCATTCCTAAAATTAAATAACAGTCCCCTGAACTTGAGATAAAATTGATATTTTCTAAAATATCAATTAAATTATCTTGGGAGCATCGATCTAAATCATCAATAAAGATAACCATTTTATTTTCACCCAGCGCTTCAGTTACATCTTTAAATTCGCTTGCAAATCGAGCTCTTGCTCCAGGATCATATCCTTTTTGGTTTTTCTGCCTATGATCAATACTAACTAGGTTTTCTGGATTTAAGCCAAAACCTTTTACGGCTTTGCTTAAGGCTAATAATGGGGCGCCTATGCCGAGTAAACTAGCGATATTTTGTAACCAGTCTTGAGAGTGAGTAAACACTGCGGTGGGAATTAATGAATCCCAAGGAACCTCCCAAAAATGTGAAGGGTTCGAAAAAGCTCTACCAAATAAAATGAAAAAATGACTAACACTTTGTTGATTAATAGACCATGCCATAAAAAGTAAAAACAACATAAGAGCAACGATAAACCAATGTCTTCGCCCACGAATAATCGCTAATTTAGCTCTAAACCAAAGTCCATCTAAACTAAACCAACCAGGTATGGCTTGCTCTTTTATATGTGCAAATAGGCTTGCTAATAATTGCTCTCCTTTTTGATGATGCCAAGCGTTAAACCAAACAGGTGAAAACTGTCTTTCTTCTAATCCCGCTTTAACCAAATTCATAAGAGAACTTTTTCCGCATCCCCAAGGTCCAGTTACCGCTAAAGTTAGAGGGGCGGTTGTTTTTGGATTACTTAAAAAAGAGGTAATATCGTTGGAAATTTCAGCTAAATTTGCAGCGCCAGGATCGCCTGGTTCTAGTGGTCGATCTGATGCAGCAATGCCTGCAATTCCTTCGTCATCTTCTTGGTTATTATTCTTTGGCCAAATTAAGACAATAATAAATGATCCACATAAAAAACTTACAAAGTACCACCAATAGGCAAGATCAATTGAATACTCTTTGTTCTTAATTTCTGATGATAGAGCGGGATTAGTGAGATTGTGCCAGCTCAATCCTGCATCATTTGAACGAATTAATAAGCCTTTATCACCGGCGGCTAAAAGGTAACCTTGATCAGAAAAACTAAGATAATTAATAGAGCGTTCTGCTTTTTGATAAACCAACTGCCAGTTATTATTACTATTTTCTGAGCGATAAATCTCTCCTGTATTCGTTGTTGCCAAAGCAATATTGTTATCATTAATCGCAACAGATAATATTTTACCTTTTATTGCTTGGCTTATTTTTTTAGGCTCACTCCATGATGAATCTGTTTTGTAAATATGACCCGAGTTATCAGCAATTATAATTGTATTTTTATTATTCATAGCAAAAACATTGAGGTGTTTTTTAACCGAAGGTGGGATCGTGTTTTTCCAATTATCTGTTAGATTACTATAAGTGCCAATGGTGTTTTTATCACCAATCATTAACGAAATAGATTGATCGATAAAATGTATGTAATTTATATTATTTTTATTAGAAAAAGGCTTAACCCACCATGTTATACCTAAATCATTGCTGTATATAATTTGACCTTGATCACCAACAGCAATAAATTTTCCGTTACGTTGATTTCTATTTGCAGGAATGTAAGCAACGGAATTAAGATTGTTTTTCGTTAAATGGCCAATTGAAAACCAGTCCTTTCCACCATTTTCAGTTCTAATAACAACACCATTATTAGCGACAGCCACACCAATATCTTTATCCATAAAAGCAATGCTATTAAATAAAGGGTAGTAGTCATTTTTTATTCTTTTTGATACGGCAAGAAGGCTATTTAAACTTTGCTGTTGAACAAAATCAGAAACTGAACTGAACGAGGTTTGTTGAGTAACATTGTAGGATTCATCATTAGTTAAATAATCCTGAGTATGCTGTTGCTGTTGCTGAAATTGTCGCTGAGGCTGCTGTTGTATTTGCTGTTGAGACTCAGTTGTTTCTGTTTTACTACTTTGCTTTGGAACACGTTCATTTTCTTCAGGATATTTATTAACGGCAGCTTGTACTGAAGGAAAAAATGAAATGTTATTGGCTGAATGATTATTCGCAACACTATTAAAAACGCGATCAAAAGCCGTTAACGATTTTGCACAGATTAAACTATTGATACTATTAAAATTAGATGATTTATTTTGTTGAATTTTTTTTAATGAAGGGGTAATCCATCTGCCTTGAGGTAACCAACATTTTCCACTATCAGAACTGTGTAATATTAATCCACCGGAACCGACTAACCAAATGTCATTGCCGATTATTTCTATATCATTAATATCGGCATCAATTTTTGGTAATTTTAAATTAGGATTGTTTTCATGAGGATAAAAAAAACGATTTAGATTAGATGATTGATTATTAACATCAATATGCACTGGTTGATACAAAGCTAACAATGTCGCAAAGACAAAAATTGAAACACTAATAATAAGCAATTTACGTTTGGCTTTAGCATTGATATTTAATTTAAGTCGATTCATCAATGTTTGAGCAAACGAATCTTGAGACGTTAATGTTTGATCAACTTTAGAAAATGGTTGTTTGCGGATCATAACGATGCCTTTGTTTTGTCAATGTGTGCTCGTGGAATTAAATGAATAGATAGATTGTCAGAATATATAATTTGTTATCAACTCTGAAAAACGGTAAGGCATATCTAGGCATTGATTAAAATCATAATAACCATAATAAAGAGTGTGAGCAAGGAGGTGATCACTATGCTAGTTACACACTGCAACAAGTTGGCTTAAAACTACATTATCCGTTTGGATAGTTAAATATTGATTTTAACTTATTGAAAACAATCAATACGTCTAGTTTAAGATAATCCGTCACTAAATTTTTGTTAATATGAAAGCTGTAGCTAGAATAATTTGACGTGAGATAACTGTTTGATTGCATTCTGTCTTACCCAAGATCCTCGCGGACTATATACCCCCGCTGTATGGAAAGGTATAATTCCCCTCATCTATTTTAAGCTCATTGAAAAACTCTTATGAACA
>Ga0256845_1001584_pt1 | contig 17941 bp, 13 predicted proteins | sample RiftiametaG_FD_189101 | JGI IMG/M metagenome (GOLD analysis project Ga0256845, IMG submission 189101) | Tube worm associated microbial communities from hydrothermal vent at the East Pacific Rise, Pacific Ocean - Riftia | ecosystem: Host-associated > Annelida > Integument > Unclassified ...
CTACAGACCAGAAGCAAGACATTGCCTTATTTTATAGCAGATAAAGAACTTATCATGGAAACAGCGAAAGAGCTTCTTTATCAAGAAAAAATGGAGAACTCGGTTCGTCTTTTAGGTATTTCTTTGGCTAACCTAAACACTGCCGATAAAAAAGAGAAACAGCCCCAAAAAGAGGCTGTTACTGTTCAATTAAAATTTGATTTATAATCTACATATTAGAAATTACAACTATCAATTTCAGTTACTCTAAGTGTATTTACCATACCCTTATCTTTCATTGGCATAGCTGCAAGACTGATCAACATATCGCCTTCTTCTAAAAAGCCTTTTTGGCACGCAATCTTATTTACATCTTCTATAGTCTCATCTGTAGAAACATCCTTGTTATAATAATAGGCCTTAACACCCCAAAGAAGATTTAATTGGCTTAAAATTCTTTTGTTTGATGTAAAAACCAAAATATGTGCACTTGGACGCCAAGCAGAAATTTGAAAAGCGGTATATCCACTATTAGTTAAAGTAGAAATAGCTTTTGCCCCAATTTCATTTGCCATATTGGCCGCATGGTAACAAACTGATTTTGTAATGTATCTTTTTGTACGGATATGTGGTGGATCGTGAGGTACCTTAATTAAATCTGACTCTTCTACACTACGTAAAATACTTGCCATTTTTTCTATTACTTGTACTGGATAATTCCCTACTGAAGTTTCACCAGACAGCATTACCGCATCTGCTCCATCCATTACAGAATTGGCAACATCATTTACCTCTGCCCTAGTTGGGGTAAGGCTAGTAATCATAGTTTCCATCATTTGTGTGGCTATGATAACTGGGATTCTTGCCTTCTTGGCTTTTAATACCAATTGCTTTTGAATCAACGGTACCTCTTGTGCTGGAATTTCAACACCAAGGTCTCCCCTAGCAACCATAAGTCCGTCACAATACGCAACTATCTTATCTATATTTTCTACTGCCTCTGGCTTTTCAATTTTGGCAATGATAGGAATTTTATGCTCTGTATGTTCCTTTATCAAGTTTTGCAGATCAATTAAATCTTGACTAAAACGAACAAAAGATAAGGCTATCCAATCCACTTTCATGGATACGGCAAAAATGGCATCCTTTATATCCTTTTCTGTAAGAGCTGGTAAAGAAATATTAGTGTTGGGTAAATTAACCCCTTTCTTAGATTTTAATGGTCCTCCTTGAATTACTTTGGTTTTCACCTCATTTTTTCCATTGGTAGAAACAACTTCAAACATAAGTTTTCCATCGTCCAACAAGATGTTTTCTCCAGCTTTTACATCTTGGGGGAAAGAAGCATAATTCATATATACTCTTTCCGCATTCCCCTCAAAAGGTTCGCCAGTAACAAATGTAATTTCATCGCCAGGAGCAACAACAACTTCACCTGCCATTACACCAACTCTTAGTTTGGGTCCTTGAAGGTCACCAAGTATAGAAATGTTTACTCCCATCTCTTCGCTTAATTCACGAATCATTTTTACACGTTCCTCTACATCAGTATAATCTGCATGGGAAAAGTTGATTCTAAAGACATCCACTCCCGCATTGATCATATCTCGCAACACTTCCTTTTTGCTAGTTGCTGGGCCTAAGGTTGCTACTATTTTAGTCTTTTTATTGGTTGGCATTTATTAAAATATTAAATTATTTTTTGATTTTAAGTTCTCTGTATCAAGTATATAAGCTGTAATTATTCTTGGGATTGATAAGATTGATTCTATTATTCCCTCCTCAACATCTACATCATCCTGTTCTATTTTTAACAAATAATCCACTTCTTTGTATTCTGGGATCAAATGATATTTGGTGAAAGAAGGTTCAAATTTAAAAAGCCCATTTTGATCTTGGCTTTCTTCTTTACTGCTACTGTTCCCAATTAAAGTATAGTATCTGTCATTCTCTTCATCCTTCCATTCAAAAATAGGAAAAGATATATTTTTAGATATGTCCAAATCTTCTTTTGCCCTTCTAAAATTAAAATTTAACGATAAATTAATGGCATATGCCATAGCATAATCTTCCATACTACTGTGCAGGGCTATCAAAGCAAAAGAGTCTTCGTAGAAATCTCCAGATATTTTATGCACTGTAGCCATACCCTATTTTAGAAGACGCAAAGATATAACTAATCCCCCAACCTGCCTAGCCTAACGACATGTTTAGTGTGTTGTTTTAACCCTGTTTTATTAAAAATCATCTAAGATTTATCTATTTGGTCTTGCAAAGCATAATATGCTCTTTTGGATGCTCTTTCTTCTGCCTTCTTTTTTGAAGTGGCTCTAGCCTTGGCAACAACTTGCTCTTCTATGGTAAGCTTTACGGCAAAATGTTTTACGGTATCATTACCTGTATCTTCATATACATTGTAATTAAAATCTTTTTTCTTTTTTTGACACCATTCTATCACAAGGCTCTTGTAACTTATTACTTTTCCTTCTAACTGTTCAATGTCCACATAGGGCTCAATAATACGTTTGTTGATAAATTTTTCACAGTATTTATATCCCCTGTCCAAATAGATTGCACCCACTAAAGCTTCAAAAACATTGCCGTGAATATTATTCCCAAAATGGGATTTTGGTATTCTACTCTCCACATAGTCAATAAGCTTTAAATCCTTTCCCAGCTCATTTAAATGTTCCCTGCTCACTATTTTGGAGCGCATTTTTGTCAGATACCCTTCATCTCCCCCAGGAACCTCGCTATATAAATATTTTGAAATAATTGTCCCCAACATAGAATCCCCTAAAAACTCCAACCGCTCATAGTTCATAGGGTTGCCTTCCTCATCTTTTCTATTAATAGACCTGTGCAGGAAAGCTTTTTTAAACAAATCAAGGTCTTTGGGCTTAAATCCTAAAATAGCTGTTACCCCCAAAAAAAAATCCCCATCCTCTTTAGAATGGGAATTAAATATTTTTGGTGGAAAATTCATATTTAAATTTAGCTGATTTTCTTAAACAATACACATGCATTATGACCACCAAACCCAAAGGTGTTGCTCATGGCAACGTTAACTTCTCTTTTTTGAGCCTTATTTAGCGTAAGGTTCAGTTTTGGGTTTATGTTTTCATCAACCGTAGTATGGTTGATCGTGGGTGGCACAATACCATATTTCATAGAAAGTATTGATGAAATAGCCTCAATAGCTCCCGCAGCACCCAATAAATGCCCTGTCATGGATTTTGTTGAATTTATATTTATGTTGGGAGCGTGATCGCCAAAAATCTTTGTAATGGCTTTTAACTCCGCAACATCACCCAAAGGTGTGGATGTTCCGTGTGTATTTATGGCATCTACGTCTTCAGGTTTTAATCCCGCATCACGCAAACAATTTTCCATAACTCTTACTACACCTATCCCGTCTGGATGGGGAGCGGTCATATGGTAAGCATCACTAGACATTCCTCCTCCTACAACTTCTGCATATATTTTTGCACCCCTTGCTTTGGCATGCTCATATTCTTCTAATATTAATGCTCCAGAACCTTCACCTAGAACAAAACCATCCCTAGTAGCATCAAAAGGTCTAGATGCAGTTTCTGGGCTTTCATTTCTGGTAGATAGTGCATGCATGGCATTAAAACCTCCCATGCCTGCAATGGTAACTGCTGCTTCACTACCACCAGTGACTATAATGTTACAATGACCTAAACGAATATAGTTCAAAGCATCTATCATAGCATTTGCCGATGAGGCACAAGCAGATACTGTAGTATAATTAGGCCCCATAAAACCATATTTTATAGATATGTTTCCTGGAGCAATATCAGCAATCATTTTAGGGATAAAGAAAGGGTTAAATCTAGGCGTACCATCTCCTGCTGCAAAATTGAGCACCTCATTTTGAAATGTTTCCAAACCACCAATACCTGCACCCCATATTACCCCGACACGAAATTTATCTATTTTATCCAAATCCATTTTAGAATCCAGAATAGCCTCACCTGCCGAAACTAGGGCGTACTGCGCAAACCTATCCAGTTTACGGGCTTCCTTCCTATCAAAAAAATCTAAGGGGTCAAAATTCTTTAGTTCACAAGCAAACTTAGTCTTGAATTTTTCATTGTCAAAGTACGTTATTGGCGCACATCCGCTTTTTCCATTCTTTAATGCTTCCCAATACTCATCTAATGTGTTACCAATGGGCGTTAAAGCACCCAACCCTGTAACCACAACTCGTTTTAACTGCATAGAGGTTAATTTTATTTAAAACCTAAGTCAAGTGAAATTAAAAAAAATTATCCATGCAGCATTGTTACCGCATGGATAATTTATAATCTTATCAAGATATCATAAAATTACTTTGCTTCTTCTATATAGTTTATAGCTTGGCCTACAGTAGCAATATTCTCTGCTTGATCGTCTGGAATCTGAATATCAAATTCTTTTTCGAACTCCATAATCAACTCAACAGTATCCAATGAATCTGCTCCTAGGTCGTTAGTAAAGCTAGCTTCTGTGACAACTTCGTTCTCATCAACTCCCAACTTGTCTACGATTATAGCTTTAACTCTTGATGCAATGTCTGACATAATATTATTTGTTTTAAAAAATTAAATCGTTGGCAAAAATAAAAAACTTTGGATTAATAACACTATTTGTCGATAAAATGTATTGAATTTTAATAAAATTAATCCTAAAAGAGTATTAATTTAGTCCAAAATTTCTTCTAAGATAACGCTGTTAAACTGCATGAAACGTATTGTTCTTTTTGCTTCTGGTTCTGGTTCTAATGTTGAAAACATAGTACATTACTTTCAAGGTAATACCAACGTTACCGTCACCACTGTTCTTACTAACAAAAGGGATGCCAAAGTTTTAGATAGATGTAATAAGTTGAATATAAGCTCTTTGTGCTTCAATAAAACTGCTTTTTACAAAACAGACTGTGTACTTGACATTCTCAAATCTCTTAACCCAGACTTAATCATCCTTGCTGGATTTCTTTGGAAAATCCCCGATGCTATAGTAGAAAATTTTCCAAAAAAAATAATAAATATTCATCCCGCCCTCTTACCAAAATATGGAGGAAAAGGAATGTATGGCATGAGCGTTCATGAGGCTGTTAAAGAAAATAGAGAGCAAGAAACAGGAATTACCATACATTTTGTGAATGAAAATTATGATGAAGGCGCAATAATTCATCAGGCCAAAACAAAAATAGACCCCAAAGACAGTCCAGAAATTATTGCTAAAAAGGTTCATAAATTAGAATATGAGCATTTTCCAAAAATTATTGAGCAATTACTGAAAGATTCCTAATGTCTAAAAAAGAAAAATTCTATACTGTTTGGAAAGGAAATAAACCTGGGGTATATTCCAAATGGAAGGATTGCAAAACGGCAATTACTGGCTACAAAGGCGCCCAATACAAATCTTTCATGTCTTTTATTGAAGCCCAAAAGGCGTATAATGGTAAGTATGATGATTATAAGGGGGAAAAAACTTCTAAACCTGCCCTTTCTAAAGAAGACCTTCTAAGAATAGGGAAACCAAATTATAATTCTATTTCTGTCGATGCTGCATCTAGTGGAAATCCAGGGATTATGGAATATAGAGGCGTGGATACCAAAACAGGCAAAGAGCTTTTTAAACAAGGGCCTTTTGAACAAGGCACTAACAACATTGGCGAATTTTTGGCTTTGGTTCACGGATTGGCTTTTTTAAAAAAACAGAATAGCGATAGGGTTCTTTATACGGATTCTAGAACTGCCATGAGCTGGATTCGTAAAAAAAACTGTAATACCAAATTAAAAGAAAGCCCAAAGAACAAAGTTGTTTTTGAGTTGGTACGCCGAGCAATTGATTGGTTAGGGTCTAATTCTTATAAAACAACAATTGTAAAATGGGAAACTAAAGCTTGGGGAGAAATCCCTGCCGACTTTGGTCGGAAATAAATACCTTTTCGAATTTGAATATTGCCTTTTCTATGACGTATATTTGCACCAAAATTATCATTTAATGGGCAAACTTGTAATTGTGGGCACTGTAGCCTTTGATGCCATTGAAACTCCTTTTGGAAAAACAGATAAAATTCTAGGCGGTGCTGCAACATTTATTGGTCTTGCTGCTTCCCAGTTTAATGTAGACTCTGCCATAGTATCTGTTGTGGGAGACGATTTTCCTCAAGAATATTTGGATTTGCTCATCAGTAAAAACATAGATATTTCCTCACTAGAAATTGTTAAAGGAGGAAAAACCTTCTTTTGGAGCGGTAAATACCATAATGATTTAAACTCAAGAGATACATTGGCAACAGAGCTAAATGTTCTTGCAGATTTTAATCCTATTGTTCCCAATGATTATAAAGATGCCGATGTGGTCATGTTGGGAAATTTACATCCCAGCACTCAAATGAGCGTTATAGAGCAAATGAACGTTAGACCTAAGTTGATTGTTCTTGATACCATGAACTATTGGATGGACAATGCTTTGAAAGAATTGTTACATGTCATAAAACATATAGATGTCATTACCATCAACGATGAAGAGGCCAGACAATTGACCAATGAATACTCGTTAGTAAAGGCTGCTGCAGAGATTCAAAAAATGGGTCCCAAATATGTGATCATTAAAAAAGGTGAACATGGAGCACTATTGTTCCATGAGGAGAATGTTTTCTTTGCACCAGCCCTTCCTTTAGAAGAAGTTTTTGACCCAACTGGTGCCGGTGACACATTTGCTGGTGGTTTTGTTGGGCATTTGGCTGAGACCAAGAACATTTCTTTTAATAACCTAAAGAATGCTATAATACACGGTTCTAATCTAGCTTCATTTTGTGTAGAACGTTTTGGCACAGAACGCTTGGAGAATTTAGACTCAAAGGAGATAAAACAAAGACTGCTTCAATTTAAGCAATTGACACAGTTTGATATTGAAATAGAATAACGTATGCCCTGAAAACTCAGGGCTTTTTTAATTTGTACAAGTAATGAGTGATGCCATTAAGCACGAGTGTGGAATTTCCTTTATAAGATTATTAAAACCTCTAGAGTACTATCAAAAAAAGTATGGGACTGCTTTTTATGGTGTAAACAAAATGTATTTGATGATGGAAAAACAGCACAATCGTGGTCAAGATGGTGCAGGGTTTGCCAGCATTAAATTAGACATGAAAGCTGGTGAAAGATATATGAGCAGGGTTCGTTCTATAGCCCAACAACCCATTCAGGATATTTTTGCACAGATAAACAATAGAATAAACAATGCTTTCACAGAACATCCTGAGTACGAAAACAACATAGCGCTTCAAAAAAAGAACATCCCATATCTTGGTGAGGTTTTATTGGGTCACGTCCGTTATGGCACTTTTGGTAAAAACAGCATAGAAAGTGTACATCCCTTTCTTAGGCAGAACAACTGGATGCACCGTAACCTTATTGTGGCCGGGAATTTTAACATGACCAATGTCAGTGAACTCTTTGACAACCTTATTCAATTGGGGCAACACCCCAAAGAAATGGCAGATACCGTAACGGTAATGGAGAAAATAGGTCATTTTTTAGATGATGCCGTTGCCAAATTATACAAAGAAATTAAAAAAGAAGGCGTTAATAAAAAAGACGCTTCCCCCTTAATTGAAGAAAGATTAAAGCTTTCCAAAATCTTAAAGAAAGCTTCCAAAAACTGGGATGGCGGATATACAATGGCAGGAATATTGGGACATGGTGATGCATTTGTATTACGCGACCCTGCAGGAATAAGACCTGCTTATTATTACCACGATGATGAAGTGGTGGTGGTTGCATCAGAAAGACCAGCAATACAAACAGTTTTCAATGTAAAGTTTGAAGATGTCAAAGAACTTGACCCAGGACATGCCATAGTTGTAAAAAAGAACGCTAATTTTTATATTAAAGAAATATTGCCTCCAACCGAGCGTAAAGCTTGTTCTTTTGAACGCATCTATTTTTCTAGAGGTAGTGATAAAGAAATCTATCAGGAAAGAAAAAAACTTGGAGAATTGATTTTTCCGCAAATCCTTACATCTATCAACAGTGATTTAAAAAACACTGTTTTTTCCTATATTCCAAATACTGCTGAAACTTCTTTCTTTGGCATGGTAAAAGAAGCTCAAAATTATTTGAACAAGAAAAAAGAAGAACAAATCTTATCCATTGGTTCTAACATAACCCGAGATGAGTTACATAAAATTTTGGATGTACGCCCTAGAATAGAAAAAGTAGCTATTAAGGATGCCAAACTTAGAACCTTTATTACTCAAGATAGTAGTAGGGATGATTTGGTGGCTCATATATATGACATTTCTTATGGTTCAGTAAAAGAGAATGACAACCTTGTTATTATTGATGATAGTATTGTTCGTGGAACCACACTTAAGAAAAGCATTTTAAAGATATTAGATAGGTTGTCTCCCAAGAAAATTATTGTAGTTTCTTCTGCTCCTCAAATACGTTATCCAGATTGTTACGGTATAGATATGGCTAAATTAGAGGATTTTATTGCCTTTAAGGCTGCATTGGCATTACACGTAGATGCAAATACCATGCATATTGTAGATGACATTTATAAAAAATGTATAGCACAAGTTAACTCTAAGGACAAGGATGTGGTAAATTATATAAAAGAATTCTATTCCCCATTTACAGCTGACCAAATATCACAGAAAACTGGTGTGTTATTAAGCCCCAAAGATATTAATGCAGAAGTAGAAATTATATATCAGACCATTGAAAACCTTCATTTAGCATGTCCAAAAAATTTAGGAGACTGGTACTTTACAGGAGAATACCCAACTCCTGGAGGCAATAAAGTAGTCAATAGAGCTTTTATTAACTTCTATGAAGGAAAAAACGTAAGAGCTTACTGACTTTGATCGATGAAATACGCTAAAATGTGCATTCCATCGGTAATTCATGTATTTTATCGAGCTTTTAGTCATGTAAGCGCTAAGCTCAACTACTTTAGTTTTGCCATAGCATAAGTAGGTTAAGTTCATGGTAAGATTTGGGGCAAAAAAGGTGGACTAACGTCCGCCTTTTTTATTTATCGTTATTTTTTCTGTAGGTCTTTTCTTTGTCTTTTATAATGCAATTATTGGCAATCGGTATTTCAACCAATTATAAGGGTATTCATCCAAAAACTTTTAAATATTTTAAGACCCGCTATATATTTGTGGAACCATAGCATAAGTAGGTTAAGTTCATGGTAAGATTTGGGGAAAAAAGGTGGACTAACGTCCGCCTTTTTTATTGCTGAAAATCAAATCTTAATAAGGTTTCTTCTTCAATTTACAGCTTATATTTTATCAATTGTCATTGATGAAAAATTAAAAAAGCATAAAAATTCTTTGTTATTTCTCACAATACCAGTAATTTAGTCGTGCCATAGCATAAGTAGGTTAAGTTTATGGTAAGATTTGGGACGAAAAGGGTGGAGACTTCTCCACCCTTTTCTATTATATCCAAAACAGTATAAAAAAACCACCTTCTATCAAGAAGGTGGTTTTTAACCATTTAGGATGCAACACTCTTAAAGCTAGTTTTTTAATATCTATTTATTAGATGCATATAACGCTGCAACCTTATCCCAGTTTATTACATTAAAAAATGCGCTGATATAATCAGGTCTTCTGTTTTGGTAATTTAAATAGTATGCATGTTCCCATACATCCAATCCTAAAATTGGAAAACCACCACATCCAATCTCTGGCATAAGTGGATTATCTTGGTTGGGTGTAGAGCAAATCTCAACCCTACCTCCTTTATGGACACATAACCAAGCCCACCCAGAGCCAAATCTAGTTGCTGCCGCATTAGAAAAAGCCTCTTTAAAGCCCTCATAAGAACCAAATGCACTGTTTATTGCATCTGCCAGTTCTCCAGAAGGTGCTCCTCCTCCATTAGGTGACATTATCTCCCAAAATAAAGAATGGTTATAAAATCCGCCACCATTATTACGAACAGCTCCATTAGACAAATCCATAGAGGTCATTATATCGTCTATGGACTTATTCTCCAAATCTGTTCCTTCTATAGCTCCATTTAATTTTGTAGTATACCCATTATGGTGTTTAGAGTGATGAATCTCCATAGTTCTGGCATCAATATGTGGTTCCAATGCATCATATGCATATGGTAGTTTAGGTAATTCAAAAGACATAATATTGTGTTTTAGATTAATTAATACTGTATTATCAAAATTAAGGTTTTATGCGCAAATTCAATTCATTATTTATCAAGAACTATCTAAGATTGCTTATTTTGCAAATAAAATAAGGTGCAAGAAGTTTCGTATAAAATCTATAATGCTTCAGCCGGTTCCGGTAAGACCTACACACTTGTTAAGGAATATCTTAAAATTGTTCTTTCCTCAAAAAAAAATTGGGCATATCAATATATTTTAGCCATTACATTTACCAATAAGGCGGTAAATGAAATGAAACATAGAATTCTTGATAGCCTTTTTGAGTTTAGTAAAATTCCAGATTTTGAAAACACACCTTCCTTGTTCAATGATTTAGTACGCGACTTAAAGATTGAGCCCCATGACTTAAAGAAAAAATCTAAAAAAGTATTAAAAGAAATACTCCACAATTATGCCTTTTTTGATATTTCTACCATAGACAAATTTACCCATAGGCTGATCCGGACCTTTGCAAAAGACCTAAAACTTCCACAAAATTTTGAAGTGGTATTGGACATCGATCTGTTGTTGGGCGAGGCTGTGGATAAATTAATCAGCAAAGCTGGCACAGATAAAGAACTTACCCAAGTCTTGATTGATTTTACATTGGAAAAAATTGATGATGACAAAAGTTGGGATGTCTCTTTTGATTTGAACAAAATAGGGAAGTTGTTATTTGACGAAACCCATGCAACCCATCTTGACGCTCTAAAAGATAAAAGCATTGATGATTTTTTGGGATTGCAAAAAACCATCAAACTTAAAATAAAAGAAATTCAGCAAGCCATTATAAAAACTGCAAAAGCGACATTGCAGCTTATTGAAGAGAATGGATTGGAAATCAATGATTTTTCTAGAAAGACACTCCCAAATCATTTCATTAAAATAACAACAAACATATTTGAGCACAATAAACTCTACAATAACAAACTAGAAAAAAACTTACTGGAAGGAAACATCTATAACAAAACCTTAGATTCTGGAAAGAAAAGTGTAATTGATCAATTACTTCCTCAACTATTGGAAGCTTACTTAAAAATTAAAAAAGTTAATGGGGAATTGGCCTTTTTAAAAAATGCCTATAACAATATTGTTCCCTTAACAGTTCTAAATGCCATTAATAAAGAAGTAAAGGGAATTGAGGATGAAAAAAATCAAATCCATATATCTGCCTTCAACACTATTATTTCCAAAGAAATAAAAAATCAACCAGCTCCTTTTATTTATGAACGGTTGGGAGAAAAATATAAACATTATTTTATTGATGAATTCCAGGACACCTCCCAAATGCAATGGGAGAATTTAATTCCATTAATAGGAAATGCTTTAGAGGGTGAAAATCTAAAAGGAGAAAAAGGCTCTTTGTTTTTGGTAGGGGATGCCAAACAAGCCATTTATCGTTGGCGCGGTGGTAAGGCAGAACAGTTTTTAAACCTCATCAGCAAAAAGAAAAACCCATTTGTTGTTGAACCGCATACCCAAAATCTTCCTGTTAATTATAGAAGTTATGAAGAAATAGTATCCTTTAACAATGATTTTTTTACCCATACTTCTCCTTTTTTGAACAATCCAATTTTTAGTTCTTTATTTTTTGATGGAAACAAACAAGGAACAAATTCCAAGAAAAACGGGTATGTTCAATTGACTTTTCTTGAGAATGAAAATGAGGAGAATGAAAATGACCTGTACTGCCTTGAAGTTTTACAGACCATTAATGCCATTCTTGAAAAAAAATACGCACATAAGGATATCTGTATCCTAGTAAGGGAAAACAAAAAAGGGATTTTGCTAGCAAATTATCTTATTCAAAATGAAATTCCTGTAATATCTACTGATTCTCTCTTATTGATAAGCAGTGAAGAAGTAAAGTTCCTGATCAATCTTATACGGTATTGTGTAAATCCAGAAAATCTAGATACTAGATATAGCCTATTGTATTATTTATCCATAGAAAACAATAGCAGGCATAACTTTATACACCAACATTTAAACCAAATAGAAGCTTTTTTACAACAATCTTACAGTTTAGACCTAGAACGTATGCAACAAGCATCTGTTTATGACGGTTTGGAATATGCCATAAAACAATTTTCTTTAATTAATGGTTCTAATGCACATATTACTTACTTATTGGATATTGTCCTTGAAATTGAGCAAAAAATTGGGACAGGTATGCATACATTTCTATCCTATTGGGAAAAGAAGGGTGAAAGATTGAGTGTGCCTGCTCCCGAAAACAGCAATGCAGTGCAAATAATGAGTATTCATAAAGCTAAAGGACTAGAGTTTCCTTTCGTTATTTTTCCTTTTGCAAATTCGCACATATGTAGAGATAAAGATAAAAAACTCTGGGTGCCTATAGAAAAAGGAGCTGTAAATGGATTCAAAGATGTCTTGTTGAACAAAAAACAAGAGATGGAAAACTACAATGCAATCTCAAAAGAAATCTATCTAGAAGAACAATCTAAGTTAGAACTAGATGCTTTTAATGTTCTTTATGTAGCAATGACAAGAGCTGTAAAAGGACTTTTCATTATTACAAAAAAAGATTTAAACACAAAGGGAGAGCATAACACTGAATATTATTCTGGTCTTTTTATAGATTATCTAAAACAAAAAGGAGTCTGGCAAGCTGACATCAACATTTATCCCTTTGGGACATTGAAAGATGCTTTGGATGAGCAAAAATCAGAAAGTAAAGAACAAAACATTTTATATCAATATTCTTATAAAGAACGATCTAGTTTTAACATTCTTGCTAAATCTGGTGTCTTATGGGGAACAGAAAGGGAAGTTGCGCTATCAAAAGGTAATATAATTCACCATATAATGGCTCTTATAAAAACAGAGACCGATGTAGAAAATGCTTTTGACGCTTTAGTAAGAAATGGTGATATTGTAGAAAATGATGTGATTTCATTAAAAAAGAAAGTACTCCAAATTATTCGTCACCCTCTTCTACATAAATATTATAAAAATGTGGTTGAAGTAAGAAATGAAAATGATATTATAACAAAGCATGGCCAAATACTACGACCAGACAGGATTGTTCTTGCGGACAAGAAGGCAACAATTATAGATTATAAAACAGGGTTAAAGAACCCCAGCTACAAACAACAACTCTATAATTATGCAGACGCATTAGAACTTATGGGATATGATATTGAACATAAAATCATAGTTTATATAAATGATGATACTATACTTCCAGAGTTTATTTAACTGTTTTCTGCTATTTCTGAATTGAGAATACATGGTCATAATTGTATATTTTATATGACATTACTTACGTAAATCATGCTGTAATTCTCTTTTATAGATAAAAAAAAGTGTTGAAAATCGTTTAAAGGCGCCTTTTATAGCATGAAGTGCGTTAAAAAAACAGGGGATTGATTTTGTTAATAATATTTAACAACTTACATTTGCAGCTAATAAACACTTAAAACTTAAAATTTTTAAACATGAAACATCTTAGCAAATTATTGGTTGTTGTTCTACTTGTTGTAGGTTTAAACAACGTACAAGCGCAAGACGAAAACAATCCTTGGCAAGTTAGCTTTGGGGTAAATGCGATAGACGTATATCCTACTGGTGATGTTAGTTCTTTTGGAAATGAGTATTTCAATGCAACTGACCACTGGAACATTTTACCATCAATATCTTATGTAGCAGTATCTAAATCTGTAGGTGATGGTTTCTCCGTTGGTGCTAGAGGTTCTTTAAACAAAATTGATAAATGGGGTGATGCAGAGGTAGAAGGTTTATCATACTATGCTTTAGATGGTACAATTAAGTACAACCTTATTAAAGAAGCAAAATTACAGCCATTTATTGAAATTGGTGGTGGTTATACTTGGATAGATGAAGTTGGTGCTGGTACAGTAAATGGTGGTTTAGGTTTAAACTACTGGTTTTCTGATAACATTGGTCTTACTGTTCAAACTCAATACAAGCATGCTTTTGAAGATTATTTAGCTCCTCATATGCAACACTTAGTTGGTCTTTCTATCAAATTTGGTGGTACTGACACAGATGGTGATGGTATATATGACAAAGATGATGCTTGTCCAGAAGTAGCTGGTCTAGAAGCTTTCAACGGTTGTCCAGATGCTGATGGCGATGGTATAGAAGACAGCAAAGATGCTTGTCCTAATGCTGCAGGTTCTAAAGAAATGAACGGTTGTCCAGATGCTGACGGTGATGGTGTTGCTGATAAAGATGATGCTTGTCCTAATGAAGCTGGTTTAGCTGCTTTAGCTGGTTGTCCAGATGCTGATGGTGACGGTGTTGCTGATAAAGATGATGCTTGTCCTAGTGAAGCTGGTCCAGCTGCAAACAAAGGATGTCCTTGGTCTGATGCTGATGGTGACGGTGTATTGGATAAAGATGATGCTTGTCCAGAAATAGCTGGTACTGTTGCTAACAATGGTTGTCCAGAAGTTACTGAAGAAGTTCAGAAAAAATTAAATGACTATGCTAGAACTATCTTGTTTGATACTGGTAAGTCTTCTATTAAAGCTGCATCTACTGCAGTAATGGTTGATATCATTCAAATATTGAATGAGTATCCTAATGCTAAGTTTACTGTTGAAGGACACACTGATAGTGTTGGTAGTGGTTCTTTAAACCAAAAATTATCTGATTCAAGAGCTAACTCTGTTAGAGATTTCTTAATTGATAAAGGTATTGGTGCTGCTAGATTAACTGCTATTGGATATGGTGAAGACAAGCCTATAGCTACTAACAATACTAGAGCTGGTAGAAAAGAAAACAGAAGAGTAGAAATCAACTTGGTAAAATAATCAAGTAACAAACTCTTTTTATAAAATTAAAAGCTCCGCAAATGCGGAGCTTTTTTTATTTTTACACATGCAAAGTTTTTTAGAAGAAGTAATAAATGAAGTATGGGCAAAATACAAAAGCTTTGACAATCTTGTTTTTGTACTGCCTAGCAAACGTGCTGGTACTTTCCTAAAAAACAACTTGGCCAATGTCGCCAAAAAAACCATTTTCTCTCCAAGCATTTATTCCATTGAAAATTTTGTGGAAGAAATAGCTGGCATCTCTTATGCCTCTAACACACAACAACTCTTTGAACTATACAATAGTTATTTAAAAACCTATAAAGGAGAAAAAGATGACTTCTATACTTTCTCAAAATGGGGGCAGACCATCTTACAAGATTTTAATGAAATAGATAGATACCTAGTAAGCTCCACAAAAATATTCCCTTACTTATCTGCCATAAAGGAGCTTGATTATTGGAATAAAACTAAAATGATGAAAGATTATATCCTTTTTTGGAATAATCTAGAACAATTATATATCCATTTCAACAAAACTCTCCTAGACAAAGGAATTGGGCATCAAGGATTGGTCTACAGGCAAGCATGTAACAATTTAAAAACCTATTTGAACACTAATCAACAAATACATATTTTTATAGGTTTTAATGCCCTGAACAAAGCTGAAGAATTTATTATTCAGGAAATATTGGAAAATGGAAACGGTGATATTTATTGGGACACAGATTCTTATTTTTTGGATGACCAAATACATGATGCAGGATATTTTATTAGGCAGCATAAAAAAACATGGTCTTACTTTAAAAATCATTCCCTAAAAGGATTGAGTGAAAACTACTTGTCTAAAAAAAACATCAATATAATTGGAGTTCCCAAGAGTGTTTCACAAGCAAAATATGTAGGTAAACTTCTGCAAGATATAAAAGAGAAAGATTCAAGTTCTATAAAAAACACAGCCATAGTTCTTGGAGATGAAAATTTACTGAACCCTTTAATGAATTCCATTCCACAAGAAATAGAGGGCATTAATATTACAATGGGCTACCCTCTTTACAAAACCCCTGTGGCAAGTCTTTTTTCCCAGTTATTTGAGCAATATATCAACAACAATCAAAGAGGTTGGTATTTTAAAGACATTTTGGATATACTCTCCCACCCGTATATTCAAATTATGCTGTCCAATGGAAATGTGAACGGGTCTTCAAAAATAAGTGAAGAAATAAATAATAGAAATTGGGTCTACATAAGCCTTAAAAAAATAAAAACCATAACAAAAGAGCTTTCTACGCCAATATCACTGGTGTTTTTTGATAACCCATCATCAACAAAAGAATTTATTAAAAAATGTCTGCTTCTCATTGAGGGCATAAAATCTGTCTTTATTAAAAATGAGAATTCATTGGGACTGGAGTATTTATATCGTTTCTATAGGTTGTTCAATCAATTGGATGAACTTGTTAAAACATACCCTTTTATTAGTGACTTAAAAACACTTTATGGGTTGTACAAAGAACTTATCGCATCAGAAACATTGGATTTTCAAGGTGAGCCGTTAAAAGGTTTACAAATCATGGGAATGCTAGAAAGTAGGAACTTAGATTTTGAAACAGTAATCATTACTTCTGTCAATGAAGGAATTCTACCTTCAGGAAAATCAAACAATTCCTTTATTCCTTTTGATGTTAAAAAAGAATATGGCCTGCCCACTTACAAAGAAAAAGATGCGGTCTATACCTATCATTTTTATAGGTTATTACATAGGGCAAAAAATATTTATATCATCTATAACACAGAACCCGATGTCCTTGAAGGTGGAGAAAAAAGTAGGCTCATTACACAATTGTTGACTGATGAAAACAAAATACAGGACATTACGCAAATCATAGCATCGCCAAAAATACAACCTGTTATAAAAGACTTGGAGCAGGTTTCAAAAAATGAAAGCTTAATCCAAGAAATAAAAAAATTGGCAAACAAAGGGTTTTCCCCCTCATCCCTATCCAATTACATAAGAAACCCCATAGATTTTTATAAACAAAGCATATTGAAAATAAATGATGTGCTAGAAGTAGAGGAAAACGTGGCCACAAATACGTTTGGCACCATTATACATGATACTTTAGAAGAACTCTACACACCTTTTATTGGTGCTTATCTTACCAAAGAAAAACTGAATGCCCTTAAACCATCCATTCCACAAATTGTAACCGTTCATTTTACAAAAAGCTACCCAGATGGTGATATTACAAAAGGTAAAAACTTAATTGCTTATAATGTAGCCCTGAAATATGTTGAAAATTTCATCAATATGGAAATAAATGAAGTGGAAAAACATCAAATTAAAATATTGGGGTTAGAAGAGAAATTAGAAATTCAACTAACGTTTCCTGAGCTTGACTTCCCTGTAAAACTAAGGGGTAAATTGGATCGAATTGATGAGAAAGACGGTGTTTTAAGAATAATAGATTACAAAACGGGCAAAGTGGAAGCAAAAAATGTAAAGGTTACAGATTGGGATAACCTTACCACCACATACGACAAAAGCAAAGCTTTTCAATTACTATGTTATGCCTTAATGTACAATTCCAAGACACCGATAGAAGCTGGCATTTATTCATTTAAAAATCTTAAAAGTGGGTTTCTTTCTTTTAAAGCTGAGGACAACTTAATAAGCCCAGAAACGCTAACTACTTTTCAACAACACTTAAAAAAGATGATTTTAGAGATTCTTGACCCTGAAATGCCCTTTACCGAAAAAGAAGTGTAATTATTTTAAATCTGGTCTACTAGGTCTCACCTCTATTTTACTGGACAGTGTTCTTGGATGCATTCTCAGCAAATCCAACACCAAATCTCCAATATCTTCTGGTTGAATTTTCCATGCATCTTTATCCGATGGTTCATGGTCATTAAAGTGAGTAGCCACAGAACCTGGCATTATAGTGGAAACTTTTATG
>Ga0256845_1001585_pt1 | contig 17934 bp, 19 predicted proteins | sample RiftiametaG_FD_189101 | JGI IMG/M metagenome (GOLD analysis project Ga0256845, IMG submission 189101) | Tube worm associated microbial communities from hydrothermal vent at the East Pacific Rise, Pacific Ocean - Riftia | ecosystem: Host-associated > Annelida > Integument > Unclassified ...
AAACACCTTCTTTGGTATTTCCCCAATCAGATTTTTCAATGGCCATATTAATCACTCCTTCTAATCGCTCTGCCGAATATTGAATTCGCTCATCTGCAGTTTTATCCACTTTTTTAAGTAAATCTAAACGCATTTGTACTCGATCGACTTTAAGCAAATCTGCTAACTCATCAAAAAAGCTTTGTTCGGCAAAGGCCAAAAAGTTTGTATAAGGTGCTCGCCAAGCTCCTGTGGTAATATTACTATCGTATTTAGCCACATCTACTTGGAAGTTTTCAATAGCCCCTGCAGGAAAAAAGTTCGGTATTAAATCGTACATATTGGAATTGATAGCCGCTTCCTTTAAATGATAACCTGTGATTTTTCCATCTTTTATGGAAGCTGCAATACGGTATTTAATAGCGGGGCGATATATGCCATCCGTCATATCGTCTTCTCTACTAAACACCACTTGCACAGGTTGCTTGGCAAGGCTCGAAACTTCTGCTGCTTCTAAAGCAAAATCACCATAAAGTCTTCGGCCAAAGCCACCACCCATGCGTGTCATTTCTAAGGAAATGTCTTTTTCATCTCGGTCTAGGAGCATAGCCACCCGACTGGCTGTCCAAGCGGGTGTTTGAATAGGACCCGCTAGTTTTACGCGTTCTGCCGTTACATCTGCATAAAAGTTCATAGGCTCCATACAGTTATGAGGTAAAAAGGGAGACTCATACGTGCGCTCGAGTACTTCATCGGCTTCTTCAAAGGCCTTTTTTACATCACCATCGGCTCTTAAAGTTTCAAACTTGGAACCATCCAATAAACCCAATAATATGTTGTCGTGGTCGGAGGTGCTTTCGGCTTTAGTGCCTTCCTTCCAATTAGCAGTTAAAGCCTTTTTTCCTTTCATAGCAGCCCAAGTGTTATTTGCAAGAACAGCTACTTTGTTACCAAACTGAATTACGTTGGTTACCCCATTTACTTTCTTGGCTTTGGCATTGTCAAAATCAACTAGCTTTTGTCCAAAAGCAGGCGGTCTTAACACGGATACGAAAGCCATTCCTTTTTGTCTGTAATCCAATCCAAATAGGGGCTTTCCTGTAATAATTTCATCAATATCTACATTGGGAGCATCACTACCAATAATCGTAAAATTTTTAGGATCTTTTAAGGTAACATTTTCAGGCACTTCTAATTTGGCTGCGTCTAAAACAACATCTCCATACGTAAGGGTTTCACCTTTAGCGTTAGAAATAACACCTTCTTTGGTGGTGCACTCTTCTGGCTTTACTCCCCAACGATTAGCGGCAGCAATTACCAACATCATGCGAGCAGTAGCTCCTGTTTGTCGCAAGGGTTCCCAACCTTGCCGAATCGATTGGCTTCCGCCTGCTACTTGCCTTGTAAAGTGATCTTTATCCAACGCGCCTTGCTCAACATGCACGTTTTTCCATGCCACATCTAACTCTTCTGCAATAAGCATTGGCATGGAGGTTTTTACACCTTGGCCGATTTCTGGATTAGGTGCAAAAATGGTTACAAATCCATTATCTGCTATTTTTATAAAGGCATTAAAATCATTAAAGTTTAATTTAGAAATATCTATGGGAGGTTCTGCTTCGGGCGTGCAAGAAGTAAATAGATTAAAGCCAATGAGCATTCCGCCACTGGCAAGTGCAGAGGTCTTTAAAAAAGACCGTCTACTAAAAGCAAATTTGTTTTCAGATTTCATAAGGGTCTTTTTAATTATTAATGTTTTTTGCGGCCAATTCAACTGCCTTTTCTATGCTGTTATACGAAGCACATCTACAAATATTGGTGTGCATAGCTTCTCGAATTTCTTCTTTGGATGGACTATTATTTTCTGCAAGGAAAGAGGAAGCTTTCATTATTTGCCCTGATTGGCAATATCCGCATTGGGGAACATCAATTGCTTTCCACGCTTCTTGAACAGGATGAGTGCCGTGTTCGGAAAGACCCTCAATGGTTATAATTTCTTTTCCTTCGAGGGTTGATATAGGTGTGATACAACTTTTGGTGGCTTTGCCATTTATGTGAACAGTACATGCACCGCATTGCCCAATTCCACATCCAAACTTGGTTCCTACTAAATCAATTTGATCTCGTAATACCCATAATAAAGGGGTATCATCATCCACGTCAACGGAGTGTTGGGTGTTATTAATGTTTAAATTGTATGTTGGCATAGCATTAGTTTTGGGTTAACAGTTGTTTTTGAAGGGTGTGATCTGTTAAGTGTCAGCTCCTCAATTTGTTACTAAAGCTACTAATTTTATGGTCGAAGGCAATACCCTTTTTTGGTGATTTGTCTCAACGGTATTTTTGATACTTAAAAGGAGGCTAATCAATCCTCTCATTAAATATTAAACTTTGAATTAGTAATTATTTTGAGGCATTGGGGCCTCTTAGATTTGCGAGTTGTGGTTAATGGTGCTAAATTTAATACTTGAAAACCAATCACTAATAATATAGCATCATGGGAAAAGGACAAGACGCAAAAAAATCTACAAAAACAGCACCGGCAAAAACTGCTAAAGAAAAGAAGGCAGAAAAAAGAGATAAGAAAGCCAATAAGTATTAAGGGCTACTCATTCTTCTGAATAATGGAATTCATGTTGAGGGGTTCAATCATAAACCATAACTTATTTGGTTGTTGAATATCCAGTATAAAATTTTCATTTGAACAAAAAGCCCATTCTATGAAAATTATATACATTATTATCTTTGCTTCCATACTAGGATGTTGCACTTCTACTAATTCGGATAATAATGAAATACAAAAGGAGGAAGAGCCTATTGTTAAAAACAATATTGAAACCCCACCCAAGATTACGCTAGATAAAGAGTTACTTGGAAGTTGGACTCTGCTTCTAAAACAAAGTGATACTTCTAATTTTGAAATTATTAACCCTTGTAATGGATCGGCAGGAAGCATAAATTTTAGCTCGGAAGTTTCCATTTCTTCTGGTCAAGAGGCTATGAGTTTCAACCTTTTTAGTTTTACAAAGGGAAAAGTCCAAGTTGTTGTTTATGATAAAGAGCACACAATTAATTACCACTTAACTGATGATGCTAATTATTTGGATATTATTCCCAATAATGATTTCCCAACCGCTTTTCTCTTCGGAAATTTTTATCGAGCTTCATTCGATTCTCTCTTAGCCAATACGGGAACAAAGGACACATTACATTTTGTTAAATGGCCTGAAAATGGGAGAGAGTTCGTTGCCGAACAGGGCATAAATCAGATCTTTTTGCCCTGTGATGAGGATATATTTGATTAATTATAGTTATCCGAATCCTAGAGTTATATTCTGAGTACCTATAAGGAAATAAGTGTTTGCTAATATTGGGACATAACTAGTGCTCAACATTATTAACCAAATCCTAATATATCTTTAGTAGGCAATCCATAACTTCTACCGAGGTTGATATGTACCTAAATAATCAGCTGGCGAATGACTTACCAATGGCAATACAGTTAAAAATCTATGGAGCTACTTGCTAATAATTCACCGGCTGACTTAATAACACTTTTTGGGTGGGAATAGAAAAGTAACTCCTACTTAATAAGTAACTCCGCAGGAGTCTTAACCAAGCAGCAAGTAATTATTCATGATAAAGATTTTGCGGAATGGCCTGTATACTTCGTATTTGCCTTGCGTAAGACAAGGTATTCTCCAACCTCTACCGAGGTTGATTAACAATTAATTCACCGACTTACTTTGTAAAGGAATTTGTTTTTTACAAAAAGTAAAGTATATTTGTCATATAGTTAAACAAAATTTACAACAAACTCAAAATTATGACAATCAAAGATGTGCTCGAATGCGAAAAGAAAAGTTTTCACGACCAAATGAAGGGGTTAAAGCTTTTACCTAATACATATTTTAAGCTAGGCATTATTATAAGTGTAATTGCAGTGATTTTAATGATTGCATTAAAATATATTGGCGACTTAGATACGCTACGACTAGGAATTAAAAATGTATTGCTCTTATCATTATTAACCATCGCTATTTCTAGGGGTAAGGAGGAAGATGAACTTACATTAAAATTACGGGCACAAGCATTTGCACTCGCATTTATTTGGGGAGTAGCTTATGTGGCTTTTCAACCCATATTAGAAATAATTGCCAATTTTATTTTAAGACAATCGGAAGATGTTTGGGAAGGGGTAACGGCATACGAAGCTTTATTTAGTATGTTATTAGTACAAATAGGATTTTATCATATGGCTAAACGACTTCGATAATGAAAAACACTATTAAAGTACAGCGCGCTATTTTGGACATTACTCAAGAAGATTTAGCAAAAAAAATCGGTGTTTCAAGGCAAACGATAAACTCAATCGAAAAAAATCGCTATGTGCCTTCTACGGTATTGGCACTCAAACTTTCTAAATTATTTAACCAGCCAGTTAACGATTTTTTTGTGCTCGAAGAGAGTGATTAGATAGTAACAAATAAACCTCGAAGGTCTTTCTGCATGTTGGCAAATGGCCTTCGAGGTTTTAATAAGGGCAATTATTTCTCCACTACAATATGTGGCACCTCTTCCAATTGCCAATCAATAACCAAACCACCTGCTAAACTTTGGGCAATTTCTTTCCCATAAAGAAGCTCGCATAAATACAGCGCTCCATCAAAAGAACGAGCTCCGCCCGAAGACGTAATGTATTTTCCATCGTGCACCACAAACACGTCCTTATGAATAGTAAGCGCTGGAAACATCGCTTTATAGGTATCTATATCACCAGGAAATGTGGTGGATTCAATGCCATTAAGAATACCGCTTTTAGCAAGCACAAAAGCACCATCACAATGAGAAGTTACAAACTCTGCCGTTTTATCAATACGCCTCACAAAATGTAGCATTATCGTATCTTCTAAGTCGGTATCTAAATGGTGTTCTGCACTAGGCACCACCAAAATATCAATGTTGGGCAATGATTCGGATAGGTAGTTAAAGTCGGGTAGTATTCTCATTCCTTCGAATGTTTTAATTGGCTCGAGTGTGTTGGCAACTGTAAACACATTCATAGCCTTAATGCCTTCTCTGTATTTAGTGTGCTGAAAAATATCATAAGGTGCTGTTAGCTCCGTATTAAAAGTGCCATCCATAATTAATATGGCTACATTATATCGGCCTTCTACCAGTTCTGGTTTATAGGTTTCAACATTGGACTTGTCTTCTTGGTGCTTATCAACGGAGCAGCCAAAAGCCAATAGGAGTAGGATTGCAATAATGTTTTTCATAGTTTATCGGTGGAGGTTTAAAAGTCAGGGGGTGAATGTATAAAGCTTTACACATTCACCCCCTGACTAGAAGTCTTCATTGCGAGGCAGGAAGCAATCTTCTCACTTGAAACGGATTGCCTCAGTCGTTCCTCCTTCGCAATGACGTGTAGTTATTAAAATTTACATTGAATAATCAACCACCATACGACTCATAGCCTTAATGCCAATTACCAAGGCATCGTCTTCTACATAAAAATCAGGTGTGTGATGCGAAGGAGCATCTTCTTCTTTTACTGTTACAGGAGTGCCTCCTAAAAAGAAGTAAAATCCTGGAACCTCTCTTTGAAAGAAAGAGAAATCTTCTGCCCCTGTTACTGCTGGTATAAGATTAACATTATCAGACCCGACAACACTTTGTAATGTTGGTAACATTTTAGCAGTTAAATCAAGATTGTTATAAGTGATAGGATATCCTTCGTGAATGTTTACTTCAACTGTTGCACCATTACTCTCTCCAGTTTTAGTAGCGATTGTGGTAAGTCGTTCGAAAATTAAGTCGCGCATATCATTATCAAGTGCTCGAATGGTTCCTACAAGTTTTACTTCCTCAGGGATAATATTACTACGAACACCACCGTGGATACTACCAAAGGTAACTACAGCCGCTTCTTTTGTTAATGGCATATTTCTACTTACGATTGTTTGTGCATTATTAATAATTTGTGCAGCAGTTACAATTGGGTCAATGCTACTCCAAGGACGAGAACCGTGTGCTTGCTTACCATGAATAATAATGTCAAATGAATTAGAGCTTGCCATAGTGCCACCTGGCTTATAGCTTATTTTACCAACGTGTGTACCTGATGAAATATGCAATCCAAAGATAGCTTCCACATCGGGGTTTTTAAGAACGCCTTCTTTTACCATTAATTTGGCTCCGCCTTCTTCTCCTTCTGGAGCACCTTCTTCGGCTGGTTGGAAGATAAATTTAATTGTTCCTTTAAGTTCAGATTTAACTTTTGATAGTACTTCGGCAGTGCCCATTAAAATGGCAATATGCGTATCGTGTCCACAAGCATGCATAACCGGCACTTCGTTGCCATTAAATTCACCTATTACGGTCGATTTCCATGGAGAATCTACTCTTTCGGGAACAGGCAAACCATCAATATCGGCTCTAAGTGCCACAACAGGCCCTGGTTTGCCGCCTTTTAATATACCCACAACACCAGTATGCGCAACATTAGTTTGAACTTCTAATCCCAATGATTTAAGATGTGCAGCAATATATTCTGCTGTTTTAAACTCTCTATTTGAAAGCTCTGGGTTTTGGTGGAGATGATGCCTCCATTCAATCGTTTTGGCTTCTACTTGCTCTGCAAGAGCTTCTACCTTTGACTGTAATTTAGATTTTTTGGGAGGTGATGTAAATGAAACAATGACTCCGATTAGGAATAAAAAAGATATTTTTTTGATCATGACAAAATAGGGTTAAGATGAGTAAAACTCTAATTTAATCAATTTTTGCCATCAGTTTGTCTTTTGTTGATGAATGGTTAGTCAACAAGAACGCGTTCTACCCTAGCATTTATGTTTGTAAGTATTTCGTATGGGATGGTTTTGGTAGCATCTGCCATTTCCTTAATGGATATATTGGCTCCAAAAAGTTCTACCAGGTCACCAGGCTCACAATCAATATGGGTAACATCTACCATTATTAAATCCATACAAATAGTGCCTACCGTTTTGGCTCTTTGGCCATTGATATAAACTTCGGCTTTCCCATTGCCACAAACACGTAAATAACCATCGCCATAACCAATACTAAGGGTCGCAATTTTTCCATTATAGGGTAAACTTCCTTTTCTACTATAACCGATCGTTTCGTCTTTACCAACGGCAACAATTTGTAATATTTGGCATTGCAAAGTTGCTACTGGTTTCAATTTGTTATTGAGCAAATTGGCAGAGTCATGCCCATAAATTCCAATACCTAAGCGTACCATATCGTATTGATATTGGTTAAAACGATTAACGCCAGCTGTTGGCATAAGCTGCTTAAATGGCTTATGAGATAAGCCTTTATAAAGCTGCTCAAAGCAGGTATTGAAGTAACTAGCTTGTGCATGTGTAAACTCGTCATGTATTTCCTCTCCAGGAGCCACCACATGCGCAAAAGCACTAATTACTGTTACCGATGAAGCATTTAGGAGTGCAATAGCTTCATTAATATCTTTACTTAGCAATCCAAGCCTCTTCATACCAGCATCGATTTCTATGTGCACTTTTAAAGGTTGTTTGAGTTCAACTGCGGCTTTTACCATTTGTAAAGAATAGAGCACAGGCTCCATCTTGTTGGCTGCCATCTTACTTAAATCGCTGGGTTTGCTGGCCATTACAAAAATGGGAGTTTCTATGCCGTTTTCTCTTAAATCATATCCGGTAGTAGGGAATGCAACGCCTAAATAGTCAACCTTTTTTTCAATGGTTTTAGCTACTAATAACGGGTCTGTACCATACCCGTTGGACTTAACCATTACCAATATTTTGGTGTTCGTGCTAATTAGTGATCTATAAGTAGCAATATTAGCCAGTAAGGCTGATTTACTAATTAATAATTGGGCGTTGGATGTGTAAGATTGACTCAAAGTAGGTAATTGTTTTCTAAAAAATTTTACTCTTGTATGATTTTTATGTTAGGGTTTAACTTAATAAGCTCTTTGATAAATAAGACATTCGATTGTGGGCTTATATAAACCTCATCGTAAAATTTGCCAAATCTAATAATAAGTCCTTTTGTGGCGGTAGCTGGTTTTAGTCCAACCCATAATGTTTTATCTTGTATGATTTCTCTAATATCATTGATTTTAATACGTCCTTTAATCGGGCCACTTTTATAGGTTAATAGCCCATTGGCTAATTCATAATGAGTGCCAAAAAATATCCACAATAGGAATACAATACCTGCTCCATCTAATAAATGTACCCAAATAGGGATAGATTCGAATTTTGAAGTGATAATCCCAAGCGTAGAGGTGGCTACCAAAACGAAACTGGTACCCAACATAATAAATGAAAATAATATGTCTCTTCTACTTTTAAATTTCATCATCATTTCTTTAACATAAAGATAAGATACCTAGATTAATCTATGCCCATTGGGTACCGGCATATCTACGGATGATAATACAATATGGCCTTCCGTATCGCTAAATCCCGTAACTAGTATTTCGGAACGAATGGGGCCAATTTGCTTAGGCTCAAAGTTGGTTACGCAGATTACCTGCTTGCCAATTAAGCTTTCTAAACTATAAAGGTCTGTTATTTGAGCACTGGATTTTTTAATGCCTAGTTCTCCCAAATCTACATGCAAAATATAAGCTGGGTTTCGAGCTTCTTTAAATACTTCAGCCTTAATAATAGTGCCTATTCTAAGCTCTACTTTTTCAAAATCTTTCCATTCAATCGTCATGCGAATTGTTAATTTTTGTTAATGGCGCAACTTTCTTAAAGGAGCTGCGTATATTTACAAGTGCCTAACCCTAAGAATATGTTAAAAAACATGGCTAGTTTAGTTTTATTATTATTTGTTTTTGCGCTGGGGAATAACTCTTTTGCCCTTACAGAACCTGAAAATATTGGTAAATCAACTCCAGAGTCTGACAGCACCGCTGTTAAAAGTAAGCAATTATTAAACTCATCTCAAGAAAAACCTAAAGTTACGTCTTCTGCAAAATCTACAGAAACAAAACTGGCTTTTTGGGAAACAAGTGAGGAGATAGAGGAAGATTCAACTTCAAATTCAGCACTTTCTTTTAACTTTATCTATTACATTATAGAAAAGTTTAAATTTCAGGTAGAGTAATCATCTCTCCAATATCCTATTCTTTCTGATTAATCCTTTACCAACCTAAATCCTTGGCCGTGAATGGTGATGATTTTGATGGATTCTTCTGGTTTTAGATGCTTCCTTAATTTGGCAATATACACATCCATGCTTCTGGCATTAAAGTAGCTGTCATCGCCCCATATTATTTTAAGAGCAGCTCTACGGTCTAAGGTGCTATCAATATTTTCGCAAAGAAGATTAAGCAAAGCAGATTCCTTTGAAGTTAGTTTGGTTGTGTTACCAAGTACTTGCAGTTCCTGTTTTTTAGGGTTAAACAAAATTTTGCCTAATGTAAATTCCTCAAGCTTTTCTCGTTCAACCCTATTGCCTCGTCTAAAAATTACGTTTAGCCTAAGCAGCAACTCTTCCATACTAAAAGGCTTGGTAATATAATCTTCAGCACCAAGTTTAAATCCATTCAGCCTGTCTTCTTTCATAGACTTGGCCGTAAGAAATAAGAATGGGATTTGTTTATCTACTTTTCTAATTTCTTTAGCAAGCGTATAGCCGTCCATTTTGGGCATCATCACATCTAACAAACAGCAATCGTAGCTTTGGGCTTTAAAGGCAGCTAGGCCTTCTTCGCCATCTCTAAATAAAAAAGATTCATACCCCTTTAAGCTGAGGTATTCACTCAATATTTGACCTAGGTTTTGATCATCTTCTACAATTAGTAGTTTTTTACCTTTCATAGAGGAAGTTCAATGGTAAATACACTACCTTTTTTTAATTCTGAAGAAACAGAAACGACTCCTTGATGTGCGTTAATCACATATTGCACATAGTTTAAGCCTAGGCCAAACCCTTTAACATTATGAATATTGCCTGTGGGCACACGGTAGAATTTATCAAAAACATGCTTCTGTTGATCACTGCTAATCCCTATGCCGTTGTCTTTGATGTTGATGCGAATACTTTCGCCTGTGTTTTCAGTAGTAATGGATATTTGAGAGGCTTTGGTTGCGTATTTAATAGCATTATCTAGCAAATTGGTGATGGCATTATAAAAATGATGACCATCTACCTCAGTAATAAAATTGGTTGCGTTTAGTTGTAAATTAATAGAGCTATCTTGAGGTAGCTGCATCTTAGTTTTTTCAGCGCACTCCTTAATTAGGTCGTGTAAGTTTTGTCTTGATTTACTAATCTGAAGCTCTTCTTTTTCCATGGTGGCAGCTTGCAACACCCTTTCTACTTGCGTTCCTAACCTGCTTGTTTCATCCTTAATAACCCCTAGGTATTTATTAACATGGGCTTTATTCATCGATATATCTGCATCGCCTAATGCCTCTGCTGCTAATGAAACTGTGGCTATGGGCGTTTTAAACTCGTGGGTCATATTATTAATGAAATCATTCTTTAGTTCAGAAAGCTTTTTCTGCTTTAGAATGATGTAAATAGCATAGGAAAAACAAGCGATTATTATTAATAGAAGAATAATAGAACTACTTAAAGTGGCCAGAATTTTACTAAACAGAAACTGATCTTTGGCAGGGAAGTTTACTACTAAAAAAGTAGCATTGCTTAAAATATCATTTGGGAAGAGAGATGCTTTAAGAGGACTTTCGATTAGAAGTTCTTTGTCCATCTTGGCAGTATCAATAAACACAAAATGGTCTTTATTTTTATCATACACCCCAAAGTCAAAATAAATATCAATGCCTTTATTTTTAAACTCAAGCTTAAGTAAACTATCTATTTCCTCTGGATGAATGCGCCTTTGTATATCAATAGTTTCCTCGGTAACCATGGCATGCACTACACTATTAAACTCTTCTGTTTTTTTGAGAATGCGTTGTGCTGTTAAATCATAACCATTGGAATCAGCTGAAACAATAATTTCAACACGAAAGTCTCCTCCTCCAATGGAATCATCTAGATCAATTGTGTGACTAACTGTTGTTCGTTTAAATGTTTGAGGTGATGAAGTTCTTGCCCAAACCACAGAGGATGTTTTGGAAGAATCGAAAATAACAATGTTAATATCTTCGTTTTTTGTGCTCAAATTACGCTCTCTGTTATCCTCCTGCCTTTTTAATGAGGTGGCGCTGTCGGTTATAAAATAGAAACTGTTTTTTAAGGCAACATTGGCAAGCTCGTTTCGCTCAAGCTTATAGGCCACCATATTTAATGATTCGTGCACGTCTTTATTAAAACGCTCATTACTTAGTTTAATGGCATTATTTATCCAGTACACCTGAAATGAGGTGAGCCCAATTAATGACAGTGTCATTAAGGAAATAATGGTCCAAATAACTTTATTGTTCATGCAATAATCTAAATCGTTTCTCAAAAATACGGTTTATCTATTCTTGTGGTCCGATTTTAACATTCTTTAACATTCTTTAACTACCCTTTAACATGTGATGTGCGTAATTTGAAGAAACAAAAAACAAAAAAAATGAAGAATATTTTAACAACACTCTTAATCTTACTTTCGGTAGTAGGGATTAGTCAAACAAAAATACAACAAACCAAAGTTCAAATTGATGTTGAAAATAAAAATGGCGTAGAACAATATAACCTCAAGTTAGAACAAGAGATTGATGGGAAAACAGTTGTAACCGAAAAATCCTATAGCAGTATAGATGAGATGAAAAATGATCCTGAGTTAGAAGGGATTAATTTAATGGTGATGAATGGTGGAACCAAATCCATATCAACTAAGGACGGCAGCAAACACATTGTTATAAAGGTAGACGGAGCTGGTGCTGGAGAAAAAAACGAAATGGTTTTTTTCTCAGACAATGAAGATGGGGAAGAGATGAAAATAGAGGTTGTTGTAGATGAAGATGGCACTAAGCACATTTTTAAAAATGGAGAGGAGATTGATATGTCCACCTTACATAAAGAGGATGGAGAGCATACAATGATATTTATATCAGAAAATGGGGAGCACGCAGACCTTGAAGAAATAGCTAAAGAAGGCGATCATAAAATAATGTTTATCTCACAAGAAAACGATGGGGATGAAGACATTAACATCGAAGTTACGGTTGACGAAGATGGCACCAAGCATATCTTTAAAAATGGAGAAGAGATTGATATGGATGAGTTTCACGAAGGTTCGGGGAATGTGTTTATGTTTAAATCAGGTGATGGAGACAGCCTTCATATCGAAGAAAGAATGGAAGTTGAAGTAAGCGTGGATGAAGATGGCAACCACCATGTAGTTGTTAATGGCGAAGAAGTAGATTATGATGAATGGAAAGAAAACAATCAATCACCCGTGCACTCTAGCAATATGGTGTGGGTAGAAGAAGGTGAGAATGGTCAAAAAATCACCAAAGAAATCATCATTATTAAAGGAGAAGATGGAGACGAGCAAAATGTAAAGGTTGAAGTGATTGTTAGTAAAATAGTGTTGCACATAGAAGATATGAGTGCTGATGACAAGGATGCCTTTTCGTTGGAAGATAATAAGGCTCTTAAATTGGATGATTTTAATTTTTATCCTAACCCAAATAATGGCACGTTTCAATTGGCTTTTCAAGGAAAGGAAAAAGCAACAAGTGTAAGAGTAACCGATATTAATGGCAAGGAAGTGTATGCCGAATATTTGCAAAATTTTAGTGGAACTTACGATAAGGAAATTAGCCTTTCGGGTCTTAAAAAAGGGATTTACCTATTGCAAGTAGTGCAGGGGAATAAAGCGGTAAATAAGAAAATTGTTATAGAATAGTTATAAATCAGCTTAGGTTATTAAAAGAGGCGATACTAATATAGTATTGCCTCTTTTGGTTTTACGTGCAATGGGATTTAGGCTTTTAGAAAGAATCATTCTAGATAGGAACCAGGCCAAAATTTTGTAAAAAATCGCATTTTATATGATTTAAGTCATTTTTTATATTGGGGTAAGCCAACTACATTTGCATTGTTTATAATAATTCTAAATAATTGAGCAAAGCAAAAACAGTTGGAGATTTAAATCCTGGGGAGAACGGAACTATCTGTTGTTTCAAGGACGATCACTTATCTTTAAAGCTGTTGGATATGGGCTGCTTACCTGGCACCAATGTTAAAATGAAATTTGCTGCTCCACTTGGTGACCCCATTTGCATTGATGTAGAAGGATATAGTTTATTGCTTCGCAAGGCAGAGGCGCATACCATATCTCTAGTTGATTAATGAGCACAAAAATGGTTAAACGCGTAGCCTTAGTTGGCAATCCCAACTCTGGCAAGTCTTCTTTATTTAACCAATTAACAGGTCTCAATCAAAAAATCGGAAATTTTCCTGGAGTTACGGTTGATAAGAAATCCGGTATTTGCCTGCTTTCAAATAATGAGAAAATTGAAATTATTGATTTACCGGGCACCTATAGTATTTACCCGAAATCGAACGATGAAACTGTAGTTTCAGATATTCTGCTTAATAAAAAAGACGACCTTTTTCCTGATATTCTTGTTGTGGTTTTAGATAGCTCTAACCTTAAGCGGAACCTCTTGCTATTTACTCAAATGAAAGATTTGGGCTTACCTGTAATTCTCGCTTTAAATATGGTTGATATGGCCGACCGTATGGGGTTAGGCTTCGACTTAAAATTGCTAGAGAAAGAACTGGATGCACCCATTATATCTATCAATGCTAGAGAAGGCGAAGGTATTGAGGAACTAAAGAAAGCATTCGAAAAAGAATCGAAACCAAGCGGAAACACCTTTTTTGATGTTACCGAGCTTGCCAAAGATGGAATAACCGCCTATTTAGCAGAACATCCCGAGGACACGAGTTATTGGGCACTTCAGCAAATAACTACCCAAGGAAAAATTGCGAACCCAGATAGTGTACAGGCAAAAGATACAACCTTGCGTTATGGTAAAATTAATCGTTTGGTTAAGCAGGTAGAAGTTAAGAAAGAAGGGGTTGGCCTTAAATTATATTCTGATAAAATCGATCGAATTCTTACCCATAAAATTTGGGGCTATGTTATTTTTCTTTCTGTTTTGTTTGTAATGTTTCAAGCCATTTTTGCGTGGGCAAGTTGGCCAATGGACTTAATTGATGTGGTATTTTCAGAGTTATCTGTTTGGCTTTCTACGAATTTACCACAAGGTGTTTTTACTGATTTATTAGCCAAAGGTTTAGTACCGGGTATTGGAGGTGTGCTCAGATTTATTCCACAAATAGCCATTTTGTTTGCGTTTATATCCTTGTTGGAGGAGTCCGGCTATATGGCACGCGTGGTATTTTTAATGGATAAGATTATGCGCAAATTTGGCTTAAATGGCAAAAGCGTTGTACCTCTTATTTCTAGTGTGGCCTGCGCCATACCAGCAATTATGGCCACTAGAACCATCGAAAATTGGAAAGAGCGAATGATTACCATTTTTGTTACTCCGCTTATGAGTTGCTCCGCTCGTTTGCCAGTTTATACGATTCTTATTGCCTTGGTAATACCAGATGAATATTTGTTTGGCGTGTTTAATATGCAAGGTTTAGTATTATTAAGTCTATACCTTCTTGGGTTTATTGCTGTACTTATCTCGGCCTATATTCTAAAGTTAGTTATGAAAACTACTGAGCGTAGTTTTTTAATTATGGAGTTACCTACGTATAAAACTCCACGATGGAAAAATGTTGGATTAACCATTTTAGAAAAGGTAAAAACATTCTCGTTTGAAGCAGGAAAGATAATTGTAGCTGTTTCAATTGTGTTATGGGTATTGGCCACCTATGGGCCTGGTGACAATATTGCTAATGCCGAAGAACATGTAAAGGCTTCATTGGTAGGAACTCAGTACACCGAGGCAGAACTCAACGATAAGGTGGCCTCTTATAAATTAGAAAACTCCTATGTAGCTAAACTAGGGAAGGGAATAGAGCCAATGATACGGCCACTAGGCTTTAACTGGAAGGTAGGTATTGCTCTTGTAACCTCATTTGCTGCACGAGAAGTGTTTGTGGGCACTATGTCAACCATATACAGTATAGAATCTGCAGATGGCGATGTAAATACCATTAAAGAGCGGATGAGAAAGGAAATAAATCCAGAAACGGGCGAGCCTTATTTCACTCTTGCTGTCGGTCTTTCCCTAATGGTGTTTTATGTGTTTGCCATGCAATGCATGAGTACATTGGCTATCACGTATCGTGAAACTAAAGGCTGGAAATGGCCAGCTTTACAGACCATTTACATGTCGGGGTTGGCGTATGTACTTTCATTGTTAACCTTCAATTTGTTCTCGTAAGTACTCATCAGGTGACTCCAAGTCGGGCCCCGAGTTGATAAACATTGGAACTCGTCAGCTGATTGAAAAATTCAAGATAATTGTTTAACTTGAGTTGGTCAAAACAGAGAATTATGCAATTCGATCAAGGGCATCTATATCATATCTACAATCGAGGGAATAACAGTCAAGTACTATTTTTTGAGAGAGAAAATTATCTTTTTTTCTTGTCAAAAATCAGGAAGTATTTGCATCCATTGGTTGATATCCTGGCTTATTGTTTAATGCCTAATCATTTTCATTTGTTGATTTATGTTCCTGAAATTGCTAGTTCCAAACACTCGGAGTGCGACTCTAAGTCGCGCCCCGAGTTAATAAATAAAAACATAGGAATAATTTTGAGCTCGTACACAAGAGCAATTAACAAAAAACATGGTCGTACAGGCTCTTTGTTTCAATCAAAAACAAAGGCCAAGAACCTTTCAAACCCAGATTATGCATTCACTTGTTTTCATTATATACATCAAAATCCGCTATCTGCAGGGCTAGTTAATTTGATGGAAGAATGGGAGTTTTCATCTTATAAAGATTATGCTGGGCTTAGAGATGGAACACTATGCAAAAAAGTGTTAGCCGTTGAATTGCTCGACACTCCTATTAAACCAATCCTCTTTATTGAGCAATCGAAGGGCGTTAAAATTGAGAATGAGGAAAAGGAATGTCTGCTATAAATGCGATATTTGTTGCTAAATGAACAAGGATAATAATAACGAACAACAAAACAACCCTCTACACGGAGTTAAACTAGCGGATATTTTGGAGCACTTAGTAAAAGTATATGGTTGGGAAGAACTAGGCCAAAGAATAAATATCCGTAGTTTTAATTACGACCCATCTATTAAATCTAGCCTAAAGTTTTTACGCAGAACACCTTGGGCTAGAGATAAAGTTGAAAGATTGTACTTGAGGTCTATTAATAAATAACATTAGATTCATTTACTCCTTTCTCAGCGCAGTTTTTTTTATTCTGAGGAACGAAGAATCTTCTCCTTAATGAAAGCAATCCTCGATCTTTAGAAGATTTCTCGTTCCTCGAAATTGAAAGGAAGCGTTGATGCATTCCGATCTTTGAGTGACGAATTTGTTATCCCAATTTCTCAACACTCATAATCGAGAATCGACTAAAGTGTTTCTTAATTTCTTTACGAACCACAAAGAACACATTGGCAGCTTCTTGTTCACTGGTATCCCAATTATGGCCGCATTGTATGGTTATTTGTTGGCCTCGGTACACCGTTCGGTTAGCACCGAAGCCAGTAAATGTAATTCTGTAGTTGAACATGAAATATTATTTCATGTTTTCAATTATTTCTTCAACCACCGCAGGATCGAGCAAGGTGGAGGTATCTCCAAAATTATCCGTTTGCCCTTCTGCAATTTTTCGAAGTATTCTACGCATAATTTTTCCAGATCTAGTTTTAGGTAAGCCTGTTACAATCTGAACTTTATCAGGCTTAGCAATAGGTCCAATGATTTTGTTAACTGTTGCTCTAATTTCATTCTCTAAACTTGCAGCAGACCGTTGTGAGTCATCGGCAATCACATAGGCGTAAATTCCTTGACCCTTAATTTCGTGTGGATAGCCAACCACTGCAGATTCAATGACTAAAGGATGCTCATTGATGGCATTTTCCACTTCAGCAGTTCCCATTCTATGGCCAGAAACATTAATTACATCATCAACTCTACCTAGTATTCTATAATAACCATCTTCATCTCGTTTTACGCCATCGCCCGTAAAGTACATGCCTTTATAGGTTGAGAAATAGGTTTGCTGACATCTGTCATGGTCGCCATAGAGTGTGCGAAGCATACCGGGCCAAGGAAACTTAATGCATAAGTTTCCTTGCACGCTGTTGCCTTTTAGCTCTTCTCCTTTTTCATCTACAATTATGGGCTGAATGCCAGGTAAAGGCAGGGTCGCATACGATGGTTTGGTAGGTGTAATTCCTGCAATGGGCGAAAGCATAATGCCTCCTGTTTCGGTTTGCCACCAAGTATCTACAATAGGGCATTTGTTTTTTCCTACATGGTCATGATACCAGTGCCAAGCTTCTTCATTTATGGGCTCTCCTACGGAGCCAAGCACCTTAAGAGAGCTTAAATCTTTACCCTCAAAAGGGTCTAGGCCGTGTGCTTCTAGTGCTCGTATGGCGGTAGGTGCTGTGTAAAATTGATTTACTTTATGCTTATCTACCACATCCCAAAAACGCCCAGCATCTGGGTAGGTAGGAATGCCTTCGAACATGAGAGTTGTTGCTCCAGTTAATAATGGACCATACACAATATAGGAGTGGCCTGTAATCCAGCCAACATCCGCTGTACACCAATACACATCTCCTGCCGTATATTGAAATACATTCTCGAACGTGAATTGGGTATAAACCATATAGCCACCGCAGGTGTGAACCACACCTTTGGGCTTGCCTGTAGAACCAGAGGTGTAAAGGATAAACAGCATATCTTCCGAATCCATTTCTTCGGCAGGGCATTCTGTAGATTCTCCTTCTATAACATCATGCCACCAATAGTCTCTTCCTTGCTTCATGTTTACCTCACCACCAGTTCGTCTTAAGGT
>Ga0256845_1001586_pt1 | contig 17928 bp, 17 predicted proteins | sample RiftiametaG_FD_189101 | JGI IMG/M metagenome (GOLD analysis project Ga0256845, IMG submission 189101) | Tube worm associated microbial communities from hydrothermal vent at the East Pacific Rise, Pacific Ocean - Riftia | ecosystem: Host-associated > Annelida > Integument > Unclassified ...
ACACAGCAGAACTCCTATAGTAACACCACTTATATCCTGATATATTATAATTAGATTTTGCTCCCATCACATTACAATCAACCTCTTTTTCAAGTATCCAGTCTAATTCATAAGCTGTGCATGCGGGGTTCAAACATCCATAAATTGTTCCATTAAAAGCTACCCCCGGTTCATTATTTGCTGGTGGTCCTGCAATATATTTTTTTAAAGCAGTGTTAAAATTATCGTTTACAATATTTGTTGCAAAACATTTATCGTTCTTCCATTCCCCGATGCACACAAAATGAGTCCAGTTATCCCCTGCCCCCCCATATTTTGGATACTCGGTGTGGTCATCACGATACATTTCTAATGCGTTTATGTATTGAACTGCCATCTGGCTTCTTTTTGAATTCCTTCCTTTTATACGCGCGTCATCTAATGACGCCAACACAACAGTAGATAATAGAGAAATAATTGCAATTACAACCAACAATTCAATCAGGGTAAATCCTCTATTTTCTTCTTTTGCAATCTTTTTGTATATTTTCATAAATCAGAAAGTTATATTTTATAATAACATTATTTTCTCTATTGGTAATCTTTCATCTGTGGTTATTCTAACTTAAACTCCACCACAAAATGAGTTCCAACCTCCTTGATTGATTCTGCCCAAATTTTCCCATTCATTAATTGCACAATTTCTCTTGAAATCCATAGACCAAGACCTGTTCCTCTTATTTCAATAGTTTCATCTGATTTTACTCTATAGAATCTCTGGAAAAGTTGCTTTAGTTGTTCAGCAGTCATACCAATCCCAGTGTCACTAACCCTGATTTGTAAATTTTTATGAACAATTTTCATTTCAACCTCAATACTTCCCTCTTTTGTGTATTTAATCGCATTGCTAATCAGATTGATTATAACTTGACGGAACTTGTTGATATCGATCATTAAGCCAATGTCTGTTTTCAAACTGTTAAGAAAAGTGAGCTTAAGCCCTTTTTCTTTTGCGATGGAGGAAAAACTAGTAACAACTTCTTCTACAAGTGGTACAGGATTTTCCAGTTTTAATTCAATTTTCATTCTGCCTTGATCAATCCTAGAAACATCCAGCATATCATTGACCAAATTATCTAGCTGATTAGTAACAATATTAATTCTATCTACAGCCTCACGAGAGGATTTTGGCATTCTTTTAATTTCGCTCAACTCTTCTGTATAACCCCGAATTAAAGTTAGCGGGGTACGGAGTTCGTGAGATGCCATAGAAATGAAATCATCTTTAAGCTGATCAACTCCTTTTAATTTTCTATAAAGTGAAATGTAATCAATACTACGAGCGTGCTTAAAGAATAAGAACATAATCAAAACAATGATAACAATAAAAATAAGAACGCTTTTTTGAATACTTTCTGTAATTTTAAGATCGGCAGCTGATAAAGACTGAGTGGTTAAAACAGCGCCGATATTCTTACCATAATCATTGGTTATAATTCTAGCCGTTGTATAAACTCTTTCCCCATCTTCCCCGTCAAGGGATTCAATTGTAAACGAGCTCTTTGGGTTATTTTTAGCAATATTGTAGTTTAACTCATGATCAGAATCTGGGTGTTCTAACTCCTTTTTATCTAAAGAAGCAACAATAATTGGCTGTTCATATTCATCAAACCGAACAATTTTGAAATCTTTAATTGTCTGATCTCCAAAAGCAATTCTTCTAACCTTATCTCTCAAAATTTCAGTGTCGGTTATAAAATAATCTGGAGCAAACTGCACAAGTGAATCTTGCATTGCCCCGAGTCTTACATTAACAAGACGATTTTGAGCATCTTGTGCAATTATCACAAAATTATTTGCAACAAAAATGAAAGCAACGAGGATTAAAAAAGCTACGAAAATTGTATACCAGAGTTTTTGATTGGCACGTAATTTTTTAACGCCGTTATTTAATGCTTGAAATAACTTATTGAACATTTGGATTTTTATCGTTTTTATCATCCGCATCATCCCCATCAGGCAGAACATTTGAATTTATTCCAGCTAATGCTGAGCCTTTTTTACGATCATTACCAATAAATAACAATGTAACAAGGATTGCAATTAGCAAAATAACCAAAACAACTAAAATAAAGTTTTCTTGAACAAAATTTGTTTCAGATTTATAATCCTCGCCAATTCCAAAGGTTCCTAAAGTAGCGGCTTCTGCTGTTTTAGTGAAAGCAATCGCATCAGAACGCGCAAGTAATTTACCAGAGTTATTAACGGTCGCCACATAAATATCATGTTCACCATTTTCTAACTCCTTATCAAAAGTATAAGACCACTCACCACGATGGTCTGTTCTAACGGTTACAATAACTGGTGTGCTGTATATGTAAAGAGTTATGTAAGAATTTGGAATACCCCTACCGTATACAGTCAAAGCCTTTCCTGTTACAGCGTCTATTAATTCAACACGATTTACCTGATAAATATCAGAAATAGCTGCTGTTTTGTCTTGCCGAGGATCATTGTACTTTATTTTTTTACCTGTTTTACTGGTTGGATCTATTCCAGCAATAATTTTCTCAGCGTCATTAAGTTCACCTTCAACAGTATAGGCATTTTCTGGGTTTGTATTGAAAATATGTTTCTCATCATAATCAGAAAGACCATCTCCATCTGTATCAACCTCAATAAGGTCAATGCCTCTCTCTGCAATTATTTTATTATTTTTTTTAATTTCTTGACGATATGTTAGCAAAGTATCTTTAATACTTCGGACATTTTTAGAAATATCAATTTCTGTATTTGATTCTTCTTCAATAGTCTCCCCAATCCCAGTTAAAGATTCTTCAATGTTAGTTTCCATTTCATCAACTACCTCCATATCCATAATCGCCTTTTTGGTAATTGTTTGTCTGATATCTTTATAAATCTCAGCTTCACTAGCATTAATTGCATTGCGTAATTCATACGATTCTATATCTGACTTACTTCTAGCGTCTAAAATAAAATCACTGATTGCTTTTTTAACCAAAGACTGCATTTCGCTTTCAATAATTTTTGTTTCAGATCTAATCTCTGAAACCGTTTCTGTTAAATTTTCAATAAAAATATCTTCCATTTCTGACTCAGCACTAACAAATATTGGCATTGCTAGTAAAATTAAAACTCCAATTATTGTTTTTTTGATCATATTTATAAAGTTATTTTTTTAATAATACGTTTTTAACTGCTTCTAAAATTCCATTTTCATCTAATCCATACTGCTTAACCAACTCATGCCCGTCTCCTGATTGTCCATATCTATCCTGAACACCGACAAACTGCATAGGAGTTGGGTTTTCTCTAGCAAGAACTTCTGCAATAGTACTGCCAAGACCTCCTGCTATTTGGTGCTCTTCAACAGTAACAATAGCCCCAGCACGCTGAGCTAAATCTATAACGGCCTCTTCATCAAGGGGTTTAATTGTGTGGATATTTAAAACTTCTACCTGAGTTCCATTTTGCTCAAGCTCAGATGCCACCTTTAAAGCTATATATGTTAAAAATCCCGTAGCAATAATACCAACTGCAGGTTGCCCCCCTTCGCTTTCAAACATCGTAATTCCTTTTCCAATCTTAAATGGTGTTTCATTTGTGGTTATTTTAGGGGTCTTAGATCTACCAAGTCGTAGATAGGTTGGATCGTTTGTTTTAGAGCACTCAATTGTTGCTTTTTTAGCTTCTATATAATCACAAGGGGAAATAACAACCATTCTTGGAAGTGTCCGCATTAAAGCAATATCTTCTAAAGCTTGATGTGTACCGCCATCTGGACCAGTCATTAACCCAGAGTGGGATCCAACTATTTTAACAGGTAAATCATTGTAGCAAACTGTAGTTCTGATTTGTTCCCAATTTCGCCCAGGAGAAAAAATAGCATAACTTGTGGCAAATGGGATCTTCCCCATTGCCGCTAGCCCAGATGCAACCGAGGCTAAATTTTGCTCAGCAATTCCAACTTCAAAAAATCTCTTGGGAAATTTTTCTGCAAATTTGTGAGCGCGAGTAGATTCAGACAAATCAGCAGTTAAAACAACAATATTTTCATTCTTTTCACCCGCTTCAACAACACCATCGCCAAAACCATTACGGGTTGGGGCAACATCTACATCTTTTTCAAAAATATTTGGATTTAATTTTGCTTTTTTAGAAATCATTTTATAAGTTTAATTAATTTCACTTCTTATTTTTTTTAAGTTTTTTATTGCGTCTTTTGCTTCTTCTTCGTTTGGAGCTTTCCCGTGCCACTCTGGTTTTCGCTCAAATTCTTTTACTCCTTTACCAGGAATAGTATTCGCAACAATTACTGAGGGTTTATCAAAAACAGATTTAGCTTGCCCAATAGCGTCATCAATCATTTCAAAATTATGCCCATCAATTTCCTGAGTGTGCCAATTAAAACTTTCAAATTTTTCAATTAAATTATTTAAAGGCATTACATCTTCAGTGTAACCATCAATTTGAATATTGTTTCTATCGACAATTACAATCAGGTTGTGTAGTTTATATTTTGTAGCCAGCATTATTGCTTCCCAATTTTGACCTTCATCTAATTCACCATCTCCAACTGAGCAATAAATAAACCGATCCGCAGTTTTTCCTTCGTCAATTTTCATTGCTAAAGCCATTCCTACACCTTGAGAAATTCCAGAACCAAGTGGACCAGAGCTAGTTTCAATCCCAGGAAGAAATTCGCGGTGAGGATGTCCTTGCAAGCGGCTCCCGAGTTTGCGAAGCGTTTGCAACTCTTCTATTTCAAAATAACCAGCGTATGCCATAACAGCATAAAGCGCTGGACAAACATGTCCGTTAGATAAGATGAAAATATCACGATCCTCCCACTCGGGATTTTTAGGATTATGTTTCATTTCGTGAAGATATAGATAGGTGAAAATATCGGCCATCCCAAGAGAACCTGCCGTATGCCCAGATTTTGCCTCTGTTAAAGACTCAATAACTAATTGTCTAATATCGTTTGCCGCAATCTGTAATTTTTTTATTTTTTCATCACTAATATTTCTCACTAATAACTATTATATCGGTTATTTATATAAAAGTAGAGGGATTTATCCAATATTTAGACAAATAATAATCTTTAACACAAGGGGGAAATTACCATCTAAGTTCAATACTCAAACTAGAAAGCGATTGGGTTGGAAAACGCCTTTAGAAATATTTACTAGTAGTGTTGCAATTCAAAGTTGAATGTACACAACGAACACTTGACAAAAATAGATAATTTATATATACTATACATTAGAAGTAGGCATTCGGCTTGCTTGTTTTAGGTCTTTAACAGGAGAAAAACGTGAATGATAATAAAATAGGGATGATAATATCTTTTTGTATTTGCACTACAATCGCTTTTATTATTGGAATTAATGTCCACGATAAAGATATTGAGGTTGCAAAAACAGAGCAGACACAAACAACGACAACGACTTTGGTCGTCAAAACTAATGTAGCCCAAAAAACTACATCAATCACAACCAATCAAATACCCCAAGTGGTTCTGGACAGAATGAAAGGAGTAGGACTCTCCATGGAACGAAGTGTTTCCATGAAGATTAAGTAGCACCAAGAACGAGATAGCAAGATAGAAATTCGAAAATATAAACAGAAAACTTAAGGAGAAGGTAGAATGAAAAAGATTATATATTTAATGGTTGCGTGTGTTGTCTTTAGTTTTGTGGCAACAAGTTGTTCAGCAACAGTTGGGAAGCCGGACATGATAAACAGTCTGGCGATTGCTAGATATCTGGCAGAAAATCCGATTGTTGAGTACGCTTTTGAGATTTCATATAATGATGATAATTTAGATCTTTTCATTGTCATGAATGGAAGGATGAGTCTCAAGGGTCTTATCACTCAGTTAAATTACACCTCGTATAATCGTTCAGACTGGGCATCAACCTCTACAATCATCTTGAATGATGGCGAGGGAACACTGCCTGGTATTCCATATCCAAATGTTGGATTAATGAAAAAATGTAGAGTACGTATAAGTGGTGTCACTGAAGGATATTTCAGGGTAGGAGAGGGCAAAAATTTTTACGCTATTTTGTACCCGAAAGAAATAGTCAATATCACCCTGAATTTTGATTCAGTACATAAAATTCTGGACTTAGATGATTTAGTTGGGCAACCTGGAGATTCTGTCTTTATTGATGGGGTTAGGGTTGGCAGCTGGTCTAGCTATTATAATAGCTACAAAGTGTGGATTGATATTAGTTCAGACATAATCAAGCATACTTATCGGATATACAATAATGAGCAATTGGTTGCTGTAGGAATGCTCAACCAGTTCTACGAGGAAATCGACGATGGTAGTGCCAATCAAAATGGGTTAGATATCCAAATTGAAGGTGGTGTCATACTAGTTGGACCTGAATCCGCGCAGAAATCATGCTTCTTAGATCGTTACTCTGTTGATGAGTATGGGAGCATGGAGTCAGCAAGAGTGTTTATCATAGACGCATCCAATGGTGGATGGGTTTCTGCATCCAACGATGATGTTATTAATTACTGTGTATTATATACATTACGCGACGGAGAGATGTATGAGGTATCCAGAGATACTGGAAACTTCTCGTGCTATATTATGCCCACAAAGGATCGGTATATACTTGTTGTTTATGGGAGTGGAAATGAAGAGTTTCACTTCCATTTTAAAGGTAATACTACTTTCGGAGGAAAAGGATAATATTCATGTTTAAGTTGAGGGGGCGAATTGCGTAAGCAATTTCGCCCCTTTTTTTCTTTTCTATTTTATTAAATAAACTTATTCAGAAGCAACTTCTTTTAATTCCTTTATTGTTTTCCCTGGATCTATTGATTTAAAAATAACCGACCCTGAAGCTAGAGATACGGCACCAGCTTTTACCAACCTATTAACCGTATCAAAGGAGACTCCCCCATCTACACTAATTGGAAATTCTGGTTTTAACTCGCGCAATTCTGCGATCTTTACTAAAACCTCTTTTGCAAATTCTTGTCCCTGATAACCAATTCTGTTAATTCCCATGAATTGCACCCCGTCAATTTTATCTAAATAAGGTGTTAAAACTTCATTTGGGGTTTTGGGCACAAGAGCTAAATAAAGCTCGGTATTACGTTCATTACACAAAGCACAGAGTTTTTCAAAATGCCCATCCTGTAGAGCCTCAAAGTGTGCGATAATTCTCATAACGCCCGCATCGATCCACTTCTCAGCTTGTCCAACCTGATCCGTAACCATTAGATCAACTTCAAAATCCACATCTTTCCAATGAGGAAGCCCACGATCTTGATTTAAATATTTTTGCCACTCCAGATCTTTCTTTTTCTTATATGGCCAACTTTTTGAAGGGACAAATCTACCGTCCATAACATCAATTTGAATAGTTGAAACAAATTTTGCAACACGATTTATTTTCTCAACAAAATCCTGGTGATCTTCTGGCATAACTGTCGGTACAATGTTAATTTCTTTTATATCCATAATAAAATTACTTAAATTCCGAGAGATTCAATTTTACGAATTCTTCTGATATGTCGTTCCTCACCAGAAAATTCGGTTTCAAGCCACATTTCAACAGCTTCAAGAGCTTCTTCTACACTCAAAAATCTTGCACCAAGAGATAAAATATTAGCATCGTTATGTTGTCTTGATAAAATTATCTCATTTGGAACATCTCGCCCATCTGTTGGTTGATATTGTCCATTAAATACAACGGCACGAATTGCTGGAATACGATTTGCCGCAATTGCCTCTCCTTGTCCAGAACCACCTAATATAATCCCTTTTGTTTCTGGGTCAAAAGACACCGCTTTAGCTACGGGAAAAATAAAATCTGGATAATCGTCTGTTTCATCATATTCGTCTGCCCCAAAATCAACCACTTCGTAATCTCTTTTTTCTAAAAACTTAACGATATCTTTTTTTAAATCAAAACCTGCATGGTCTGAACCAATATAAATTTTTGTTGTCATTTGTGTTTTATTATAACAAAAGTAGCAATTTTCTGCTTTATATATATAATTTCTAATAATGTCTGACGAATACATTGTTTTTCATATAAACGGATCTCCAGATAAAGACCTGGTTGGCACTTCTGTTATCAACTCATTGAAAGAAGCCAACCCTAGTAAAAAAATCGTTGTGGTAACACATTCACCAGAAGTTTGGATTCATAATCCTGATGTGTATAGAGTATACAAACATGGGGCAACTCCTTATTTTTATAAAGACTTTATTGAAGATAAAAAGACTCGTGTTTTAGCTCTTGATCCGTATCTGACATCTGACTATATTTATAAGAAAAAACATCTGGCTGAAATTTGGTGTGATTTAATTGAGACTAAATACAACAACTCCCTTCCTAAAATATACTTAACCCAGAGGGAGGAAGAGGTTGCTTGGCACTTATCCAAAACTGATGAGAAGTTAGCAATAATACAACCATTTGAAACTTACGGGTATCCTAATTTAGTAACAACATGGACGAAAGACTTACCTTTTGATGTTGTTCAAAAGGTTGTAAATGCAATGAGAAGTGCTGGTTATTTAATCATCCAAATCAAAAATGAAAATCAGCCTACTTTTGTGGGCGCTCAACCAATTGCTCTCAATCTTAGACTAACTATGGCAACTATTAAATACACAGAAAAAAGACTTTTTGTTGATTCTTTTGCGATGCAAACAGCAACAGCATTTCGACTACCGTCTGTTGTTACTTGGACAACATCACTTCCAAAATTAAAAGGTTATAAAATGCACGAAAATATTTTTGCCAAAATTGATACTAAAATGAAAGAAAAAATGGATGAATACTCTCCAGTGTTTGATGTTACTGGACAACTAGCTGCACAAAACATAGACATGAGTAATGCTTTTTCAAGTGATGAAATAATAAAAAAGTTAAAAATATAATGAAAGCACCAGATAAAAAAGATCAAATAGTTTTAAGTATTTCAGGGGGCGCTGGGAAAAATATTATGGCAACAGCAGTTGTTGAAGCAATTAAAAAACAATTTCCAAATAGTAAGATAGTTATTGTATCTCCATGGCACAAAGAGGTTTGGGCAAATAATCCAAATGTAAGTTTTACTACAGACATCAATAAAGATTTTAGCTTTTACAAAAAACATATTTTAAATACAGATAGTCTATTTCTATCAAATGACCCTTATCTAGCCGAACAGTTTGTTTACAAAGATAAAAATCTAATCCAAGTCTGGTGTGAAATGAATGGAATTAAATATAATGGCGAATTACCAAAACTATACTTCACAGAAGAGGAAAATAAAAAAATGAAAGATAAGTTACCAAAAGATAAAAAACTTTTCTTTATCCAGACTTCTGGGGGAGCTCCAATTCAAAAGCACCCAATTTCATGGATGAGAGATATGCCTCTTCCGTTTGCTCAAAAAGTCGTAAACTACATGAATAGCAAGGGGTATCGAACCATTCACCTACGGAGAGCAGACCAATACCCTTTAGAAAATGAGATATGGATTCCAATGACAACGCGCGAGGTGTTGTGTTCTGTCCAGTTCGCAGATAAAAGCTTGTTTATTGATTCGGTTGCTCAGCACGCTTCTGCGGCTGTTGGGAAACAGGCTGTCGTAACATGGATTGGAAATAAACCAAAAGTTTTTGGTTATGATTTACATATAAATATAGCTCCAAATACTCCAAATAAGTTTCGACATTATATTGATTCTTATTTTGAAAAATTTGACATTGCGGGCAGATTGCATGAATGCCCTTATAATACAAATGAAATTTTTGATTTTGAAGAGATTAAGAAAGCGTTAGAATAATTACTTTTTATTTTTCCAAAAATTCATTTCTCCGTATTTTTCGGCGAATGGACCCAGTACTTTTTGCCACGAAGATGCGAGAGGTTCAACCTTAGACCTTATATTATGTAATCCTACAAAACCATGTACCGCATCATTTTCCCAAGTAACCTGCTTTACATTATCAAAATCATGCTCAAATGGCTGTTCCCCTAAAAATTGATAAATTGATTTAAAAGTCTCTTTTGGATTTGACGTCATATCATTGAAATCAACTAACATCATCCTATCAGCATATCCACGCTGAAGAGCGTCTGTAATTCTATTATAAGCAAGTCCAACAGGCTGGTCTACTTTAAGCCAATTTTCAGTACGCCCCTGAACTGTTTGAAAACCAAAATAATCGGCGCCCTCTTGGGCTATTTGAGTAGTTTTTGCCGATTCTCTCCACAGTTTTTCAAAACTAGATAAAACATCCCTAAGGTCTCTAACTGGAACAATGACTTTGGCTTTGTGCCCCATTACTTCTTCAATCATTCCAAGAAGACTTAGCCAACCACGACACTTATCAAAAATAACGGGTTTGTCTACGTCAGAATAATAACTCTCAATAATTCCACGCAAAACACGAATTTTCCCTTCTGGGTTTGGGGTTGCTTTAAATTCAACAAGTTTATCCCATTGATTTCTCACGCCAAACATAACATCCATAATTCCTGATGTGCTAGTGGTGTGAAATCTTGGATTCTGTGCCAAAATATTACACAAAAGTGTTGAACCTGACCTTGGTAAGCCCGCGATAAAATAATAATCTTTATTTAATACCTTTTTTGCTGTACTCATAATAAATTAATTTCTATGTTTCTTATCTTAAATCAATTTTATTTAAAAGCAAATTTGATATAATAAACTCTCCATGAAAAAAACTATCTTATTAGTAAGCACTATCGTTATTGCCCTTGTTGGGTTTCTAGTGTTTTTTAATACAAGTCATGCGCAACCAGCAGAATTAAACTTAGGTAGTAACAATTCAGCGATAGATTTATTCTATTCAGATACTTGTCCGCACTGTAAGGATGAGATCGTTTTTTTAAATAAATTACAAATAAAATATACGAAACTTATTGTAAATAAACATAGTATTGCAGATCCAAAATCCGCGCCACTCTTAAAAGCTTTGGTTGAAAAACATGACGCAGAAAAATATCTAGGTCTTGTTCCAATAACTTTTATAGGAGATAGATACTTTGTTGGTTTTGATAATGGAGAAGGTATAGGGCAAGACATTGAAGATGTTTTATTAGAAAATGGCATTTTAAACAGTGACAACAACGAAATTACTGATTATTGCGATGAGGAAAAAACGGAAGTTTGTGCAGTAACGACAAAAGATGATGTGTCAGATATATCACAAAATTACACAGCTATAAATCAGGTCAGTAATTTAAACATATTTGGATTAGACGCCCACAATTTATCATTACCAATTCTAGCTATTTCGCTTGGTTTTTTTGATGGTTTTAATGTCTGCTCTTTGGGGGCATTGATGCTAATTTTAAGTCTTGTTTTAGTGTTCAAATCAAAAAAGAAGGTATTGTTTTTTGGGGGGTTATTTTTAGTGGTTACTGGAATTACTTATGCTTTATTAATTTTTGTTTGGTTTGCAATTTTCCAACTATTATCGCCTTTCGTGTTTTTACTTGAAGCAATAGTCGGTCTTCTTGGTTTAATTGGGGGTTTATTTTTCTTAAAACAGTATATACAATTCAAAAAACATGGGGCAATGTGTGAACAAGATGATTCTTCATGGATTCAAAAAGTTACAAATAAATTAAAACTTTCGTTCCACGGACAAAAAAATATTTGGATAATATCCTTATCTGTTATTTTATTTTCACTAATAGTAACAATAATAGAGTTTCCGTGTTCAGCGGTCATACCTGTTACCTTTGCAGCAATTTTAACAAGCGCAAAAGTTGGAGTATTAGCCAAAATGGTTTATCTTCTTATTTTTATGTTTTTCTATTTGCTAGATGAAATTATCGTATTTTTGGTTGGGGTTTGGACATTACGATTGTGGGTTGGTGGAACAAAAATAACAAGCACATTACCTCTAATTCAAGCGATTGTATTTATTTCATTGGGACTATTTTATATCTTAAGACTTATCTTCTAAACTAGCTTAAATAAGTTCCTTAAAGAGAGAGCTTAAACTTTGTGGATTTGCAGAACCTTTAGTTTCCTTCATTCCTTGTCCAATCAAAAACTGAAGCGATGCCTCCTTCCCTTTTTTATATTCATCAACAGCCTGCTGATTGTCTTTAATTATTTTTATAACCACTTCTTTAAGAGCTCCTTCATCGCTTTCTTGAATTAGGTTTCTATCCTTGGCAAGATCCTTAATAGAGTATCCTCCATCAATTTTTTCATTAACCAAAATCGCCAGCAAATCTTTTGCCCCCCTAGAAGAAATTTCACCAACTGAAATCATTTGAATCAGCTCAACTATTTGTGCTGAAGATACATTTGAATCGCCACCCTTATCAATCGCCACTAGATCGGTCGTTAAATAATTAGCTGCTAATTTTATTTTCTTTGAGTCTTTTAGAGAACTTAGAGATCCATCAAAAATCTGGAATAACAAATCGTTATACATAAAAACTTCTACCTGATCAGAATTAAGCCCTAGATCAACTAGACGGTTTCTCCTTTCCCACGGTAATTCTGGGAAATCAGCACACAATTCTTTTTCCGCAAATTCTGGTATTTGTGATATGTATAATTTTGGCAAATCTGGTTCTGGAAAATAGCGGTAATCGTCACTATTTTCTTTAACTCTCTGACTAAAAGTTTTTTGTTTCACCTCATCCCATCCACGAGTTTCTTGAATAATCTTTTTATCCTCACCAGCATCTAATAATTTTGTCATTCTCTTAACTTCATACAGAATTGCCTTCTCAGCAACCCTAAAAGAGTTTAGATTTTTAATTTCAACCTTAGTACCAAGTTCTTTGGATCCTTCTAACGCAATAGAAATATTTACCTCAACACGCATTTCCCCTTTTTCCATATTTGCATCTGATACTTTCATATATTTTAGAAGTAGTTGTAATTCACGTGCGAAATCAACAGCTTCTTTTGCTGAATGAATAACGGGCTCAGTTACAAGCTCCATTAAAGGCACACCAGCGCGATTATAGTTAATTAGAGAATAGTTTCCTTGATCGTGAGTAGAAGTTCCAGTGTCCTCCTCCAGATGAATTCTTGTTATATCAACACCGTTTATCTGCCCACCAGCAACCAAGGGATATTTATACTGTGAAATTTGGTAGCCCTTGGGAATATCTGGATAAAAATAATTTTTTCTATCCCACTCTGTATAATCCGCGATATCCGCCTTTATTGCATATCCGATTTTTAAAACATGTTTAATCGCTTCTTTATTTAAAGTCGGCAATGTCCCTGGGTGCCCTAAACAAATTGGGCAGGTGTTAACATTAGGATCCTTCTCATCAGGATTATTAGGGGAATTACAAAACATCTTTGTTTTGGTTTTTAACTCGGCATGAATTTCAAGCCCGATTGTCGTAATGTAATTAGACATATTTAATAGAGTTCATATTATCAATAGAGAGTAAGGCAGACAACTTATTAAAATGCGGAACTAATGTTATAAATTGGAATCAAAACGGAAGCTAGCAAAAAACCAATTCCAACAGATAATGCCACAATCATAATTGGCTCAATCATGCCAACTAAGGTGTCGACAGCATTTGTAACCTCCCTACGATAGAACTTTGCTAAGGTTCCAAGAATTTCGCCTAAATTACCAGTTTCTTCTCCAACCTTAATAAGCTGAATAATAATACCAGGGAAAACATCGTGTTTAGAAAATGAATTAGATAATGAGTTTCCACCTTTAACATCTTTAATGGATTGTATTATTGCGGCCTTGAAAACTTCATTACTAACAACCTCTTGTGTAAGTTCAAGTGATTTAACCATTGGGATACCACTAGCTAACATCGTATTTAGGTTATCAGAAATTCTAGCCAAATATAATTTTTCAAAAAGACTACCAACATACGGAACTGATAATTTAAATCGGTCAATTGATACATGACCAGCTTTTGTTGAGCCAAATCTAATTAATAAGAAGATCCCGATTGCAATGGCCACTAGAAAAACTAGCCCATAATCAACTAAGAAATTAGACAAACCAATAACAATACGAGTATATACGGGAATTTCCTGACCTGACTCAACCAAAATCACACTAATTTTTGGAATAACCAAGGTTAGCATTAACCCCATAACAACAAAGAAGGTGAATATGATGAAGGATGGGTAAATCAAGGCGTTTTTTGCCTTAGAAGTAACTTCGTATGTCCTGTCCAAGTAATCGGCTAGATATGCAAAAGTTTGGTCAAGGCGCCCAGATTCTTCTCCCGCTTTCACCATGCTGATAAAGAAAGGATCAAAAATATCTGGATATTTTGATAACCCAGCAGAAATAGAGCTTCCACCCTGCAGGGCTTCGGCGACACTATTCAACGTCCTTGCTAATTTGGGGTTCTCGGATTCTGAAGCAAGTAGACGAAAGATTCTTAAAGCAGATACCTGAGCCTCAAAAAGAGTTGCCATCTGTCGTGACATAATCACCAAATCTCGCAACTTAACTCTTTCAAAAATAGTAAGATTTTTATTTAAAAGTCCAGAACTTTCTTCGCTCGACTTAATATCTGAAATAATAAAGCCTCGTTTTTGTAAAGAGTTAATAGCAATATCAACATTAACAGCCGAAATTACACCCTCTTTCGGAGAGCCCTCTTTGTTAATCGCTTTGTAATAAAATGTTGACATAATCTTATTTTTTTAATTGTTATAGCATCTTTTCCAGTGCTTTTGGACGGAAAGAGTTTAGAGAAGCGTCTTCTGGAGTAATCTCCCCCCTCCTAAGCAGGTCTATTAATGTTCTATTCATATCAATCATTCCATACTCTGATCCTGTTTCTATAATTGTATCTATTTCGTGAGTTCTTTTTTCCCTAATCAAATTAGAAACTGCGTTTGTCCTTATTAAAAGTTCACAAGCAGGAATCATCCCACCAGAAATTCTCGGGATAAGTCTCTGAGAAAAAATACCAATTAGTGAGCTAGCTAACTGCATTCGGATTTGTCCTTGTTGGTTAGCTGGGAAAGAATCAATAATCCTGTCCACTGTTTGAGAGGCGGTATTTGTATGTAAAGTTGAAAATACTAAATGCCCAGTTTCTGCCGCTGTTACTGCTGCTGAGATTGTATTTTTATCTCTCATTTCTCCGACCAAGATAACATCTACATCTTGTCTAAATGTTCCAATTAGTGCTGAATGAAAGCTATCCACATCAATTCCAACTTCTCTTTGATCTATAATTGAGCGTTTTTGTTCATACATATATTCCACAGGATTTTCAATTGTAATTATGTGCTCGCTTCGCTCTTGGTTAATTATTTCAACCATAGAAGCTAAAGTTGTTGACTTACCCTGCCCCACAGGGCCAACAACTAAAAAGAATCCTTGTTTTTTGCGTGTGAAACTTTCTAAAATAGGTGGAAGTTGTAATTCCTCAAGTGTTTTAATTTTTTTAGGAATTAGTCGCATCACGATTCCAATTTTGCCTTGTTGGATAAAAGCATTACCGCGGAATCTACTACCGTCATCGTAAGAGTAAGAAAAATCAATATTTTGTGTTTCTTGAAAAATTCCCTGAAAATCTTTATTGAGCATCGTATATAAAATATTTTTTATTTCTTCCTTAGTAAACTCATCATAAGAAGAAACGGGTGCTAAATCACCATCAATACGGATAATGGGTTTCCTCCCTTCCGCAATATGAAGATCTGAACCATTTTGCTGTATAACGGCCTTTATCAATTCAATTAATTTTATTTGATATTTTTCCATAAATTATTTTTTATTAAAGATGTTGTTTATTTTTATTACAACCTCTGTTGGTGTATTCAATGCTTTGATAATGTAACCGTCAACTCCAAGCGCATTTGCTTTTTCTAAATCATCTTCGTTACCCTGATTCGTTAAAACGATATTAACTGTTTGTGGAGCAAGTTTTTCTTCTTTTATTATACTCAACAACGACAAACCATCCATTTCGGGCATAATTAAATCAACAACTAGTATGTTTGGGATCACATCATTTCTTAATTTATCTAAACAACTAACAGCATCTGAGCAAGTTTCTACCACGAAACCATTTCCACTAAATTTTTTGGCATACATATCCAATAGAAACTTATCATCATCAACTATCATTATTTTTATTTTTTTCCCTTCGCCTGCCATAGTGTAATTATATCAGATTAATCATCTTTATCCTTAAAGTCTGTTTACTTCCTCAAAAGTTATTTCCTTGTTCATTGCCTTAATAATTGCGTCTTCTCGCAATGTAAACATTCCCTGTTTACGCGCCTCATCGTATATTGCTGACTCAATCGGGTTATTTAAAATAACCTTTTCTATACTACGACTCATTTTAAACATCTCAAATACTGCCATCCTACCTCGAGTGCCTGATGGGCATTCAGATGTTGTCTTGCTCTTAAGAAATTCATCAGCTTGTGGAATTTTGTCTCTATATTCTGTAGGAAGATCTTCAAATTGCTTATCTAGCATTTCTTTTACGCTTCCTTCTATCCTCATTGGCTCTCCAGCACCTGGACAAATCTTCCTTACAAGCCTTTGTGCTACTCCCAAAATTAAAGTTGGAGAAATTAAATATGGATCAACCCCCATATCAATAAGTCTTGGAATAATTCCTGAGGCAGTATTAGTGTGAATTGTTGATAATACTAAGTGACCAGTTAAAGCAGCCTGAATAGCCAGCTTTGCTGTTTCACCGTCACGGATCTCACCAACCATAATAATATCAGGATCCTGCCTTAGGGTTGTTCTAAGCCCTGTTGCAAAATCATAACCTATAGAAGGAAAAACCTGCGACTGACTAACTCCTTCAACAGTATATTCGACTGGATCTTCTAGTGATAGAACATTTCTAGTCTCCCTATCAAACTCCTTAAGAACAGAATATAGGGTTGTTGATTTACCAGATCCTGTAGGACCAGAAATAAGAATCATCCCGTAAGGTTTTTTAATTGCAGCCCTCAAAAGGGCAAGATTTTCCGCACTTAAGCCAAGTTCATTAATACCGCGAACTCCTTTTTCCTGATCTAGAATTCTAATAACAACTTTTTCGCCATAATATGTTGGAAATGTTGATACACGAAAATCAATTTTACGTCCCTCTACTTTTGCCGAAAAACGCCCGTCTTGAGGTTTGCGTTTTTCGTCTAATTTCATATTTGATAAAATTTTAATTCTAGCAACAACGGCAGATAAAACTTTGCCTGGCAAAATTAAACTTGTATTTAACTCGCCATCAACACGAAAACGAATACGCACTTTGTCTCGCATTGGTTCAATATGCACATCTGATGCATTTCCCTCAACAGAATACTTTAAAATTGTTGCAACAATTTTTGTAACTGGAGCATCTTCAATAATTTGAGTCACATTTTTTTTGGAACCTGATTTGTTTTTAAGATCCAAAACATCCCCCTTTTTAAACTCGGTTTCTAACTCCCCAAGCGCCTCTGTTACTTCTCCAGACAGACCCTTGTAAATTTCTAAAACACTATCAAAATCTTCGTGAGAAATTAAAAATATCTTTAGTGGCAAATCTTCTTTGGTGGAAATAAAATTTAGAGCGTCGCGAGCCTCAGCATTATTTGGGTTAATCATCCCAATTTCTAAAACTCCATCGGCAAGACCGATAGGAACAAATTCGTAATGCCTAGCAGATTCTTCTGGGATATATTTTAAAATATCAAACGGAACCTGAATATTTGTTAGGTCACGAATCGGGATACCGTAATACTCACCCTTTAGTGATAAAAAAGATTCTTGTGTTATATCCAGGTCAATCAAAGCCTTACCGAGAGTAACCCCTTTTTCCTCCATTTTTTTTGTTATACCATCGACATCTTTACGATCGACAATTCCTTTTTCTACTAGAAAGTCTATTAACGCCATGTTTTATTTTTAATTTACTTCTGCGCTTCCATTATCATCTGTGGAGG
>Ga0256845_1001587_pt1 | contig 17914 bp, 11 predicted proteins | sample RiftiametaG_FD_189101 | JGI IMG/M metagenome (GOLD analysis project Ga0256845, IMG submission 189101) | Tube worm associated microbial communities from hydrothermal vent at the East Pacific Rise, Pacific Ocean - Riftia | ecosystem: Host-associated > Annelida > Integument > Unclassified ...
GTCAGGCCGTCTGGGTCGGGGAACGCAGCCGAGACGATGATCTGGTGGTCGGTGTCGCCCGGGAGGCTGTTTTGGTCGCCGAAGCTCTCGGGGTAGAGGCCGACGAGGCAGGCCGGGTCGAGGCTCGGACAGGGCATGATCACGACCGCGACCGGGTCACTGTCGCCTTGGCTGGCGAGGATCTTTCCGGTTGCGTCCGCGCTGGAGACTGGACGGTCGAAGGTGAGGAAAAAGTAGCCGTTGATGCCCGCCTGGAGATCGCCGTTGGTGGGCACACTCTCGACGATCTGGGGACCGAGTTCACCGGTCTCGGCGGTCGAGGTCTCGGTGGTCGAGGTCTCGGAGTCGGTCTCGGCGGTCGAGGTCTCGGTTCCGGACGAGGTCTCGGAGTCGGTCTCGGATTCGGTCTGGCCGACCTCGTCGTCGCTCGAATCGGTCTCATTGACCGCGTTGGGATCCTCGAAACAACCGAGCGCGAGAACACAGGGCAAGGTGCAAAGTAAGGCAGGGCGCAGGGCGTCGATCATGAGCAGAGTGTGCGTAGGGGGGACTGAGGGTGCAAGGCCGTCGCTCCTGGCCGCGGCCCAAGCCGGTTTGAATCGACGCCGCCAGGCAGATCGGGGACAGCGACGGAGCGGTGGCCCAAAATGGAAGCGATCGGGAGGGGTCGCGGCCAGGAGCGACGGTGACAATTCGATGGGCCCCCACGGGGCAATCTCGCGCTCTACGCGTGACGCGCGGGACGGCCTGGAGCGGGTTTCAAACAGGCCTTCTGAGTCGTGTGGGGGGGTCTCGTCCAAGTCCTTCGGACGGTGCGTAGGCGCGCCTGTTAGCATCCCCCGGTGAATTCCGCCGTGCTCACCGTCAACGGTAAGGTGCTCTCCGTCGCCGATGTCGATCCGCATATGAGCGTGCTGGATTTTCTTCGGGCGCGCGCTTTGGTGGGCACGAAGGAGGGCTGCGCCGAGGGGGAATGCGGGGCCTGTGCGGTCATCTTGGTCCGTCCTCCGGCCGAGGTGAAGGGCGTCCGTGGCGACCGTGCGGCCCGATATGTGCCTGTCAACAGTTGCCTGACCCTGGTCGGTTCGGTTCTGGGCAGCGAGCTGCTCACGGTCGAGGGCCTCCGCCCGAAGCCGGGGGCGCTCCACCCCGTCCAGAAGGCGATGATCGCGGAGGGGGGGTCCCAGTGTGGCTACTGCACGCCGGGTTTCGTGGTCAGCATGTTCGCGGAGTACTACCGGAGCGATCGACCGGACTGGGACCCGGAGAGCCTCGCGGGCAACCTGTGCCGGTGTACGGGCTACCGCCCGATCAAAGCCGCCATGCTGAGCCTCGCCGGGGCCGGGGTCGAAGACTCGGACCGTTTCTTGGCCCGTCTGCGAACGGCCCCGCCGACCCTGGCTTCGGAGGGACTCCTTCAACTCCGCCGATCCGGCGATCTGCGGACGCTGCTCCGACCCACGAGCCTCGACGAGGCGCTCACCGAATTGGCCGCAGACCCCGAGACCAAAGTGGTCGCCGGAGGAACCGATGTGGTCGTCCAGATCAACCAAAGTGGCGCACGCTGGGCGAAAATTCTGGCCCTCGAGGCGGTGTCCGAGCTCCAGATCATGACCTTCGAGGCCGACTGGATCGAGATCGGTGCGGGCGTGAGTCTCAGCGATCTCGAGCACCGCCTCGCCGGTGCGCTGCCGCTCTTGGATGCCCTCTTCCCCCTGTTCTCTTCGCGCTTGATCCGGAACCGAGCGACGCTCGGCGGCAACCTGGCCAACGCGTCCCCGATCGGTGACTCCCCGCCGGTGCTCCTGGCTCTGGACGCAGAGCTGATCTTGGCGTCGAAAGCTCGGGGTCGGCGGAGCGTGGCCCTCGATGCGTTTTTTAGCGGCTACCGCCAGACCGTGCTCGCGGTCGACGAGTTGATCGTCGCAATCCGCATCCCTCGTCGCGCGCCGACCCTCGCTCGCTTTTACAAGGTCAGCAAACGGGTCCTCGACGACATCTCGACGGTCGCGGCCGGCTTCGCCCTCGACCTCGACGCGGACGGCTCGATCACGCGGGCTCGCCTGGCCTTCGGCGGGGTCGCGGCCACCCCCCTGCGGGCCCGCGATGCCGAGGTCGCGCTCCTCGGCCGGCCCTGGAATGCGCAGACCGTGGCCCTCGTGGCACCGCTCCTGGGCCAGACCTTCTCGCCCATGGACGACCACCGGGGCAGCGCCCGCTACCGGCGGGCGATGGTCGGGCGGCTGTTCGAGAAGTTCCTCGCCGAGACGACGGGATCGGGTGCCCCTATCGGCCCTCGACCTCCCTCTGCGATACAGACGCTACAGACGCTACAGACCCTGCCCACGGAGCAGCGCTCATGAGCCAGGTCGGCAAGTCGGTCTCCCACGAGTCGGCACAGGGGCACGTCACCGGCGAGGCCCTGTACACAGACGACCTGCTGCCGCGCTACGCCGATGCGCTGCACGCATGGCCGGTGCTTTCTCCCCACGCCCACGCGCGTCTCGACCCGAGCGCCATCGATGGGCGCGCCGCCCTGGCCGTCCCCGGGGTCGTCCACGTGTTGACCCTCGAGGATGTGCCCGGCGACGCGCGCATCGGCCCGGTGGTCCACGATGAGCCCCTGTTCCCCGCCGAGGTCAGGCACCACGGTCAAGCCGTCGCCTGGGTCCTGGGGGAGACCCTCGAGGCCGCCCGTGAGGGCGCGGCTGCGGTCGAGATCGACTATGAACCACTGCCCGCGATCGTGACCATGGCGCAGGCACTCGCGGCGGAATCGTTCTCGAGTGAACCCCTACAGATCGTCGTGGGTGAGCCTTTGGAGGCCCTGGCCTCGGCCCCTCATCGACTCTCGGGCGCGCTCGAGATCGGCGGCCAAGAGCACTTCTACCTGGAGACCCAAGCGGCGCTCGCGTGTTGGGACGAGGCCGGTGAGGTCTTCATCCACAGCTCGACCCAGCACCCGAGTGAGACCCAAGAGGTCGTGGCCCGGGTCTTGGGCTGCCCTCGCAGCGCGGTCACCTGCCAGTCCCTGCGTATGGGCGGGGCCTTTGGTGGCAAGGAGTCCCAGGCCAATCCGGTCGCCGCGATCGCGGCCCTCGGAGCCCGGGTCACCGGGCGACCGGTGCGGGTGCGTCTCGACCGTCAGCTCGACATGACGCTGACCGGGAAGCGGCACCCCTTCATGGCCCGCTACGAGGTCGGCTTCGACGACGAGGGTGCGCTCTTGGCCCTCGACCTCGAGCTGTTCAGCGACGGCGGCTGGTCCCTCGATCTCTCCAAGCCGATCCTGTTCCGGGCCCTGTTCCACTGCGACAATTGCTACAAGACCCCCAACCTGCGTGTACGTGGGCGGGTGTTGGCGACCCACAAGACCTCCCAGACCGCCTTTCGCGGGTTTGGGGGACCCCAGGGCATGGTCGTGGCCGAGGAGATCATCGACCGGGTCGCCCGGGCGATCCGCAGGCCCGCCCACGAGGTTCGTCAGCGCAACTTCTATAAGGAGGGCGATCGAACCCACTATGGCCAGCTGGTTCGCGACGCCGGCCGCATCCAACGAATCTGGGATCGGCTCGGCGAGTCGGCCGGTCTCGAGGCCCGCCGCGCGGAGGTCGAGGTCTTCAACCGGAGCAACCCGCATGAGAAGCGCGGCCTGGCCATGACCCCGCTCAAGTTCGGGATCTCGTTTACGACCAGCTTCTTGAACCAAGCGGGCGCGCTCGTATTGATCTATCGCGACGGGTCGGTGCAGGTGAACCACGGCGGGACCGAGATGGGTCAGGGCCTGCACACGAAGATGCTCCAGATCGCCGCGGACGCCCTGGGTGTGCCCCTCGAGCGTGTCCGGCTCATGCCCACGCGCACGGACAAGGTCCCCAACACCTCGGCGACGGCGGCGTCGAGCGGTTCGGATCTCAACGGGGCCGCGGTCGAGCTGGCCTGTGCCGAGATTCAAGCGCGCTTGGCCGCGGTCGCCGGTCGAGAGCTGGGCGTGGCGCCCGAGGACCTGCGCTTCGTCGATGGCCGGGTCGCCGCGCTCGGCCGAGCTCTGGATGGCGAACACAGCCGGAGCTTCGAGCAGGTGGTGGCCAGGGCCTACTTCGAGCGGGTCTCTCTGTTCGCCACCGGCTACTACCGGACCCCCGAGATCCACTACGACGAACAGGCTGGGCGCGGAAAACCCTTTCACTACTTCACCTACGGGGCGGCCGTGTGCGAGGTCCAAGTCGATGGGTTCACGGGTCAGTACAGCCTGCGCCGCGTCGATATCCTCCATGACGTGGGCAACTCGATCTCGCCCAAGATCGACCGGGGACAGATCGAGGGTGGCTTTCTCCAGGGGCTCGGTTGGTTGACCTCGGAGGAATTGGTGTGGACCGACGAGGGCCGGCTGGCGACCCGGGGGGCCTCCACCTACAAGCTGCCCACTCTGGCCGAGTGTCCGGAGACCTTTCATGTCGAGCTGCTACCAATGGCGGCCGAGCCGATGGTGGTCAAAGGTAGCAAGGCGGTGGGCGAGCCACCGCTCATGTTGGCGATCGCGGCTCGGGAGGCGCTCCGAGACGCGGTTGCTGCGTTTGCAGCGCAGTCTCCCGAGTCGGTGGCCCTGGCTTGTCCGAGTACGCCTGAAGCTGTGTACTGGGCGATTGAAGCGCAGCGCATGGCGCTCGCCGAGGTCTGAACGCGACCTCGGGTCGCGAGATGGACCTAAACGGTACACTGAATGCGTGAGCCACGCCGGCCGGCCGGTGTTTGCGCGTGTATACATAGGTAGGCCAAACCGGGAAATAGGGGCGACCGCTGTGTGGGGCGAATGTATACATCAAATTCTGGCCGGCCGGCCACTCGACTGACATTCGAAACGGGCCGCCGGGCGCTCATGGAGCGCAGCCGGCCACGCAGCTTGGCCGCCAATGACCACGTAAATCTAGATCTGGCCCGATCGGAGAGCCCACCCTCGATCACCATGGAAAGTGGTGGAACGGCCATTCTGCGGTGTTTTCATGTTTTACAGTGGTGTTGCAATTGTATGGGTGGTGGAATCATTCGCTGAGGATGGAATATCCATATTTGGAATGGCGAAGCCCAAGGGTCGTGGTAGTGAATGACAGAAGGAGCAGGGGTGATTCCTATAGACCCCTGCTCGCCCACCCCACTCATAGGACTGCTGCGAGACCGCCATGTCACGACTCCCATCTGCGCTCCCGAGCCCACTCCTTCGTTCCAAGCCTCGAGCCGAGGTCATTCAGACGGTCTCTGATGTGTTGATTGAGACCCTGCGGGGGGTGGGGATGCGCCACGCCTATGGGGTCATTGGAGGGGCTGTCGTACCCTTTTACGACGCCCTCTCCCGGGCGCCGGTGAGCCTCGTGAACTGCCGCCACGAGAGTGGGGCAGCGTTCGCGGCGGTCGAGGCTTCGCTGGCGGCGGACAGTCCGGCGCTCGTGTTTACGACCACTGGACCGGGCTTGACCAACGCGCTCACGGGCGCGGTCACTGGTCGCTGGGAGGGGGCCAAGCTGCTGCTCATTTCGGGCCACACACCCGCGCGCCATCGGGGGGGATACGCCCTTCAAGAGAGCAACAGTCACCAATTGGCGGGTGGTTTGTACGCCCCCAGGGGGTTGTTCGACTACGCGACGGCGCTCGAGGATCCGGCCGAGCTTCCGCGTGTGCTCCGAACCCTGATCCGGGGCTTCGCCAATCCGCGGGGCTTCGTCGCCCATATCGCCATGCCCCTGGATGTCCAGGCCGCGCGCGGCCCGGTCGGCTTCGTCGAGACGATCCCCGCGATGGAGGTCGCCGCGAGTGCGGGCACCATCGCCGAGGCCACTCACCGGCTCGCTGACCGGTTTGCGATCTGGGTCGGCTGGGGGGCGCGGCATGCCTCCAAGCGGGTCCGAGAGCTGGTGGCGCGGACCGGAGCGCCGGTGATCTGCACACCTCGGGGCAAGGGTGTGATCCCGGAGGACGACCCCCATTTCCTCGGGGTCAGCGGTGCGGTCGGCGGGCACACGGACCTCGCGCAGCGACTCGCTGCGTGTGAGGTCGAGCGGATCTTGGTGCTCGGGACCCGCCTGGGTGAGCTCAGCTCGGCCTACGACACCCGCCTGGTGCCCCCGGGCGGGTTCATCCATGTCGACATCGATCCCGAGGTTCCCGGGGCGGCCTTTCCCGAGGTCGAGACGCTCATGATTCAGGCGGAGATCGACGGATTCCTCGGGGCGATCCTCGAGCGCCTCCCGAGGCGTCGAGGGGCGAAGGCGACGAGTGTCTTCGAGCTGTTGGCGGCGCCCGACTGGAGCGGCCGAGCCGGGGCATCGCTCGGGGTCGAGGCCCCCGAAGCGAGCGGGAAAGTCGGGGTTGGAGGACAGGCCGAGCGACCGCTGATGGCCGTGGCCCCACGCCGGGCTCCGGCCTTGATCCTGCCTCGGACCGAGCCTCTGGTGCGCCCCCAGTATCTGATGCAGTGCCTGCAGAGCCGGGTGGTGGAGGGCAGCAAGAGCGTGGTCTTGTCCGAGTCGGGCAACTCCTTCGCTTGGACCGCGAACCTGCTGCGCTTCAGCGAGCCCAAGCGCTACCGCCAGTCGGGCCTGTTTTGTCCGATGGGGCACGTGAGCGCCGGGGTCCTGGGAACCGCGGCGGCCACCGGCCTGCGGGCGGTCGCGGTCGTCGGCGATGGGGCCTTCCTCATGCAAAATGAGATCAGCACGGCGGCCCGGGTCCAGGCGAACGTGACCTGGATCGTCCTCAACGACGCCCGCTACGGCATGGTCGATCAGGGCCTGCGCGCCCTGGGCTACCCGGAGGCCGACATGCACTTCCCCACGGTCGACTTTGTGGCCATGGCGCGCTCGGTGGGCGCCGAGGGCATGTGTGTCTCCAACGAGGAGGGGGTGCTCGACGCCCTCGAGTGGGGCATGACCGGCCGCGGGCCGTTTGTGCTCGACATCCGCATCGACCCGAGCGAGCTGGCCCCCTTTGGAGGCCGCGTGCGCAGCATCGACACCCAGACCACAGGAGACGTGTGAGCAACCATAAATCGAATTCCCTCGAGTCGAAAACCCAGTTTTCTCTGCCCTTTCGTGGTGCCCTGCGTTCGATCGCGGTTCACTTTCCCGACCAGGTCCGGACCAACGGGTGGTGGGAGGAGCACTACCCCGACCTGATCGCCAACGCCCGCGAGGCGACCCTGGCCAAGGTCTGGGCGAACTTTCAGCCCGAGACCGCGAGCATCTACGACCAGGCGATCGCGCCCTATCTCAAAGACCCGTTCAGAGGGACGGTCGCCCGCCGGGTGATGGGTCCCGAGGACAGCGCGCAGGAGATGTCGGTGGCGGCTGGCCAGGGGGCCCTCGACGCCGCCGGGCTCGAGGCCGGGGACATCGATATGATGCTGGTCAACGCCCTGCGCCCGGACTCACACGTGGTCGGCGACGCGGCCTTCCTGGTTGGAAAACTCGGTCTGCGGGCGCCGGCCATCGACTTCGAGTCGGCCTGCTCCTCGGCGGTGGTGGGCTTTCATATGGCCTGTGATCTGGTCTCCACCGGTCGCTACAAGCGGATCTTGGTGGTCGTGTGTTGCACCTATACCCGCGACATCGATCTCTCGGATTCGTTCTCCTGGTTCCTGGGCGACGGCGCCGCGGCCTTTGTGGTCGAGAGGGTCGACGCGGGCACGGGCGAGGGTCTGCTCGGGGCCCACACCATCCCCACCGTCTCGACCTGCGGGGCCTTCGCCTATGAACTCGAGGACGTCGACGGGGTGCCGGCGCTGCGCATCCACGCCAACAAAAAGAAGGCCGGCCAGAGCATCCGCGACGGCTCGGAGCGCTTTCTTCGCGAGTGTGTGGACGGGGCCTTGAGCCAGGCGGGGGTGTCCCTCTCGGAGATCGATTTCTTGATCTGCAACACTCCCACGGCCTGGTACGCTGAGTTTTGTGCAAACGCGCTAGGCCTGCCCATGTCCAAGACCATCGACAACTACCCCGAGTTCGCTAACTGCGGGCCGGCGCTGTGGCCCAACAACCTGCACACAGCCCTGCGCCGGGGCTCGATCTCACCAGGAGATCTGGTGTTGGGCTACAGCGTCGGCAGCGTGAGCACGGCGTCGGCGGTCGTCCTCCGGGTGGGGGACGTCGCCGTGGGGTGAGCGGCCGCGCCTACTTGCGGCCGCGCCTACTTGCAGCCGAGGTAGACGTCGACGAGGGTGCCGGTGCCCGCGGCGTGGCTGAACTGGCCGCCCACGGCCGCGCAGTTGTCCCGGGCGTCGCAGCTGCCCTGGCCGCTGGGGTCGACGGGCAAGCTGAGAATGCCGGCGTCGCTGAGGCGCTCGAGCTCACCGGGGGCGGACAGGCGGTCGGCGTCGTGGTCGCGCCACAGCAGGAGCTCGGCGAAGCGCGGGTCCTGGGTGTCGACGACCCCGTCGTGGTTGGCGTCGAAGCTGGCCAGGGCGGCGAATCCATTTTGGGCGTGGGCGCCCGAGCTCAGCCTGGTACCCGAGCCGAACAGCTCGTGGCCCCCATCGATGGTCCCGCTGTGGTCGAGGTCGACGGCGAGCCAGGGGGTCGCGGCGGTCGGCCAGTCCGTGACCACGCAGGAGTCGGTGCGCATGGAGATGTCGAAGCTCGCGGCCGGGGTGGCCTCGGCGTCGATGAACTCGACCAGCGCGCTCGGGTCTGCGCCGGCGGGGGTGAAGCTCAAGACCAGGGGTGTGTTGCACTCCTCGACCTCCCAACTCGGGACCCCGCCGTAGAGGTTGCAGCGTTTGACCAGGTTGCCGCAGGCCTCTTGTTCCCACTCGTCGGTGCGCGGGCCCAGATCCTCGAAGTCGCCCGGCTCACACTCGACCTGCGTGGGGTCGAGGCAGGGACCGAACTGGAAGTCGAGGCTGCTCGCCATGTACGAGCAGTAGGCGATGTCGCCACCGCTGCACTCGGCGACCACCGGCTCCAGATCCTTGGGTTGGCAGATCTCACCCGTGGGGTCCTCGACCTGATCTTGTCCGGCGTCGCCCGTGTCGTCCGTGTCGTCCGTGGCGTGGTCACAGGCGGAGATGGACAGGGCACAGGCGAAGCCGGCGAGGGTGAGGCAGACTGAGCGGGTGCGGCGGCGGGGGGCGTTTTCCATCTTGATCTTGAAGTGCCAGGGGCCGCGCGTGTCGATCATGGACCGGGGTGTCAGTTCACTCGGTCGGCGCGGGATCGGGGGTGAGCTGGGTCCGAAGCTTCGGTTGTGAGCACGTAAATTGAGCGATCTGAAATGTCATCTCTGGAGCGCTCGGGTTACAACGGGGTGTCTGCCGGGTTTCCGCATGCCTGAACCGATAGCCAGTTTCTCGACCGACCTGCCCAACATGATCGCGATGATCACGATGATCACGATGATCACGCGCCCGCGAGCGCGATCATGAGCGCGGCCAGCCAGCGCCCGCGGGTGATCGCCTTCGAGGGGGTCGACGGCGCCGGGAAGAGCACGGTGATCGAGATCGTCGCCGCCCACCTGCGGGCCCAGGGCCTCACGGTGAGCATGCCGCGGGTAGGCAAAGAACACAGTTCCCGTCCGACCCGAATGATCCGTCGCCTGACCCGCGACCGGACCAACCTCGACCTTCAGGGTCGGGCCGAGATGTTGCTCTACGCGGCCCGCGAGGCCCAGGTCCTCGACGAGCACGTGCGGCCGGCGCTGGAGCGAGGAGAGACCGTGCTCTTGGATCGCTCGATGTTGACCTCGGTGGTGCTCGGGGCCTACGGCCGGGGCCTGGACCTGGGGACCTGCGAGGCGATCGTGGAGGCGGCCTCGGGGGGGCTCGAGCCCGACGTCACGCTGATCTTCGACGTCAGCCCGCGGACCAGCCGGATCCGCAAGCGCCTCGACAAGGTCCGCACCGGTCGCTCGCGCGACGGCGGGCGCAAGGGACTGGCCGGCTCGGGGCTCAAAGAGCGGGTCCGCGACGGCTATGTGGCGATCGCCGCCCGCGATGGTCTGCCCGTGTTCCACGCCGAGCGTGGGTCGCCCAGCGAAGTCGCCGCGCGGGTGATCACTCAACTCGAGACGGGGACCCACAGCGAGGGTCCCAGCGACGCCGAGCCGTGGTGGCGGGTCGATCCGAGCCTGTCCTTCGAGGGCGCGCTGGCGACCTTGCCCGAGCTCTTGGGCCTGTATTTTTCGCGCCGCCTCGAGTGTGGCCGCGAGCTGCGGGCCGGGCTCTTCGAGCGTGAGCCGGCCCTGTGTATCTGGGCGGCGGACCGGGCCGACCCGCTGGTCGAGCGGGCCGCGGCCGAGCAGCCGGTGTTGGCCCTGGGTCGCTTCGCCAAGGCCCCGATCGCCGATCAGCTGCGTGCCCGCCTGCGCGAGTCGGAGCCTGTGGCCGTGGCCAGGAGCCTGACCAAGATCGAGGGAGCCGAGGCCGACCGCCTGCGCGAGGCGCTGGCCGAGGCCGCACCCGGGGCCGTCGTCGAGAGCCTGTCTGGGCGCAGCGACGAGTTTGCGAACGCGCTGCGGGATCGCTGTTGGAGCCGGGCCGACGTTCATGAGCGCGCGATCAGCCTCCAGTTGCTCGACGACGATCGCTCGTGGAAGCGGCGCATGAAGCTGTTCGAGCGCGACCCCGCCGTCTTGATCCCGAGCTTGCGCGGGCTGTCTCCCGAGCGGGTCGACCCGATGTTGGCCCGCTACGCCGCGCATGCGCCCAAGGCCGTGCTCCGGGCGCTGCGGGGCCGAGGGGACGCGGCCGCCCACGCCCTGCGCGAGACCCTGCTCGAGACCGGGCGCGAGGTCGTCGATTCGCTCGCGGGCCTCGACGACGACGGGGCCTGGGCGCTGCGTGAGCGCTGTGCGACTCGCTGGCCATCGACGGTGGCCTGGAGCACGGTCGGGCTCAGCGCTGATCCACGCACCGCTGCGCTGCTGGTTCGATGCCGGGAGCAGGGCGCCGGCGACATGTTCCTCGCGCGTCGGCTCGAGCTCCTGGCCCGGGTCGAGGGGATGACCATCAGCGACGCCACCCGCGAGGCCGAAGAGCTCGAGACCTGAGCCGCCCCTGAGCTGACCCCGACCCTGAACATGACCTCAGAGCTCTCACCCCAGGCGCAGGCCGACGCGCTGATGTTCGCCGAGCGAGCCGAGCACAAGTACTTCTTGCGCCCCGATCGCGCGCGCGCCTTCGTCGACGGGCTCGAGACCGAGCTCGAGGTCCACCACTTCCGTGGGCAAGGATCGAACCCGCTGCCGCGACCGGTCCACTACGTGACGACCCTCTACTTCGACTCGGCCACGCACGAGATCGCCCGGGCTTGCGAGCAGAACCGAGAGAACGTCAAGCTTCGGGCCCGCGAGTACTACGACGAGCACCCCGATCTCACAGAGCTGGCGACCCGCCGCTCGGAGGTCCGCCGCCGCAGCGACGAGGTCTGGCTCGAGGTCAAGACCCGCCGGGGCGCCGCGACGCGGAAGGTGCGCTTCTCCCTGCCGACCAGTGAGGTCAGCGCCTTTCTGTCGGAGGGCGTGATCAGCGAGGCCAGCTTGGCCGCCCAGCGCGAGACCTGGGGTGAGGAGGCGGAGGAGGTCTTTCGGGAGATCGGTGAGCTGTGCATGGCCATGGATGGGCCGCTGATACCCAGCTGTCTGGCCCACTATCGGCGCCGAGCCTGGCAAGATGAGGGCGCGCAGATGCGGGTCACCCTCGACACCAGGCTGAGTTTTCACCGCGCCCCCGCGGACATGTTCAGCCAACTTCACTCGCTGCGAAAGGTGGTCGCGGGCGAGCCGGTCGAGCGCTTCGATCAGTATCTCGTCGAGATCAAACTGCGGGGGGGGCAACCGCCGTGGTTGCTCGACCTGGTGCGCGAGTGTGACCTGGTGCCGGCGCGTCGCGGGGACCGGCCGTTCAGCAAGTTCTTGGCGGCCTCGACCGCCGTCCATGGTCGGATGAGCGGCGACTCGTGAGCCTCGGAGGGATCAAAAAAACGGGCCTCGGTCTGGGGCTCGCCCTGCTGCTGGTGGTGGTCTACCTGCTCGTGTCCTGGGGTGGCGTGTCGCCGAAGTCCGCCGAGTCCGGGGTCCAGGTCTCGGCCGGGATCGCGGAGCCGACGATCGTCGATGTGCACCCCGACTCGGCGCCGCCGGGGGGGACGGTGGCGGTGCGCTTTACCTACGAGCGCCACCCCAGCGACGAAGGGGACGAAGACGACGACATCAGCGCTCTGATCGCCGGGGTGGTCGTCGAGGCGCTCGAGGTCCGGGGCCACGAGGCCGTGTTTCGGGTGCCTGAGCTCGCCCACGGCACGGTCGACCTGCGCCTGCGGATCAACGGGCGGGTCAGCGCCTCCCGATCGCTGCCGATCGAGCCGCTCAACAGCGCAAAGATCTTCCGTAACATCGTGGGTGGCCTGGCCTTCGTGGTGCTCGGGCTGCTGACCTTGTCGCGGGCGTTTCGACACCGGGCCGGGGCGACCTTGCGCCGACGGGTGGGCACCTTGACTCGGTCCATGCGCAGCAGCGCCAGCTTTGGGGCGGCGATAGGCGCGGTCAGCCAGACTTCGACGCTGGCCGCAGCCTTGGCCCTGCCCTCGGCAGAGCGGCGCCTGCTGAGCTTTCGCTCGGCGGTGATCGTGGTCGTGGCGGCGCACCTGGGCGCGGTCGCGGTCGGAGCGGTGTTGCCCCTGGCGGCGACCCGGGGTGCGCCCTTGGTGATCGCCGTGGGTGTGATCTTGCGCCTGACCGCCAGCGAGAAGCGGGGCCGCGCGACGGCCAAGTTGATCACGGGCTTTGGCCTGCTCCTGCATGGGGCCCACATGCTGCGCTCGGGCTTCGCGCCCCTGGCCGAGCAACCGAGCTGGCTGCTCGAGCTGCGCCACCTGGATGTCACGACCCTCTCGGGCCTGATCCTGGCCGCGCTGATCGGCGCGCTGGCGGCATTTGTGGCTCAGGGTCCCGGGCTCGTGTTTGTGGTCGTGCTCAGCGTCAGCCAGGCGACCAGCTTTTTGGGTATGGACCAGGCCCTGGCGATCTTGGCGGGCACGGCCGTGGGCTCGGCCATGAGCTCGACCTTGGTCTCCTGGCCCCTGGGTCAGATCTCGCGTCGGGTGGCCATGAGTCATCTGATCCTGGCCGCGGTCTCGGTGGTGCTGGTCTGGGGGATGCTGCCCTGGCTCCCGGACTTGGTCGCGACCGTGCTCGGCACGGACCCGACCAAGATGGCGCGGGGCAAGAAGATCCTCCACCCCAACGTGGGCCTCCACCTCGCGGTCGCCTTTGTCGCCACCCAGTGGTGCTCCGCGCTCGTGCTGTTGCCGGCCGTACCGTGGCTGAGCAAGAAAATTCGGCCCTCTCACGCCAAGCGCGGAGGGCCCGGGGCGAGCATGCGTGGGCCGCTGCCCATCGACGCCGTGCTCGGGGTCCAGCGCCTCGGCCTCGAGGCCATGCAGCAGGCCCTCGAGGGGGACGCGAGCGCCGTGGTCGAGATCGACGGTCACCTCGAGCGAGCTCGGGAGCTCGCCGACGGCCACCTCGGGCGACTCGGGGAGATCAAGGCGGGGACCGACACCCTGGTCGCGATCTTGGCGGTCCAGCAGTCGCTCGAGCAGGTCCGCTATACGGCCGCCCGAGCCGTGAGGCGCGGGGTTCGGGTCGATCCGCATAGCCAGGGGGGCCGCTACGTGTGTGCGCTCTACGAGCTCCTGATCGCCGGTCTGGACGACGCGGCGACCTTGCTCGCTGGGGGCGTGGGCCCAGACATGGATGATCTGCGCACGCGGGAGATCGAGATCAACGCGACTGAGGCCGGGTTCCGCGACTTCCTGCGCACTGAAATCGAGGCCGACGACACGCTCGACTCGGCCGACATGATGCGCATGGCCGAGCTCGCCAACGGCTACGAGACCGTGGGCAACCAGCTCTATCGGCTGGGCCTCAGCCTGGTCCCCGACGAGTTCTAGCTCCGGCAGCTCCCGGGCAGCTCCCGGGTTGTTGGGCTCGCGGACGGGGCCGCTCGCCCCGGGCGTTCACATGCGCTGTGGCGCCGGGATGCCGAGCAGGGAGAGGCCCCAGCTGAGCGCCTCGTGGCTGGCCTTGACCAGCAACAGGCGGGCCTGGAGCACGCTCTGGTCGTCCTGATGGATGACGTTGCAGGTCTGCTGGAAGCGGTTGTAGGCCTTCGCCAGGGCGTAGAGGCCCGAACACAGCACCGAGGGGCGCAGGCCGCCCGCAGCTTGGGCGACCGCGTTGGGCAGGTTGTCGATGGCCAGGATCAGGGCCCGCTCGGTCGGGTCTTCGAGGGTCCCGGCGGTCAGCGCTGCGCTGTCGGTGAGCATCGCGGGATCGAGGCCCTTGCCCCGGGCCTCGGCCTTGCGCAGCAGTGAGGCCGAGCGCGCCGAGACGTACTGCAGGGTCGGGCCGCCGTCGCCGCCGCGGACCTGGGTCCACTTGGCCATGTCGAAGACGATCTTTTGATTGTTGTCCCGGGCGAGCATTCCGTACTTGATGGCGCCGAGGGAGACCTCGTGGACGGCGGTGGCGATCTCGGCCTCGGTCCAGGTCTCCCGGGTCTCGGCGTCGGTTTCGGCATCGGTCTCCCCATCGGTTTCGGCATCGGTCTCGCCGGCCCGGAACTCGGCGAAGTAGCCGGAGTCGAGGGTCGCGGCGAGCTGTTCACGCAGGGCTCGGAAGGTGATCACGTTGCCGTCGCGGCTGGCCATGGGGCCGTCGGGGAGCTCGACCATCTCGTAGGCCACGTGTTCGCAGAGCTGCGCCTGGGCGAAACCCATTTTCTTCAGGGTCAAGAACACCTGACGAAAGTGGTCGCTCTGGCGGGCGTCGACCACATAGATCGATCGGTCGATCCCGAATTCCTCGAACTTGATCCGCGCCAGGGCCAGGTCTTTGGTCGAGTACAGGCCCGTGCCGTCGCTCTTGCGGAGCATGAAAAACGGCATGTGCTCGATCTCGGGGTTCTCAATACCGATGGCGCCGCGGCTCTCCACAAATACGCCCTTGGCGAGGAACTCTTCGACGAGCGCGAGGCCGGGCTCGTCGACCTCGCTCTCATAAAATACCCGGTCGAAGTGGACCCCGGTCCAGGCGTAGATCTCGTCGAAGGCGTCGAGGGACCACTGACGCGTGCGCTCCCACAGGGCGCGGTAGGTGGGCTCCCGGGTCTCGATGCCGCGCAGGATCTCGCTCATGCGGGCGCGGGCGGCCTCGTACTTGGCCTGGGCCTGGGCGTCGCCTGCCTCGCCGGCCTGCCTCCAGTCGTCGAGGGTGGTGGACGAGGTCGAGTAGACCGTGCCCAGCCACTCGCCCCTGATCGCTTTGGAGTCACCGGGGGGATCTGCCAGATCGAAGAGGGCCTCGTGGCCCCAGAGGCACTTGGCCACGTGGGTGCCGACGTCACCGAGGTAGTTGGCGGCCACGACCTCGTGGCCCGTGGCCCGGAGCAGGCGGACCAGGGCGTCGCCCAGACACAGGTTGCGCATGTGGCCGACGTGAAAGGCCTTGTGGGTGTTGGGCTGGCTGTACTCCACCATGATCTTGCGATCGCTGTGGGCGGGGGTGCCACGGAAGTCCGGGTGCTCGCCCCGGGCCCAGGCCGGCAGGACCAGGGCCGCGGCCTCGCTCGCGTGCAGGCGGAGGTTGAGGTAGGGGCCGGCGGCGTCGGCTGCGGCGATCAGCGGGAGCTTGCCCCCGCGGGCCTCGAGTGCAGCCTTGAAGTCGGCGGCCAGGGCGACGGCGATCTTTGCGGGTGCGTTGCGCAGGGCCTTGGCGAGGCGAAAGCAGGGAAAGGCCAGGTCGCCCATATCGGACCGTGGTGGGGGGCCCAAGAGGGCGGCGACAGCGTCGGTGTCGAGCTCGGCCGCCTCCGGGAGCAGGGGGGTGAGGACCTTGGCGACTTCCTGAGCGAGGGCGTCGGGGCGCATGGGGGCGAGAGCCTACACCCGGTGAGGGAGGGGTGCTCAGCCGGGTCGAGCGCATCGCCGAAGGACTTGCGCTGTGCCCCTCGTAGGCCCGTATTCAGGCTCGTGTTAGAGTTTGAGCATGTCGCCGATGGTCGCCGCCATAGTTGTGTTTGTCCTGATGTGGGCGGGAATTTTGTTCTCGGCGTACCATCTCTTCACCTGGTTGTTCCGTCTTGACCGTGAGGTCCGAGAGGGCACCGCGCCCATCGAACCGGGGCTCTGAACGGACCCGAAGTCGGGGTCCCCACAGGTCGGAGGGCCGCGCGGGGTTCTGAGCTGACACGGCCGCCCGAGCCGGGTTCGAGCTGAGGGCTGGGACCTCTGTCGGCGGATTGGGGGCGAACGATGAGCCTGTGTGGTTTTGTCTAGCCAGCTCACTCCACCTGACCTGACCCCAGCCACCATTCGTGTCTATATGCAGACCGCCGATACAGGTTTTTCAGTTCGGTGATATGAATCATTGCGCGAGCGCTTTCTCATTTACCGAGGTGTGTGTGTGTATTTAGGTGGACACATGAAACTGCAGCCTTGGATGTTCGCGGCGACGTCTCTCGTTCTTGCGTCGGCTTCGGGCTGCGGCTCCGATCCGACGGGCGAGGGGGTGGGGGAGGCCGGCGCGGACGGCATCAGCACCCTGGCCTCGCTGGGCACGGATGGAGGCGAAGTCGGGAGTCAAGACGGGGACGGGGACGGAGACGGAGACGGTGGTCCCAAGCTCGACCTGGGCAACATCGACGCCATGGGCGGGGGCGACTGTGAGGGCCAGGGAGGGGGAGGGATCCCGGGGGAGTCCTACAGCTACATTTGGATCTCCAACTCGCCCGACGGAACCGTCTCCAAGATCAACACCGAGACGGGCATCGAGGAGGCTCGCTACCGGGCCGCGCCGGGGGTCGGCGACCCCTCGAGGACCTCGGTCAACCTGCTCGGCGACGCGGTCGTCGTCGACCGCAGCGGCGGCATAGCGAAGATCGCCGTGACCGAGGAGCGCTGCGTCGACGTCAACAATAACGGGGTCATCGATACTTCGGGCGGGGCCGGGGACGTGCGGGCCTGGGGCGCGGACGAGTGTGTGTTGTGGCATGTCCCGCTCAACGCGTCGGGCGCCTTTGGCCCGCGGCCGGTCGCCTGGGAGGGCACCACCGAGAATGGCTGTGCGGCACCCAACCCGCGGGTCTGGGTGGGCTACCGGGACGCCGAGTTCGGCCGCTTTCATCGTCTCAATGGCAACACGGGCGAGACCGAGGACCTGGTCTCCGTCCCCTGGCCGGGTGCGAGCTACGGCCCCTACGGCGGCGCGACCGACAAAAATGGTGATTTTTGGGTGCTCGGCTGGTCCACGGGTCCGCTCGTGCGCATCAACGGTGACAACCTCGGCTACAAGGTCTACCAGATCCCCTCGCCGCCCTCGGGCAGCATGCACACCTACGGCATGGCCCTGGACGCCGACGGGGACCCCTGGATCGTCGGTGCGAGCACGGTCCACCACTTCGACGCGGCGACCGAGCAGTGGGACTTCATCGAAGTCCCAGGGGGCTCCATGCGCGGGATCATGGTCGACGCCGAGGGCCGGGCCTGGGCGGCCAACAACGGCACCTCACGGCTGGTCGAGATCGACACGGTGACCAAGACTTTGACCAACGCAGACGTACCCCTGCCCGGGTCGGTCACGCCCGTGGGGATCAGCATCGACAGCGACGGTAAGGTCTGGGTCGTGGACCAGGGGGCGAGCATGGCCTTCAAGCTCGACCCCGACACCTACCAGATCGAGCTCACAGTCAGCGGCCTGATCTCGCCCTACACCTACTCAGACATGACGGGGGCGGGCCTGGGCCTGGTGACCTTCCCACCGACGCGCTGAGTAGGACAGAACAAGCCGCCCACTGTGCTCAGTGGGCGGCTTGTTCTATCCAGGCTTCGAGCGGCCCTGGGAGACGTCTTAGGGCAGCTTGTCGCCGACG